>Ga0079224_100014167_pt1 | contig 11131 bp, 9 predicted proteins | sample Stecom2015_FD_80414 | JGI IMG/M metagenome (GOLD analysis project Ga0079224, IMG submission 80414) | Agricultural soil microbial communities from Utah to study Nitrogen management - Steer compost 2015 | ecosystem: Environmental > Terrestrial > Soil > Agricultural land | place: USA: Utah...
AAAACGTAAATGAATTCGGGCAAATTCTGGACATGACATTGACAAAGTTGGTGCAGGTGACTTGGAAAGAAAGGCATTTCCACCTATAGTTGTTACAGGATATTCACCATTAAGGAACCTACATGCGCGCGCTGTTGATCTTCGTGTTTGTGCTGATGCTGGCTGTACCGGCACTTGGGCAGACGGGGCCGGATTACATCATCACCAACATTCGTCCGGCACAGCTTTCGGCCAATGGCAGGTCGGTGCTGGTGGTGTTCGACGTAAACAACCAGGGCCGGACGGCGACGACCAATGCAGCCGTGCGTTTAATCCATCAGAACACTGGCGAGGAACTTGCCAGCCAGTCGCTGCGCCCGCTGATCCAGAATGAAGGGGTGACGGTTGCCCTTCTTATTCCGCTGGAAACACTGCAACCCGATCAGGCACAGACGCTGGTGGTCTCTATTGAACTGGACCCGGATTCCCCGGTGACGGAGAACATTGTCGTGCCGCCGCTGGACGAACTGTCTGCCGCGCCGCCGCTGACCACGCCAGCGACAGAATCCGGCCTCGAAACGATCCTGCGCAATCTTGGCTTCAACCTGGCCGATCCGGTACACCGAGCGGCGCTGATCGGTGTTGGTATTGCGCTGCTGATAATTCTGGTATTGTTCCTGCTGATCCTCCGGCTGCTGTTCCGGCGTCAGCCTCGCTTTGAGCTGCACCTGCCGCCGTATGCCAATGTCCCGCCGATGGCTCCCTCGACCAATGCAGGCCGGCGGCAGGGCTGGCAGTTCCACGCGCAGAACGATCTGCCGCCCCCCTACCCGGCCAACGAAGGTTCGACCCATATTCGCAAGCTGCTCGTCGGCGTCGATGGCCTCAAACTCGGCAACTGGGAGATCACTGGGATGCGCATGAACCAGTACGATCAGTACGGGCGCATTGCTCGCAGCGAGATTGTCGCCGCCCCCAGAGACTGCCGCCGCCTGAGCAAAACTGCCGAAAAGGCTGCCGGACTCAGCGAGGAGCAGATCAGCCGCCGGGTGCGACCCGTAGCGCGCGCACTGGTCGGGCGGTTCCAGCGCAAGATCAATTCGCGCAGCGCGGTGCTGCCGATTGCGCTGGACATCGCGTTTCAGGGCGTGCATGGTGAGGTGCGCATTCGCTTTGAATTGTTCTATATGGAGCAGGGGCGCTGGCGCATGGTCGATGCGTGGGAGCCGGAGATGACCGTCGCGGGGCGGGCTATCCACGAAAATTACACTTATTCGCTGTCCGGTCTGCGGCAGGGTGAAGGATTCAGGACCTTCGCGCGCCGTTTGCAGGACGATCTGACGCTTTTGCTGACCGACATGCTCAAACACGAACAGCCGGTTGCCGGTGCATCCCGCCCCATGCAGCGGGTGGAGGGGTAGAAGGTCATATATTCTTGTTCGTTCGGAATGGTGAGCGCGCCCTACCGCGTTAACTGCGGCTGTGATGGTTGCTCGCTGTTCTCGCCCTCAGTGGTCGATGGGCTGGGTTCGGCCTCAGGTTTCGACTCGCTGGCTGCCGGTGGCGGCTTCTGTCCGTTATCCGCCGGGCCAGTGACGACGTAGAGCAGCACCCCCAGCGCCGCGATCAGAAACCCGCCGATCAACCCCCCGGCCTGCCAGGGGCCGAAAAAAATATCCGAGTCTTCCGTGCGCACATTCGAGCCAAAGCCGAGGACATCGGCCATCGCCGCCATCCCGGCGAACAGCAGGGCCGTCATTGACAGGCGGATGGCAATCTGCTGGGCGAGGTTGGCCGGGCTTTGGGGGTAGAAGGTGTACTTGGCGTAAATGAACGCACCCGTAATCAGCAGGCTGAAGCCGCTCAGGACGATGACCAGTTGAATCGCGCCGATGCCGGGTGTTGGCATGACTCCGGTCACGCCGGGGAACAGACCCATAATGGTCAGCACGATCCCCAGCGCGCCGAGCGCAATCCCAATCTGGCCGATTCGTACCATCGTCGCTAATCTTCCGGCAGGGCTTCGCGCAGTTTGCGCAGCATGTTGCCGCCCATAATCGCCTCGATGTCCGCTTCTGCGTAACTGAGTTCCCGCAGGGCCTGAGCAATCAGCAGCAGGTCGCCCACCGTGTCCAGTTCAAGCGGGATGCTCTCGCGGCCAAAACCGCCGTCAAAATCGCTGCCAATGCCCACATGCGCCGCGCTGCCGGTGATCTGGCAGATGTAATCAATCACGTCTGTGACGACATGGAACGGCAGGCGCCGGCGTCTGTCCCATTCGTTCGTCAGAAAACCGTTGTTGAGGACGACGCCCATCACACCGTCGCGCTCTGCCAGCCGCCGGATCATATCGTCGGAAAGATGCCGGTCACTGTCGCAGAATTTGCGTGGATTGCTGTGACTGGCGATCAGGACACCCTCGTAGCGATCCACTGCTTCGAGGAACGACGCTTCGGCCATGTGCGACAGGTCGAGGATGACGTTAAAATCAGCCAGGACCTCCAGCAGTTCCCGTCCCAGGTCCGTCAGCGGGCCGGGCTGGCCGGTTCCGCCACAGTAACGGGTTGCCTGCCACGCCGGGCCGACGATGCGCACGCCACGTTCGTACCATTCTTCAAACTGTGCCGGCTCGATAATCGGGTCCGCATTTTCCATCAGAATCACCAGCCCAATCTGGTGGTCTTTGAGGGTCGTGCCGGGTTCCCATGTTTTCAGCACGGCATCCAGTTCTGCCAGCGTGCGCACCAGATTGATTTTGTCGTGTTCATCGGCCAGACGTTCGTAATACTCCATCTGTTTGACGGCCAGTTCGTAGGCTTCCTGCTCGTCGCTGTAGCTCAGCACATCCCAGGGGGCAGTCTGGCGAGTGCGCGGCGCAACAAACAGCGTAGCGAAAGTCAGCGCGACACGGCCCAGCAGGGCATCCGGCAGCCCGACGGTAGCTGTGCCGTTGCGGGCAGGCACATCGGAATTGGCTTCTTTCAGGCGGATTTCGAGGGCGCTGCGTCGGTAATCGCGCCCGAAGGCCAGCGCATTATAGGCAATATCTTCGTGGGCATCGACGACGATCATCTTCTTCCCTTCCAGCAGACGGCTTACGATTGTACGCCCGCTTCCCGAAAATTCCAACAACGTTAGCGGTTGTTGAAAGAATCCCTGTCTGTGCATCCGCATGGCTTACAATTGGCGTAGTATCGAGTAAGCATAAGCGTTTCGCAAGATAGATATTTTGGGGTAAGAATAGATACCGCCCGGCGATTGTGGAGGAGAAGGCGAACTTATGGATACAGTTCATATTCCAGATACGATTGAAACGCAGTCGAAAAAACCCGAACTGGTAACGGGTGCGCTGGTCGGTTTGCTGCTGACTATCGCGCTGGTCGCTATTTTTTACGCTGCCGATGCGCTGGTCGGCACGCCGTTTGTGCCGTTTGATATGCTGGACTGGCTGGCGCGTAATCTGCCGGGCGGCCTGATTACCTTTGCCATCGACACCATGAAGGCGCTGATTACGGCACTTGGCGTCAGCAATCTGGATGTGGCCGCCAAAACCGCCGAACAGTTGATGGGTATCGGCGGCATGATAGTCACCGGCGTGGTCGCCAGCGTCATCTTTTTCTACGTGATGAACGAGCGCGACACGGAGTCGCATAGCCCGCAGCCGGGCTATATTCTCGGTCTGGCGCTTGGTGTTCCGGTGGCAGTCGTCAGTCTGGTCGTGAATGTTACCGCCCGCACTGACCCCGCAGTCAGCGTCATCTGGATTGTTGTGGCGTTCCTCGGCTGGGGTATGGCGATCCACGCGGTTTACCGGAATCTGGCTGACATCAGGGCGGAGCCGGCGCAGCACCGCGTATCTGCTGAGGCCATTGACCGGCGCACCTTCCTGATCCGAGTTGGCGGCGCAGCAGCCACCATCACGGTTGTCGGGGCTGGTCTGGGCGCCTTATTGAACAGCAGCCGCCAATCTGTCATCACCACTACCTCCGTTACCGGTTCGGATGCTGCTGACGAGGCTGCGCGGTCCCGCGCGCCGCTGCCCAATGCGGATGCCGCTGTGCAGCCTGTGCCCGGCACGCGACCTGAACTGACCCCGGTGGCCGAGCATTACCGCATCGACATCAGTTCGCGCCCACCGGTCATCGACGGTGCGACCTATACCCTGCCGGTGATGGGTCTGGTCGATAAGCCGCTGGAACTCAGCCTCGACGCGATTCGCACAAATTACACGCCGGTGGATCAGTATATTACGCTTGCGTGCATCTCCAACAGCATTGCGGGCGATCTAATCAGCACGCAGAAATGGACCGGTGTACCGCTGAAAGCCATCCTGGAAGAAGCAGGCTTGCAGGAAAATGCGCGCTACCTGCGCATCTTCAGCGCCGACAGCTTCGATGAAACGGTAGATATCGACCTGATTATGCAGGACGAGCGTATTATGCTTACCTACGCCTGGGATGACGCCCCGCTGCCCGAACGCAACGGCTTTCCGCTGCGCATCTACATCCCCAATCGCTATGGTATGAAGCAGCCCAAATGGATCACGGAGATGGAAGTGGTTGCCGATTATGAGGATGGCTACTGGGTGCGCCGGGGATGGGACAGGGATGCCATTATGGTCGCAACTTCCGTCATCGACGTGGTGGCTGTGGCCGAAGCCTATGAGCACGATGGGACGACCTACATTCCAATCGGTGGCATCGCCCACGCGGGGGACCGCTCGATCTCGAAAGTCGAAGTGCGGGTCGATGAGGGTGACTGGCAGGAAGCGCAGCTGCGGGACCCGCTTTCAGACACGACATGGGTGATCTGGCGCTACGAATGGCCGTTTGAAGCAGGCCGTCATACCTTTGAGGTGCGCTGTGTGGATGGCGCAGGCGAACCACAGATCGAGACGGTGCGCGGCACACGGCCCAGCGGCGCGACAGGTATTCACCGCGTCAATGGGGATATCCCGGCCAGCCGCACCTGACCCGGAGACTATGGAAGCGATCAGGGCAGAGACCGGCAGTCCGCGCCTCTGCCTTTTTGATTCAAGGGGCCGTTACTCAGCGACGGCGGTGGCAGTAGCGATCAGCAGCGGGCGCAGTGCGGTGGCAGCGGCATCCACCGTCGCCGGGAAGTTCGCTGCCTCGTCTGTGGTGCGGGGCAGGGCAGCGTCGATATAGGCGTTGCGCGTGGCAGCGACATCGGTTTCGACAGCGGCGAATTCCGCCGCCGGCGCCTGAATGCCAAGCACGCCCACCGCATACAACGCCACGACAAACATGATAACCGCCAGCGCCGCCACAACCAGACCTGCCCGTTTGTTGGCGGCAACCGTTTTGGGCGTGTGAACTTTCATCTGTAAGCCCTGAGTCACCGCCGCCAGCCGTTCGGCAAGCTGCCCAGAATCATAACCGCTGCTGAAATCCACCGGCTCCAGATGTTCGATGAGCCGGGGCAGCGGGGTTGGCTTTGCCAGCACGGGGACAACGCGCCGGCCGGCCTCAATCGCATCACTGATAGCGGTCTGAATCGTCGGGTCAGCCACAGCCTGCGGCGACAGCACCACAACGGCTGTCAGGTCGTCGCTGTCCGAATGCGCCGCCAGATCAGCCTGAATGCGTTCGGCCAGTTGGGAATCTGCGGGGTGATAGGTGATCGTTGCCATAATACCTCGTTACGCCAGTGATCGAATATAGTTGACAATATGCCAGCGCTGCTCGTCAGTCACTTCGTTCGTACAGGGTGGCAGATCGCGCCAGCCGTCGCGTAGGGCGAAGAACAGGTCTTCATCGCGGGTGCGGGGCAGCCGTTCGATCAGCGCCTGGAAACTGCTGGTTTCGGACTGCCAGTGGCAGTGCTGCTCGAACAGGGCTGCGCCTGCATCCAGCGAGTCCGCATCTGGCAGCACTGGATTGACCATCTGCGGCGGCGGGTTGATGGTCGCTTCGTAATCAGCGGCGCTCTGATTCACGGCCCGAATAGCGAGGGCTGTCAGCAGTATCGTCGCTATAATTGCGCTGGCCGCCACAGCGATACTCACCGGACGCCAGTCGAGCCAGGTGTATAAACGATAGGCTGTCGGATAAGCCGCCCAGCCCAGCGCAACCAGCACACCGGCCAGCGCCAGCCAGTTCAGCGGGCCGGGTTCGATTGATGTGGGTACAGCTGCCGCTGCTGATATGTTCCACTCATAGGCCGCGCGTCGGATTTCTCCATCTGACAGGGTGATGTCCAGCAGCATCCACCAGCCGCCTTCCCGATCAATAAAATCACCTGACGTAACATACAGGCCGGGGCCAGCCGGCGCCAGTTCTGCCCAGTCGCTGCGCCAGTCGCGTGCCGGATTGACCATTTGCATCTGGACTGGCAGATCGCCCAGCGGCTGACCGTTCTGCTCGATGACCACGTCATACGTATTGACGCCGGGGCCGCCGGGCGAGATGGTGACATGCGCGGACAGATTGCCTGTGGCTATCGCTGCCTGCGGCGCGGTTGCGCCCTCGGTCAAAAAAACTGGCTCCGGTACAGCCGACGCGGCCAGATAGGCGACGGATACCAGCACCGCCAGCGCCAGCAGCGCTTCCAGCCCAAGTGTTCGCGCCAGGTTGATATTATTCAGCGGCAAACGCGCCCGCCACTGCTGGAAGCGTTCCGGGTTGGCGGCCAGATGATGCACAAGCGCGATCAGCAGCAGACTGCCGACCAGCGCCAGCTTGACCAGCAGCGAAAGCCCCCAGCCGGTTTGGGTCAGGTCGGCGGGCTGGTAAAGCCAGTTGAGCGCGCTGTAAACCCCGGTGGCGGCAACCACCGCCAGCGCCACCAGCGCCAGCCGCGAGAAGCGCCGCAGCACGATCAGCAGCGCCTGCCGCCGGTCATCGCCGCTGTAAGGGCGCAGCGCCACTGGCAGCACCAGGGCCAGCGCGGCCAGACCACCCACCCACGCGCCGACTGCCAGTGTATGCGTCCAATCGACAAACACCGCCACCCAGGGCAGGATCAGCGACCCCGCTGCGTGACTGGTGACGCTGAACGCGCCGACTAGCAGCGCCCCTACCCAGACGTTGGCATTCCAGAAAGCGCGTACCGTTTCGGGGCGCTCGTCGCGCCAGAGAATACTCAGGCCGAACAGCGCAGCGGCCAGCGCCAGCAGAATCATGCGGGCGGTCCAGACATCGCCAAAGCGCGAACCGATGCGCACCACCTGCCACAACCCCTGTGTGACCACTTCGGTCAGGCCGGTGTTGAAAAAGGCCATCGACTGCTGCGCAATGGCGATCATGTTTCCGGCCAGCGCCGCCACCAGCGCCGCGCCAAATATCCAGTTGAGGCGGCGCATCACACGCGGCGGCAGCCACCCGGCCCGATGTTCTGGGTTGCCCCAGGCCGACAGCAGTATATAGGCGTATAACACCGCTGCGCCGAACAGCAGCAGCATTGAGGCGTAGAGCAGGGTACGCCACATCACTTCCAGTGGAATGACCGCATAGCCCGACTGTGAACCGGCGACGCCGCCCACTTCCTCACCGACAAAGAATACGCGGGTTTCGGCGACTACATGCCCATCACTGGCGAACGCCGGGCGCAGATCGACAATGTATGCGCCATCTGGCAAATCGGGCGGCACTTCCAGGGTGAGCAGAGCATTGTTGTCCGGGGAGACGCTGCCTTCGGCCAGCGCCGCGCCGGTCTGGTCGCGCAGGGTGATAGTACTGAATCTCGGCTCCAGGCCTTCGCTGAACCAGTATTGCAGCCGGACCGGGGGGCGTTCGAGCACGGCGCGATCCTCCGGGATCGCCCGCACGATGTAGCCGTGCGCCTGCACTGGCCGGGTGCTGAACGCCACTAGCACCAGCAGCACAGGCAGGGTCAGACGTATCAGGAAACGCATAGGGAAAATGATAGAGTACCCCGTCTCAACAATTGTGTCGTCAAGTATAGCAGGGCTTGTTCAGCTTTTCACGATCTGTTTATTGAGCCGGGATGGTCAGCACGGGGCGCATTTCGCCAGCCGGCTGGCCGTGATTGTTGCGCACGATGGAAGGCATCAGCCTTTCGAGGGTGGCGGCTTCGTCAGCGGTGATGTAATTCAGATCGCGTAGCAGTCTTGAGACTGCCGGGATGAGCGCGCGCTGGCTGCCATCGGAGATTTTCATGGCGATACCCACGCCCTGATCCGGCACGCTGATGCCGAGCAGTCCTTCCGCGCCATCCTTGGCGACCAGACGGCCCGCCGTCGCCAGGACCAGCGAGGCATCGGCACGATTTTCGCCGCTGAACAGGAGTGGATGCTGCTGCATGGCCCGCGTGATAACGCCGGGATCGCTGCTGGCATCCCGCGCAGCGGCTGTCAGCCGGGCGAACATGAGCGCGATGCGGCTCAGCGGCAGGCCGAAGGTGGGCACGCCGCAGCCATCCAGCGCGATCACAACCTTCGCCGGGTTCATGCCCGCAAACTCAGCGATAATCTCCACAATCATCTGCTGCAAGGGGTGATCGGCGGCCAGATAAGTTCCCGTATCCCATCCCCGCGCTTTGCAGGCGGCCAGCATTCCAGCGTGTTTGCCGGAGCAGTTGTGCTGCAAGGCTGTTGGTTTCTCGCCGTTGAGCAGCAGTTGTTCGTAAGCGGAACGGCTCAGGGGCGCGCCGGTGCCGCATTGCAGTTCCCCTGCATCTGACCCGATTTTGTGCAGAATGCCGGCGACGAGGCGGGTCTGTTCCGCCGTCCCGCTGTGCGAGCCGGCCATGACTGCCAGTTCTTCCGGCGTGAATCCGTACTTTTCCGCCGCGCCGGAGCGAATCACGGCCAGCGCCTGAAACGGCTTGGCGCATGAGCGCAGGAAAACCTCTGTGTCCGCATCCCCGGCAGCAAAGATGAGCCTGCCGGCAGTGTCTGTCACTGCCGCCCGTCCCCGGTGAATGCAGTCGATCAACCCGCCGCGCAGCACATGGACGAGTTCGACATCAGGCATGGTTACAGTTCAACCATCGCTTTGATGACGCCGCTGGCTGGGTCGAGCCAGCCGGGAAACTGGTCGATCATACCGTCAAACGGTACACGGTGGGTGATCCACGGTCGGGTATCAATTGCGCCGGATTCAACCTTGTCGATCACCCATCTGAAGTCATCGGCTGTGCCGTTGCGGCTGCTCATCACGGTCATTTCGCGGCGATGAAATTCCGGGTCGCTGAACGTAATATCGTCTTTCACCAGACCGACAAACACCAGCTTGCCGCCGGCTGCCAGATAATCGAAAGAACGGTTCATGGACTGCAAGTTGCCAGTTGCATCGTAGACCTGCGTGGGCATATCGCCGGAAGTGATGTCCAGCAAATGCTCAACCGGGTTATCGGCAGCGTGGACGGCGTGTTCGACCCCGATCTGCCGCTGCGCGAAACTCAGCCGATCCGGGTTGATGTCCATGACGATGATTTCCGCGCCGCTGGCTCTGGCTGCTTCGATCACCGTCAGGCCAATCGGTCCTGCGCCAATCACCAGCAGAAATTCCCCCGGCTCCGGCTGCGCCCGGCGGACAGCATGCGCGCCGATCACTAGCGTTTCGATCAGGGCAAGCTGGTCGATGGTCAGTATTTCCGATTTATGGAGCTTGTGCACCGGAACCGTAATGAATTCACGCATCCCACCGTCGGTATGCACGCCCAGCACTTTCAGCGACGTGCAGCAGTTGGTCTTGCCCCGGCGGCAGGCGATGCACGTGCCGCAGTTGAGATATGGCTCGATAGAGACCAGATCGCCCGCTTTCAACCCCCGGTCATTCGCGCCGATGTCGACAATCTCCACGCCCAGTTCGTGGCCGAGGATGCGCGGGTACTCGATAAACGGCATCTTACCTTCATACGCCTTCAGGTCTGTGCCGCAGATACCGATGCGCCGCACGCGCACCAGCGCCTCACCAGGGGCCGGCTCGCCCGGTTCTGCTGTGTCAGTCAGCCGGAAATGGCCGGGTTGGTCGAGTACAATCGTTTTCATAGACTTACGGCTCCATCACCTGCCGGATGGCAGCAATGACGCGATCCTTGTTGGGGATAAGCGCCGCTTCCAGCGGGGCGCTGAAGGGGATGATACCGGCTTCCATCGTCACCCGCACTACCGGACCTTCGAGATACCAGATGGCTTTCTCTGTAACCTGAGTTGCGATTTCTGAACCCCAGCCCCCGGCGCGAACGGCTTCTTCCACAGTTATCAGCCGCCCGGTCTTCTTGACCGAATTGATGATCGTGTCCAGATCGAGCGGAACCAGCGTGCGCGGGTCGATGATTTCGCACGAGATGCCTTCGTTCGCCAGCGATTCGGCGGCGGCCTTCGCCACCTTAATCATGTTCTGGGTGGCAACGATAGTGATATCTGTGCCCTCGCGCACAATATTCGCCTGACCCAGCGGTATGATATGGTTACTGTGATCGGGCACTTCGCCCCGGTCAGTGTACTGGCCCTTGTGTTCCAGAAAGACGACCGGGTTATCGTCACGGATGGCGCTTTTCAGCAGGCCGATTACATCCGCCGGCGTGGATGGCACAACAACCTTCAGGCCGGGCGCGTGAATAAACCACGTTTCGGTACACTGCGAATGCTGCGAGCCAAAGCCCGCGCCGCCGCCCTGCGCTGCGCGAATCGTCAGCGGCACTTTTATCTGGCCGCCGGACATATAGCGCATCTTGGCCGCCTGATTGACGATCTGGTCGAGGGTGACGGCGGCAAAATCGGCGAACATCAATTCAACCACCGGGCGCAGCCCGGTAATGGCTGCGCCGATGCCCGCGCCGATAATGGCGTTTTCAGAAATCGGCGTATCGCGCACCCGATCCGGGCCGTATTTTTCCCACAGGCCGGGTGTCACCTTGAACACGCCGCCGGCCTTGCCCACATCCTCGCCGAAAAAAATCACATTTTCGTCCCGGGCCATCTCTTCATCGAGTGCCCGGACAACTGCTTCACGATAGGTTATTTCTGCCATTGGAAATAGTTCCTCAGATGGTTAGGCCCAGATGTCCTCAAACAAGGATTCGAGCGGCGGGTTCGGCTCGTTCATCGCCCATTCGGTGGCTTCCTGAACAAGCTGCTGTGCTGCCCGGCGCATGTCCTCAAGCTGCGCTGCTGTAAGCTGTCCGTCGTCAATCATACGCTGCGCCAGTATGTCGATAGGAT
>Ga0079224_100014168_pt1 | contig 11130 bp, 6 predicted proteins | sample Stecom2015_FD_80414 | JGI IMG/M metagenome (GOLD analysis project Ga0079224, IMG submission 80414) | Agricultural soil microbial communities from Utah to study Nitrogen management - Steer compost 2015 | ecosystem: Environmental > Terrestrial > Soil > Agricultural land | place: USA: Utah...
ATTCTTTCCCGCTTCCCGCTGCCGCGCGATGCTGTCGAGCACCACGATCGCGTTGTCCACCAGCATGCCGACGGCGAGTGCAATGCCGCCGAGCGACATGATGTTGAGGGACACGCCGTTGGCGTACATCAGGAGGAACGTGCCCACGACCGAGATCGGTATCGCGAGCGAGATGACCGCCGTCGCGCGCGCATCGCGCAGGAATCCGTACAGGACGATGATCGCGAGGATGCCGCCGAGGATCGCCGCGGAGCTCACCTGGTCGATGGCTGCGGCGATGAAGGTCGACTGGTCGTAGATCTCGACGAGCTCGAGATGCTCCGGCAGCGTGCTCCTGATCTGCTCGAGGCGGCGCTCCAGGCGTCGCACCACCTGCACCGTGTTGGCGTCGCCTTCCTTGTAGACGGCGAGCTCGACGGACTCGCGGCCGTTCACGCGCGTGATCGCCTGACGTTCCTTGTGGCCGTGAGTCACGGTGGCCACGTCGCGCAGGTAGACGGGACGGCCGTCCACGTTGCCGATGATGGCGCTCGCGAACTCCTCGACGGTCCGGAACTCGTTGATCGTCCGTACCAGGAACCGCTGGCTGCCTTCCTCGAGCCGGCCGCCCGAGAGGTTGACGTTCTCGGCGCGGATGCGCGCGGCGACCTCGCCGATGCTGATGCCGAGCTGGGAGAGCTTCTGCTGGTCGACCCGGATCTCGATCTCGTCCTCGAGTCCGCCGCTCACCTTGACGGCGGCCGTGCCTTCCTCGGCTTCCAGGTCGTTCTTGATGCGATCCTCGGCGAGCCGGCGCAGCGCCTTGAGCTCCGCTTCCGTCGCGGCGCCTGCGGTGGACTTGCGCAGCAGGCCGAGCCGCAGCACGGGCTCCGTCGACGGGTCGAACCGCAGCAGGAGCGGGCGGCTGGCTTCCAGCGGCAGCTCGACGACGTCGATCTTCTCCCGCACGTCCACGCCGGCGATGTCCATGTCCGTGCCCCACGCGAACTCCAGCGTGACGTCGGACTGGCCGGAGCGGCACACCGAGCGCACGAGGCGCACGTTGCGGATGACGCCGACCGCTTCTTCGATCGGCTTCGTGAGCAGGTTCTCGACCTCGATCGGCGCGGCGCCCGTCAGCTCGGTGCGGATCGTGACCGTCGGGTAGGCGATATCGGGCAGGAGGTTCACGTCGAGGCGCGAGAGCGACACCATGCCGAACAGTGCGACGGCCACCGCGCACATGGCCACCGTGACACGCCGCTCGGTGGCGATCTCGATCAGTCGCTGCATGTCGCCGCTCCCGGTCCGGGCCGACGGTGAACGCGCCGGTTCAAAGGACTGCCGCGGACGCGTCGGTGACGGTCGCGTCGCCGGCCGCCGTGTCGTTGATGACGCTGACCCGCGAGCCTTCCTTGAGGCCTGCCTGGCCGACGAGCACGAACCGGTCCGCGTCGGACAGGCCGTCGATGACCTCGATCCGACTGCCGTTCGTGTAGCCGGTGCTGATCGGCCGGCGGTGCGCCTTGCCTTCCTCCACGACGTACACGAGCGTCTCGCCCCCTTCCTCGACGATCGCGCTGCGTGGAATCTGCAACGCGTTGACGTGCGTGTCGTACACGATGTCGACGCGCCCGAACATGCCCGGCCGCAGCCGCCCGGTCGCATCGTCGACCTCGACCGTCACCTTGAACGTGCCGGTGTCCGGGTCCACGACCGGGCTGATGCGCGCCACCACGCCCGTGAACGTGACGTCGCCCAGGGCATCGACACGAAGCGTCGCCGCCTGGCCCGCCTGCAGGTTCCGGTACTCGCGCTCGGGCACGTGGAGGTAGGCGACGAGCGGCTCCAGGCTCGTGATGTGGAAGGTCGGCGCGTTCAGGGGCAGCGTGTTGCCGACCTTGATGAACCGCTGGGCGACGACGCCCGCGATCGGCGCCCGGATCTCGGTATAGCCGAGCTCGAGCTCGGCGAGCTCGAAGCTCGCCCGCAGGGCTTCCATCTCGTAGAGGATCTTCTCGAAGTCGCCCTGGCTGATGATGCCGCGCTCCTTCAGGTCCAGGTTGCGGCCGTAATCGCGCTCGAGCTTGCGGAGGTTGGCTTGTGCCTGCTGCATCTCGAAGCGCAGCCGTTCGCCGTCGAGGCGCGCCAGCACCTGGCCCGCGGACACGACCTGGCCCTCCTCGACCAGGATCTCGAGCACCTCGCCGCCGACCTTCGCCACCACCTGCGCCTCGGCGAATGCCTCGATCGGCGCGGTGCCGGAGTACACCGCGAAGATGTCGCCGCGCGTCGCCGTGGTGACTTCGACGGGGATGGCGGGCTCGTCGCCGCCGTCCTCGACCTTGCCGGCGGCGCCGGCGCCGCCGTCGCAGCCCGCGAGGAAGAGCGTCGCGACGAGAGCGGTAAGAAGCGGCACCATGGTATCCCCCTGCTTGATCATCGACCGGGCAGCCCTTGCCGCTCAGCCCCCGCTCGCGAGCATGCGGCGGGTCAGGACCGGGCTGCCGTCGCGCAGGCTCGACTGGCCGGTCACGACGACCGCCTCGCCTGCCGCGACGCCCTCGAGAATTTCCGTTACGTCGGGTCGCTCGATACCCGGGCGCACCCGGCGGCGCACGGCCGTATCGTCGTGCACCACGTAGAGCACGGCTTCGCCGTCCTCGCGGACCAGCGCCCGGGACGGCACGACCAGGGCGTTCTCGCGGGTCTCCCAGGTGATCGCGAAGCGACCGAACATGCCGGGCGCGAGCAGGCCGTCGGGGTTGTCGACGTAGAGCGTCGCCCGGAAGGAGCCGTCCCGCGCGTCGATGGTGGGGCTGATCCGGGCGAGGGTCGTGGCGAAGGCCGCTCCGGGCAGCGCATCGACGGCGATCGCGACCGGCTGCCCGGCGCGGATGCGGCCGATGGCGCGTTGCGGGATGCGCACCTCCGCGACCAGGCGGCCGAGGTCGGCGATGCGGAACGCGGGCTGGTTCTCCGTCACCCGCCAGCCGGTCTTGACCCGGCGCTCGGTGACGACGCCGTCGATCGTGGCACGGAGCGTCGTGTGCTCCCAGGCGAGGCGCTTGAGCTCGAAGGTCGCGGCGAGCGCGTCCCGCTCGGAAGCCTGCGCCTCGTGCGCCGCCGCACTGACCAGGCCGCGGGCGTGCAGGCTCGACAACCGGCGGTACTCGCGTTCGGCCCGCTCGAGGTCTGCGCCGGCCTTCAGCATCTCGAGCCGCGCGCGTGCCCCGTCGAGCCGGGCGAGCGGCTGGCCGGCGCTCACCCGCTCGCCTTCCTCGACCAGGATTTCGACGATCTCGCCCGGGACGCGGGCCACGACCAGCGCCTCGCGGTCCGCGACGAGCGCCGCGGTGGCCGGGAGCACGGCCGCGATCGGGGCGGTGGCGGCGAGGGCGGTCTCGACCGGCAGGGGCGCCGGCGCGTCGGCACCCGCATCGACCACGCGGGCCTCGCCCGACTGGCACCCGGGGAGGGCCAGGCCGGCGGCCGCGGCCAGCAACAGCACCCGCAATCGTGGTCTCATGGTCGTGGCACCCTGGGATTACTGTTTTAGTGGAGTATAACACTAGTCAACTACAACGCAAGCAACGGGGCAGGGTCGCCGGCGCAGGGGCCGCGCGGTGGAACCGCCCGTTTCCTTTGGATGCCGCGGGGGCGGATTCGGATGCGTTTGGCAGGAGCGCCCGCAGCGGTTAAGGTGGCGCCCCGCACCATGATCGATTCGCTCGCCCGCCTACACCCCGCCTTGCCGACCGTCGCCGGCCTGGTGGCCTTGCTGCTCGCCGCCGTCGCGGTGCATTTCGCCGCCCGCTTCCTGCTCACCCGCACGGTGCATGCGCTCGCGCGCCGCACGAGCAGCACCTGGGACGACGTCTTCGCGGAGGAGAAGGTGTTCGCCCGGCTGGCGCAGGTCGTGCCGGCGCTGCTCGTGTACCGCGCGATGCACTTCATCCCGGGCATACCGCCGCTCGTCGAGGCCCTGGTCGGCAACCTCGCGATGGCCTACGTCGTGCTGATGGCCGCGTTGACGATCAGCTCGTTGCTGCGCGCGGCCAACCGCCTCTGGTCGGCGCATCCCGCGGCGCAGCACCGCCCGATCAAGGGGTTCGTCCAGCTCGCGCAGATCGCCGTGTTCATCGTCGCGGCGGTGTTGATCGTCGCGATCCTGATCGACAGGTCCCCGGCGCTGCTGCTCACGGGCTTCGGCGCGATGACCGCCGTGCTCATGCTCGTGTTCCGCGACACGATCCTCGGCCTCGTCGCCAGCGTGCAGCTCACGGCGCAGGACATGGTGCGCGTCGGCGACTGGATCGAGATGCCCCGTTACAACGCCGACGGCGACGTGATCGACGTGGCGTTGCACACCATCACGGTGCAGAACTGGGACAAGACGATCACGACCATCCCGACGCACGCGCTCATCTCGGAGGCGTTCACCAACTGGCGCGGGATGTATACGGCGGGCGGGCGGCGCATCAAGCGCAGCCTCTACATCGACATCGACTCGATCCGCTTCCTGGCGCCGGAAGAGGTCGCGCGCTTTCGCCGGTTCGCGCTGCTTGCCGAGTACATCGACCGCAAGGAACGGGAGCTCAGGGAGCACAACCGCGCAATCGGCGGGGACGCGGCCGAGGCGGTGAACCTGCGCAGGCTCACGAACGTCGGCACGTTCCGGGCCTACGTCTTCAACTACGTGCGCAGCCATCCCGGCATTCGGCCGGACATGACCCTGCTCGTCCGCCAGCTCCAGCCGGGGCCGCACGGCCTGCCGCTCGAGATCTACGCCTTCACCCGCTCCACGGCGTGGGCCGACTACGAAGGCGTGCAAAGCGACATCTTCGACCACGTGCTCGCCGTCACCGGCGAGTTCGGCCTCAAGGTGTTCCAGAACCCCACGGGCCACGACATCCGCCGCGGGCTCGCAGCCGCCTCGGCCCCGGCCGGGACCGGGAGCGAGGCGCTCCCGGTCAGTTGAAGTACTGCAGGAGGAAGGGGTTCATCATGCGGTTGTCGGGGTCGAGCTGGCGCCTGATGCGACGGAAGAAGTCGAGGCGGCTGCCGAACGCATCGCCCGCGTACTGACCGGTGACGCCGCGCGTCTGGTTGACCAGCGGCATTCCGCCCCACTGCTGCGCGAAGTCGGCGAAGTCGAGCACGAAGTCCTCCCAGCCCTTCGTCTCCGTGGACATCGCGCACAGCGCGAACATCGGCTCGTCGAAGGAAGGCGACAACAGCGCCGAGCGATCCCGGGCAATGCGGAAGCCGACCGTCGGCAGGTCGCAGCGGAAGCCCGACTCTTTGCGGATGCGCAGGCAGAACTCGCGGTAGGCTTGCACCACGATCGCGAAATCCGCCGCGGGGAACGCCCAGGTCGAGTAGTTGATCGATTGCCGCTCGTGGGAGCGGTCGCCCGGCAGGGCGGTCGAGTTGCTGCCGGAGCTCACGAAGCGGTTGTTCACGATGCCCTGCGTGATACGGCTGATCTCGTCGATGATGCGGTATCGCACACCCGATACGGGCACGATGCGGTTCAGCGACTTGAATACGTGCGGCAACACCGTGCTTTCGCCCCAGTCCTTGATCTTCCAGGGAATGCGGTGTGCGCTGGTGGCGTCGCGTGAATAGCGCCTCAGGTCGAGGTAAACCCGATCGCGGAACGGGAGCAGGTAGAACTTGATGCCGATGTCGGTGCGACACAGGCGCTCGGCCGCCGCCGCGAACTGCTCGATCGTGCACCGCCGGTGGGCGACGGCAAAGGGCGTGATCGGGCGCACCCTGAGGGTGATCTCGCAGATCGTGCCGAGCATGCCGTAGCTCAGGCGGAACGCGTTCAGCAGGTTCTGCTTGTCGCGCGACACCTCGAGCAGCCGTCCGGTCGGCGTGACGACCTTCATCGCGAGCGCCTGGGCGGCGAAGAACCCGCCGTCACCGGCGATGTTGGGGCCGATGCAGGCGCCGGCCACCGCGCCGCCCACCGTGCGCCCGACGAGGTCGTAGCTTCCTGCAAGCTCGAGTCCGTGCTCGGCGAGCGCGCGCGCGAGCCGCCCGAGCCGCACGCCCGGCTGCACGACCACCGTGTCCTCGTAGGCGTCGATGTTGATGATCTCGTCGAACCCCGACATGTCGATCACGGTGCCGGCCGTCGCCGTGATGCAGTCGGTGGACGAGCTTCCGGCGCCCATCGGGCGAAACGGCGGCAGGTAACGCGAGCCGGGAACCAGGCATTCGCGCAGCTCTTTGAGCGTGCGCGGACGAATCACGGACGGCGTCATCGGCGCGCGTCGGGCGAAGCGTCCGGAATCGCGCAACCTCAACTGTTTGGCAGACATCCTGAAGCTCCATGGCCGGATCGAGTCAACGCTCGCACACGGGCACGGAGCTCGCGGTCGGGTAATCGGAGACGTCAGGGGAAGCTTTCGATCGCTCACGCGACGGTGTGCAATCGCGGTGAGATCGCATCGGCAACCCCGCTGTCATAGGATGTCCCCTTAGACCGGTGGCTTTGCGGCCCTTTCTTTCGAAAGGTGTGCCCTTGTCGAAACGCCGGACGATCGTTGCACAAGGTGTCCGGCAGGTCAACGCGGGAAACGGAAGCCGCGACAAATTGTCAAATGCGCATCGTGGCCGGCCGCTGCCGGCCCGTACCGTTATCCACAACAAGAGGAACAAAACGTGATGTCGTTCACAGTCAGGACCCTGCTCGTGGTTGCTCTCGTCGCGCTCGCCGCTCCCCTGTTCGCTGCGGAAACGCCGGTCCGCAGCATTTCCGTCACCGGTAGTGGCGACGCATCGGGCTCACCCGACATGGCCGAGATCAACGCGGGCGTGCAGACGTTCGCGTCGACGGTGATCGAGGCGAGCCGGGAGAACCAGGCCGTCGTCGACCGCATCTTCGCGGCGTTGCAGGAGCAGGGTATTGCCGAGAAGGACATCCAGACCTCGAGCTACAGCATCTGGCCGCAGCAGGAGTGGCCGCGGGGCGATGCCGCCGACCGCAAGCCGCGCATCACGGGTTACCAGGTCTCGAACATGGTGCACGTGAAGGTGCGCGACATCGGCAGGATCGGCGAGGTGCTCGCCGCCGTCACGAATGCCGGCGCGAATTCCATCAACGGCATCCAGTTCAGCGTCGAGGATACGGCCGCGCTGGAAGAAGAGGCGCGGCGGCTCGCGATGCAGGATGCGCGCGAGCGGGCGGAATCGCTCGCGGCGCTCGCGGGCGTGGAGCTCGGGGAAGTGCTCACGATCTCGATGTCGAGGGCCCCGGGTGCGCCGATTCCGGTCGCGCGCGCCCTGGCCATGGAAGCGGCGGACGCGAGCGCGCCGGTTCCCGGAATCGCGCCCGGCGAGCAGCGCGTCACCGTCAACCTGCACGTGACCTGGGCGATCCGCTGACGCGGTGAACGGCGCTGGCAGGAAACTTGCACTTTCCTGCCCGCCGGCGCGCCCCGGCCCGAAAACCCGGCCAGGAGCAGCCCGAAACCCCGGGGCGCCTCGGCCGGGGCGGGCGGACGTCCCTGTAAAATCTGCGAAATGCCCTTGTCCTTTTCGCCTTTCGCGCCGCCGCGGCGCGCCACCGGAGCGTCGGCTGCCGCACGGCGCGGAGGCTGCGTGCTCGCCCTGCTCGCATGGCTCGCAGGGCCGGTGGCCGCCGCCGAGCTCGAATACCGCATAACGGGCGTCAACGAGGAAATCCTCGCCAACGTGCGGGCGCACCTCGAGCAGTTCGGGATCCTGGGCAGCGGCCGTGTCGCGCCCGGCCAGTTCGACCGGGCGATCGAGCAGGCCACCAGCCGTGCCCGCGAGGCGCTCAAGCCGTTCGGCTATTACCACCCGACGGTGGTTGCCGACATCGTGGAGGCCGGGCGCGACCGGTGGCGCATGAACATCCGGATCGAGCCCGGGCCCCCGGTCCGCGTGCGGACGGCACAGGTGGACGTGCGCGGAGACGGGCGCGAGCTCGGCGCCCTGCAGGCATGGAAGGCCGGCTGGCCGCTCGGACCGGGCGCCGTGCTGAACCAGAAGGTGTGGGCCGAGCAGAAGGACGCGGCGCTGGACGCGGCGAACGCCGAAGGCTACCTGGCCGCGGAGTTCGTGCAGCACTCGATCCGCCTCGACCTCGTCCGCAACGAGGCGGAGCTCGAGCTGGTGCTGGAAACCGGGCCGCGCGCGCAGTTCGGCAGCGTCGAGTTTCGCCAGGACATCGTCGCCCCCGAGGTGCTCGCGGAAATACCGCGATTCAATCCCGGCGATCCCTATCGCCGCGAGCTCGTGAATCACCTGCGGCTCGATCTCTGGCAGACCGGCTATTTCACCGACATCGACGTGATCGAGGAAAGCCACCTGGACGCGAGGCCGCCGGTCGTCAACATCGTCGCGAACCTGGAATCGTCGCGCCGCGACACTTACCAGGGCACCATCGGCGTGGGCACCGATACCGGCGTCCGGGCACAGGTGTTCTGGAGCCGGCTGCCGGTTTCCCGCAAGGGCGACCGGCTGGACGTCGGCATCGGCTACCAGGAGACGGACGACGAATTCTCGTTGCGCGGGGATTACCGGATCCCGCGGCGCGGCTCGGGTCGCCAGTTCTGGATATCGTCGCTCGTGCTCCGCCGCGACAAGCAGGATCTCGAGGTGAAGCGCGACGACGACGACGAGGATTTCATCACGCTCGCGCTCGGCAACGTCGAGGACGTCACCTTGAGGCTCGGCCAGCTCATCGTCAGGAACCGTGAGCTCGGCAGGGACCAGTTCCTCGAAACGCGCTACGTCCAGTACCTGCGCGAGTCGTATGCGTACGATCCCGGGCCGGACGCCGATCCGTCGGTGCTCGTGCTCCTCGGCGACCCGGAATCCGGCACGCTGTTCCGCGACACCGTCCAGACCCTGGCCATCGGGGTCGAGTGGGACTGGCCGTCGATTCGCGGCAGCGGCTTCGCCACCGACGGGCATCACGAGCGTGCGTGGGTGTTCACGTCGCAGGACCTGTGGGGATCGGATCGCGAGTTCACGCAGGCCTACGTGTCCACGCGGCGAGCCTGGTTGCTCGGCGAGCGCTGGAAGTATCTCCTGCGAGCGGAGGTGGGCTACACCGATGCCGAGGTACGCAACGTCTCGCTCAACCTCGACGGCGACCCGTTCGAGCTCTCGGTGACGGCGCTCCCCAGCCAGTACCGCTTCAAGGCCGGCGGCGGCGACAGCGTGCGCGGCTATGCCTTCGAGCAGCTCTCCGACAACGACATCGGCTCCAACAACGTCGTCGCCGCGAGCGCAGAGGTCGAGATGCGGGTGCTGCCGAACTGGTCCGTGGCGGCGTACTACGACATTGGCAACGCGTTCAACGAGTGGAGCGACTTCGAGCTGCGCCAGGGTGCGGGTGTCGGCGTGCGCTGGTACTCGGTGGCGGGGCCCATCCGGCTCGACTTCGCGCGCGCGCTCGACGTCGAAGGCCGTCCCTGGCGCATCCACTTCAGCATCGGCACGCCGCTCCTGTGATGCTGCGCGCCGCCCGGATACTCGCAACGACCCTCGTCCTGTCGCTGCTCGTCGTGATCGCGGCGGCGGTCGCGCTCGCGGGCTGGGTGCTGCACACGGACGCGGGCACCGCCTGGGCTTTCGAGCGCGCGCGCGGCTTCGTCCCCGGCCGCCTTTCGGTGGCGGCGATGGAAGGAGCCTTCGCGAGCGGCCTCAGGATCGCCGGCCTCGAGTATGCGGGTCCCGGGGCCGAGGTGCAGGCCGCGCGACTCGTCGTCGCGATCGAGCCCGAGTTGTTCCCGCCCGCGCTCACCATCGAAGTGCTGGAAGCCGGGGAGGTCAGGGTCGCGCTCGTGCCGTCGCCCGCACCGGCCGGCCCGGACCGTCCGTTCTCGCCGGAAAGCCTCGCGCTGCCGTTCGAGCTCTTCGTCCGCGATCTCGTGCTCGAAGACTTCGAGCTCGTCAACGCGGCGGGTGACGTGCTGCTCGCGATCGACCGCGCAGCGCTCGCCGGGCGCTGGCACGAAAGCATCAGCCTGTCGCGGCTCGCGCTCGAGTCGCCGCTCGCGACGGTCGAGGGATCGGCCGTGCTGTCGCTGGCGCGGCCGTTCGCCGCGGACGCGACGCTCGACATCCGGCGCCGCTTCGAGATCGGCGGCGACAGCGTGCCGCTCGCGATCAAGGCGGAGGCGTCCGGCAGCCTCGAGCGCCTCGATGTCGCGTTGCGGAGCGGAGAGCCGGAGCTCGCCGTCGAGGGCCAACTCACCGGCCTGCTCGACGAGCCCGGGTGGACGCTCGAAGCGCGCGGTCCGCGGCTCACCTGGCCGCTCGCCGGGGCGGAGCCGGCAGTCACCCTGGCAGACGTCGCGCTGGCATCCCGCGGTGGCCCATCCGGTTACTCGCTGCAAGGCAGGGGCAGCGTGGCGACGCCCGTGCTCGAGGCGCACGAATTCGCGTTGGGCGGCCGCGGCGATACGGACGGCATCGAGGTCTCGCAACTCGAGCTCGAGGGTCCCGCCGTGACCGCGAGGTCGCAGGGGAGCCTGCGCTGGGCCGGTGGCCTGGTGGCGCGGATCGAGGCGGACGTCGAGCGGCTCGACCCGGCGGCGGTCACCGGAGAGTGGCCGGCCGGGGCGCCGCTGTCGGGACGCGCCGTCGCCGGCTTCAGCCCGGGCAAGCTCGAGCTCGAGTCCCTCGAAGCCACGGTGCGCGGCACCGGCCGGTCGCTGTCCGCGGCCGGCCTCGTCGACCTCGAGGCCCGCGTCGTGGACCTGGACGTAGGCTGGCAGGACTGGCAATGGCCGCTCGCGGGCGCCGCGTGGCGCCTGAAGACCGAGCGCGGCCGCGTCACGGTGAGCGGCAGTCCCGACGACTGGAAGCTCGACGGCACGGTCGCGCTCGCCGCGCCCGAGCTGCCGCCCGGGACGTTCGTGCTCTCCGGCGAGGGCAGCCGCGAGGCGTTCACGGTCGTGGTGCACGACAGCGAGGTGCTGGGCGGGCGGATCGCCGGTCGGGTGCACTACACGCTGCCGGAGGGCGGCCGCTGGGTGGCGACGCTGTCCGCGCGTGGTGTGGACACCGGCGCGCTCCTGCCGGACTGGCCCGGGCGCCTCGATGCCGAGCTCGCGACCCGCGGGCGCCTCGCTCCGCTGGAGCTCGCGGTCGATGTCG
>Ga0079224_100014170_pt1 | contig 11129 bp, 9 predicted proteins | sample Stecom2015_FD_80414 | JGI IMG/M metagenome (GOLD analysis project Ga0079224, IMG submission 80414) | Agricultural soil microbial communities from Utah to study Nitrogen management - Steer compost 2015 | ecosystem: Environmental > Terrestrial > Soil > Agricultural land | place: USA: Utah...
ATTAGGCAGCTGGTAGGACTTCATTTTTTTGTAAGTTTTATTTATAGAAATCTAAAGATAGCTTTTGCCAAAGAGATCACCAAAAAAAGGAATATTTAACCGTATTTTCATTATTGCACAACAACGCAACAGAAATTATGTTACTGATTTACTGATACTTAATAAATAATTTAAGATTCATATAGATCTATGTATTGCATAGTACTATCTAATATACTACCTTTGTACCATGGCAGCAACAAACACACAAATCCAAATGAGGAAAGGAATACTAGAATATTGTATTCTCTCCATAATTTCACATGATGAAATTTATGCCTCGGACATTTTGGGCGAGCTAAAGAAGGCCAAACTCCTAGTCGTTGAAGGGACCTTATATCCTTTATTAACTCGTCTTAAAAACAATGGTCTCCTTAGTTATACCTGGAAAGAGTCAAGCGAAGGTCCGCCTAGAAAGTATTATCAAATTACACCTGCAGGCACTACACTTCTTAATCAATTAGATCATACTTGGGAAGATTTAGTTTTCGCAGTAGACACGGTGATGGAAAAAAGAAGAAATCCAAGGCAATCCGAAACTCCTTTATAGATTAAAAAGAAAGAAATCATGAATAAGACAATAATTATAAATATAAACGGCATTATCTTTCACATCGAAGAGGAGGCCTATGATGTTTTACAGGCCTATATGGTGGATGTAAAAAAGCACTTTGGTCATTCTATAGATAGCCAAGAAATCGTTGGTGACATTGAGAATCGTATTGCAGAGATGTTTAGTGAACGTCTAAACGACCAAAAAGCAGTGATTCTAATGGAGGATGTAAAGGAGGTTTGCGCTCAAATGGGGAAAGTGGAAGACTTCGATATTGACGAAGAGCCTACAGATGATTTTACTCAAGAACCGATATATTCCTATAGAGAAGATCGCTCACTATTCAGAGATCCTGATGATAAAATTTTAGGTGGCGTTTGCTCTGGACTAGGCCATTATTTTGGATTAGAATCTAAATGGGTACGGTTACTTTTTCTAATTGTATTCTTTTTTGGAGGGGCAGGATTGTTAGTTTATATCGTTCTCTGGATAGTTTTACCTAAAGCAAAGACACGTGCAGATAAAATGAAAATGCGAGGGGAGCCTGCTAATCTTGAAAATTTCAAACGAAGCTTTCAAGAAGAAATGGGGGATGTTAAAAGAAATTTTTCCGAGGCTGGCGAAAGAGCAAAAACCAGCCTTAACAACTCGAATAGTAGCTTAAATTCTTTCGTTGAGATGCTTGGAAAAATTATCATTGTATTTATTAAGATAGTAGGTATAGTGATTATATTTTCCCTTAGCTTAACTTTAATTAGTTTAATAATAGCCCTATTTTTAGGAGCAGGTTTTTGGGATGCAAGAATTCTTGATAGCGACTTTCCACTCTATGCTGTTGATCCCCAGTTTAGAGACGCTTTGATGATTGCGGTATTCTTTGCGATGGCAATTCCTATACTATTATTAATCCTCTTAGCTATTCGTGTTATTTTCAATCGAAAAGTAATGGGGCGCTATTTTGGCTTCTCACTGCTTATTGTTTGGCTCGTAGCTGTGGGCTTCTCAATCTTTTACACTACAAAAACTGCAATAGATTTTAGAGAAGAAGCAACCGTCACCCAAGAGACAAGTTTATCACCCCAAACCACTTACAGGCTAAATCTGCGGGAGAATAATACAGTTATACTTGAGAAGAGTGACGAGATCGATTCTTTAAGTGGAGGTAAGAGGATTCAAAGATCTCTACGCTATAACGAAAAAAATACTTTTAACCATACTAGACGAGCTTCTTTACGAGTTGAAAGGCTAGATTCAAATCAAGCTGCCAAATTAATACAGGAATTCTCGGCTAAAGGACGCAATTTCGATATTGCTGCCGATCGAGCACAAAGAATTACGTATCCTATAAGTCAAGAAGGTGGAGACCTTTGGTTTCCGAGTAGCGCAATGCTTCCTGACGATGAGCTCATTAGAGATCAAGAGGTTTATATTAAATTATTCTTACCTGTGGGAACTCAATTGATTATTCCTAAAGAATTTGATAGAAGGATCAATATTAGAGGCTTATCCATTTGGGAATGTGAGAATTATTATTCAGGCGATGTAACGCCTAGAGAAACCGCATGGATTATGACTGAATCTGGGTTGAGATGCATAGCGTCAGATCCACAATTAGCGATTCCAAATCAGACTGATTCCATAGCTGTAGACTCATTGAACATGATTATTCCTTAAATCTGTTTTAAAATATTTAAGGGGCTATAAAGACGAGTTTTTACCGACTCATTTTTATAGCCCCCTTTTTTTCACCGACATATTTACGCCGTTCAACGGAAATTATCCTTCTCCCACCAAGTTGGCATTTCACACGTTCAAAATTGACTTTACTTTTGGTACAAATCGTAAAATCATGAAAACAATGCAATACTTAAAATCATTAAAATTGAACGCTAAAACTTTACTATGTTCAATAGCTTTACTCTTCTCCCTCTCTTCATCTTCACAAGCGCAGAATAACGTGCCCACATTTACTCTTCTCGGATTAGTAAAAGGCGATAATGGGACTCGTTTAGATTACGCTACAATAAGTTTATTGAACGCTAATGACACCTCTGTAGTAAGCGTTGTTTTCACAGGTGAGGAAGGAGCTTATGAATTTAAAAATATTAAAAAAGGCAATTACATCCTAAAAGCTAGTACAATTGGCTATCAAGAAGGACAGAGTGAGGTGATAGCTGTTACCGTTGAATCGGGGAATAGCTACACGGTAAATGATCTAATACTTAAGCCAACCGCTACCTCATTGGACGAGGTCGTAATAACGGTACAAAAGCCATTGATTGAGCGAAGAGCAGATATGCTGGTTGTAAATGTTGAAAATTCTACCCTAGCTGCTGGCAACAATGCTCTTGATATTTTAGAACGCTCACCAGGGGTTTCTGTCGATAAAGACGACAATATAAGTCTGCAAGGAAAACAAGGTACTTTAATTTTAATCGATGGTAAAGAAACTCACCTATCGTCATCACAGTTGGCAAATTTACTGCGTTCTACAGATGGCAATACCATTGAATCGTTGGAAATCATTTCTAATCCTTCAGCCAAATACGATGCAAAAGGAACGGCCGGTATTATCAATATTAAATTAAAAAAGAATAAACAAACGGGCACAAACGGTAGTCTATCTTTAAGTGCTGGCTATGGAAACTCCCATAAAACCAGTAACTCCCTATCTTTAAACCATAAAAATGGCAAAATCAGTGTGTATGGAACGTATAACTATTTAAACAATAAAGGAAATCAAGATTTTGGCATCTATCGCGTGGTAGGCCAAGAAAGGGCCTTCACTAGTTTTGATCAATTAACAAGATTGGATGATCAACGTAACAGCAATTCCGGTAGATTAGGAATTGATTACGAAACCTCAGATAAGAATATAATAGGAGTTCAAATAAACACCAACCTGAACAATCGTAAAACTGATAATTCAAATACTACCTTAATTGGTTCTTCTAATTCCGCATTAGATTCTGTTCTAAAAGGAAGTACTCTCTCACAAAATAACACCTCCTCCTACTCCATTCGATTAAACAATGCTTATACGATCGATACGCTCGGTAGAAAATTAACTGCGGATCTTGAATTCTCTAGATTCAACGATAAGAACACATCAAATTACGGCAACTATTTTTATGACGCAGATGGAACTGGTCTTCAATCTCCTATTATTCTGCGCAGTGATATGCCATCTTCCATCAATATTCAAACGGTAAAAGCAGATTATACTCATCCGCTGAATAAGCTATCTAAATTTGAAGCAGGTCTTAAATTCGCAGTGGTTAGCTCTGACAATGATATGCATTATGAAAAACTAGATAATGAAGTCTGGGAGAATATGATTGATAGAAGCAATCACTTTATGTATGATGAGCAAGTAGTTGCATCTTACTTAAACTATAGTACCGTTTTCAAAAAATTCAGCTTCCAAACCGGCTTAAGAGTCGAGCATACTAATTCGGATGGGAATTCAATCACGTTAAATAACCGTCTAAAACGTGATTATACAGATTTATTTCCTAATATTTCCATCAATTATACTGCATCTGATAAACACCAGATTTCACTAAGCTATAGCAAACGAATCAATAGACCGTACTATGGTAATTTAAATCCTTTTACCTATTTCCTAGATGAGTATACGTCTGAACGTGGTAATCCTTACTTACAACCGGAATATACTCAAGCTTTCGAAATGAACTATACTTTGCTTCAAAGATTTAATTTTTCTACAGGGCTAAACCTAACCCGTGATGCGATTGTAGAATCTATGGAACAAGATGACTTTAAGAAAACAACGACTGTATTCAGAGATAATTTTGCAAATAGTAAAACTTGGTTTTTCAATGTGAACGCACCGTTTAAAGTCGCTAAGTTTTGGAATTCAAACACAAACTTCACCGCTTTCTATTTAGGTTTTAAATCGAACGACGTGAATAATCCTTTAGAATCAGGCCAATTTGCTACCCAGGTATATAATAATAATACCTTTACTATAAGTCCGACGCTTAGGGCAGAAGCCACTTTAAACTACCAGTCGCCGTTAACTTATAGCATTTACAAAGTCGACCAACAATGGAGTGTGGATGCTGGTTTAAACAAATCGTTTAAAAACAAAAAAACAAATATAAAGTTAGCAGTTTCTGATATCTTTAATACAAAAACGCAAAATGTATCCACTCGTCATGCGAACCTTAATGCCGATATTAACCAAAAGCGCGAAACTCGGATTGTCCGACTAACCTTAAGTTATAATTTTGGAAATACAAAGATTGAAACGCGCAATATTGATAGTTCAAGTGATGAAAAGAATCGTGTTGGGCAGTAATTTTCAATAGAATAATTATAATGAGTATTAGATTCTAAAGACGATGCAGGAAGCCTTTACACCAGAGAAGTTTTTAGTGGCGACGAAGCAATCATGAGTATTGATCATTTATAGTTGACAATGTTGCGTACTCATGATGCTTTCCTTATTTTCGCTTAAAATATCGATCATGGATTCTGCCTCGCTTTATCAATACTTTAAAAAACATTCACAAATCTCTACAGATACCAGGAATATCATTCCTGGTTCTCTCTTTTTTGCCCTTAAAGGAAGTAACTTCAACGGAAATACTTTTGCTGAGGAATCACTAAAGGCGGGTGCTGCTTATGCCGTCATCGATGAAGAGGTATTTAAAAAAGACGAGCGCTATATCTTGGTACAGGACGTGTTAACGGCTCTTCAAGATTTAGCAAAATACCATAGAACACAGCTTTCTATTCCCATTCTTGCTATCACTGGATCAAATGGAAAAACCACAATTAAAGAATTGCTCTCTGCAGTATTAAAGGAAAAGTTTACTACTTATGCGACAAAAGGAAATCTAAACAATCATATCGGTGTTCCTTTATCTGTGTTAGAAATAAACGATCAAACAGAGATTGCTATTATTGAAATGGGCGCCAACCACCCGCATGAGATTGCACACTTATGCACAATTGCCCAACCTACTCACGGCTTGATTACGAATGTTGGAAAAGCTCATTTAGAAGGTTTCGGAGGCTTTGAAGGCGTTAAAAAATCTAAGGCAGAACTTTATGAGTTTTTAGCTCAACATGATGGTGCGCTATTCCTGCAAGGTGACAATCCTGATTTACTAGCAATGAGGGGTGAGAAAACCTTTAAAGAAGTAAAAACCTATGGCTTCTTTGAAGAAAATGACATATATGGGCGTGTATTAAGGCAAGACCCTTATTTAGCAATTAGCTGGACGGGTAACACTATAAATCACGAAGTGCAGACGCAAATTGTAGGTTCTTACAACTTAGAAAACATATTGGCGGCCGTTTGTGTAGGTAGCTATTTTAACGTTAGTCCAGATTCAATAAATAAAGGACTGGAAAAATATGTGCCGCATAATAACCGGTCGCAAGTTTTAAAAACCGAAAACAACACTCTTATTTGCGACTATTATAATGCTAATGCTAGCAGTATGGCTGCTGCAATTGAAAATTTTAACAGCCTGAAAAACTATCCTAAAAAGGTGATTATTTTAGGAGATATGTTTGAACTGGGGGAAGAAACTTCCAGAGAACATGAAAACATCTTGGGTAAAGCTATGTTTGCGACTTCAGATGCTTGCATCTTTGTTGGAAAGGCTTTTTATGAACATCAAAGAAATATAGAAGGCGTACGTTTTTTCGAAACTACGGAGCAGGCGGTAGATTATTTAAAAGAAAAGCCATTCCAAGATTCTTTGATTTTACTCAAAGCATCTCGTGGAATGGCTTTTGAAAAAATTATTGAAATTTTATAATTTCTTATTCTACAACACTGATTTTTATCATATTCGTTTTTCCTTTTCTTTCGATTGGAATGGATGCAGTATTTACGATAATCTCTCCTTTGTTTACTAGGCCTGTTTCTTTTAATGCATTATTTACATCTTGGATAGTATCATCTGTGCTTTCATAAGCATCATAATAAAAACCACTTACTCCCCAAACTAGGCTCAAGGTATTTAGTAGAGACTCATTACCTGTGAAGATAAAAATCTCAGAATCGGGTCTATGACTAGAAATTTCATAAGCTGTATATCCGGAAGAGGTCATAGCAACAATTCCTTTTGCTTTTGTCTTCTTGGCTAGATATACCGATGACTCACAGATATTATCCGAAATAAATGTCGGAGAATCCGAATTTGATTCTTTAGGTGTGAAATACGGATAAGATGTTTTTTCAACATGCTTAATAATCTTTGACATCGTCTCAATTACGATTTCAGGAAACTCTCCAACGGACGTTTCTCCACTAAGCATTACCGCGTCTGCTCCATCCAATACCGAGTTAGCTACGTCGTTCACCTCAGCACGTGTTGGGCGGGGTGTAGTGATCATGCTTTCCAACATTTGGGTAGCAATAATTACTGGTTTAGAAGCATCTCGACATTTATTAACAATCATTTTTTGCAAAATTGGGACTTCCTCCATCGGCATCTCAACTCCTAAATCTCCACGAGCAACCATAATACCGTCAGAAACTTCAATAATCTCATCGATATTGTCAATTGCCTCTGGCTTTTCGATCTTAGCAATCACTTTCGCTGATTTTCCTTGCTCCTTAATGATTTCTTTTACTTTTATCATATCGGCCGCATTTCTAACGAAAGACATACCAACCCACTCTACATCATGAGACAAAGCGAAAAGAAGATTCTCTTTGTCTTCATCCGTTAAGCTTGGAATAGACACCTTGGTTTTAGGCAAGTTAACCCCTTTTCTAGAGGTCAAAATTCCACCATGGACAATTTTACACGTCACGGTATCTATTCGATTGCTATTTATAACTTGTAACTGTATTTTACCATCATCAAGAAGAATAATTTCCTCTTCGTTAACATCTTTAGGGAATTCATCGTACGTGATATAAACATTATTCTCATCACCAATCTGCTCTTTAGTAGTGATCGTGATGGTCTTTCCTGTTAACAAAAGGGCGCCCCCTTCTTTCATTTTACCAATTCTAATTTTTGGCCCTTGCAAATCTGCCAAAATTCCAATATTGGTACCATGCTCCTTATTAATTTCACGAATGGTTTTTATAGCGACCAAATGGTCTTCTTGACTACCATGTGAAAAATTAAGTCGACAAACATCAACTCCAAGAGTAATCATCTCGGTCAATACTTTCTTGTTTACTGATGCTGGACCTAACGTTGCAACAATCTTAGTTCGTTTTTGAACTTTCTTCATCTTATACTGTATTTATTTATATTCTTATTAATCTTCTGTTTTTTGGTAATAATTTCCAAATTTAAAGCAATCGGCTAAAATACAAGATTTTCTTTAGACTTTAATCTTTCGACATCAATTTCTGCGGCGACAAGAACTTCTTCGATTTGAGCAAGAGCATTCATTAGTGATGTAAAGTCTTCCTCATCAATAAAGCCTCTAATCAACAAAAAATAATCTGTGGCCTTCGCTTCAGGAATTAAAAAACCTCCTTCCACCCCTTTATTTCCGATTAAATAAAATTCAGTTTCTTCAATAGAACTTATATAACTATATTTGGAAAAAAAGAGAGAATGATTACTCGATAACCAGAGTTCATGATCCTCATTTTTCACTAGATTTAAACGAGTGCCTCGGTTTATATGAAAACAAAGCCGGTAATCTTTTAGTGGACACGTTATCGCAATTAGAGTGAAATTGAGATCTAATTCGTATTTTAGCGTAATTTTATTCAATTATTTTTACTTTCATACGAAGATAGTAAAACAATTAGTATAAATTTTTATTATTAGGAGGAAAATATGTAATATCGTCCTTTATTAGATAATAAATATGACAGCAAAATATCTTAATCTCTAAAAAGGTTTGATATTTGATTTAATTTAATTTCCTTTGCACATTATTTACAAACATTAAAACATAAAAATCATGTCTGATATCGCTTCAAGAGTAAAAGCAATTATCGTTGAAAAATTAGGTGCTGACGAAAACGAGGTTACACCAGAGGCTTCTTTCACCAATGATTTAGGTGCGGATTCATTAGATACCGTAGAACTAATCATGGAGTTTGAGAAAGAATTCAACGTAGCCATTCCAGATGATCAGGCTGAGACCATCAGCACTGTAGGTCAAGCTGTCGCTTACCTGGAAAAAAACGTTAAATAGAGAAAGCTAAAAAGTATAAATGGAGCTTAAAAGAGTAGTTGTAACAGGACTCGGCGCACTTACACCTATAGGAAATACCGTTTCTGATTATTGGAATGGTTTACTTAATGGGGTGAGTGGGGCCGCTCCCATTACGCGATTTGATGCATCAAAGTTTAAAACACAATTTGCTTGTGAGGTAAAAAACTTCGACCCAACGGATTTTATGGATCGAAAAGATGCAAGAAAAATGGATCCATTTGTACATTATGCCCTTGCCTCTACTGATGAAGCTGTAAAAGATGCAGAATTAGACTTCGAAAAACTAGACACCAATCGAATTGGCGTTGTTTGGGGATCAGGGATTGGTGGTTTAAAAACTTTCCTCGACGAGGTTACTAACTTTGCAAATGGCGACGGCACTCCTCGCTTCAATCCCTTCTTCATCCCTAAGATGATCTTGGATATTGCACCAGGCCATATTTCAATGAAATATGGACTTCACGGTCCAAACTTTTCTACCGTATCTGCCTGTGCATCATCAACCAATGCCCTAATCGACTCCCTACTCTATCTTAGAGCAGGATATGCAGACGTTATTATTACCGGAGGCTCAGAAGCTATAATTAATGAAGCTGGAATCGGAGGATTTAATGCGATGCACGCCCTGTCCACGCGGAACGATGACCCTGCTACAGCGTCCCGACCATTTGACTTAGACCGAGATGGTTTTGTTGCCGGAGAAGGGTCTGGAACTATTATTCTAGAAAACCTTGAGCATGCGAAAGCAAGAGGGGCTAAGATTTATGCAGAACTTGTAGGCGGAGGAATGAGTGCAGATGCTAATCACATCACTGCTCCACATCCGGAAGGCTTAGGAGCACGCTTAGTGATGATGAATGCCGTAAAAGACGCTGGCCTGAACACGAATGACATTGACTACATAAATGTTCATGGAACTTCTACGCCTTTAGGCGACTTTAGCGAATCTAAAGCTATTATCGACCTATTTGGTGAACATGCGTATGAGCTGAATATTAGTTCTACAAAGTCCATGACTGGGCATCTATTAGGTGCGGCAGGCGCTGTTGAATCCATTGCGAGCATCTTAGCTCTTAAAAATGGATATGTACCGCCCACCATCAACCACTTTAATGATGATCCGACCTTGGATAACAGGCTACATTTCACGTTTAATCAAGCCCAAAAAAGAGATATTAAATATGCTCTAAGCAATACATTTGGTTTTGGTGGACATAATGCTTCCGTAGTGTTCAAAAAATACGAAGAATAAATACATAAGCAGTTTGACTAATCTTCTTATTTAAGAGATTGATGCCTTTTTCTCGAATCTACAAATTACATATTTCCTCTGAAAAACAATATTTCAGAAAACTCAAGAATCTATTAGGTTTTATTCCTGGTAATCTGCACCTATACCGTATGGCATTTCGCCATAAATCTGCCGCTGTCGTTATAAAAGACAATGGAAATGGCGCAAAAAACAGCAATGAACGAATGGAATTTTTGGGAGATGCTATTTTAGGTTCGGTGATTGCAGCTCTTCTATTCAAAAACTATCCTTTTAAAGATGAAGGATTCTTAACTGAAATGCGCTCAAAAATAGTGAGTCGCTCCAATTTGAATCAGTTGGCAAGGAAGATGGGTCTAGATGAATTTATAGAATATGATTCTAGAATGATGGGCTTTAATGGCAAGCAAAGCTCTATGATGGGTGATGCCTTTGAAGCTTTGATTGGCGCCGTTTACCTTGACAAAGGCTATCAACGTACACAAAACTTTATTTTGGACCGTATCATTGATCCTTTAGTGGATATCAATGGACTGGAAAAAACAGAGATGAATTTTAAAAGTCGTCTTATTGAATGGTGTCAACAATTCAATAAAGAGATTGAATTCAAAGTGGTAAAAAACGAAGAAGGAGAGTCCAATAAATTATTTACAGTAGAAGCTCTTATTGATGGTGAAGTAAAAGGAATAGGCAGAGAATACAGTAAGAAAAATGCAGAAAAATTAGCTGCAGAAAAAGCCTGTGAAGCATTGGGAATCTAAACCAAACGTGTTATCACAATCAACTCTTCCCTTCCAGTCCTGAAAAACAAGGCTAATACCCATATTTCTTTTCCCAATTTTTCTTTAATTGCTCTCTTAACTTATTTTCGGAAGGGTTATTCCCTGGATCGTACAATGTAGTGCCCTTTAGGCTTTCTGGGAGGAATTCTTCCTGTGCAAAGTTACCTTCATAAGCGTGTGCATATTGATAGCCCTTTCCATAACCAATATCTTTCATCAATTTTGTCGGCGCATTTCTCAAGTGTAGTGGCACCGAAAGATTTCCTGTTTTCTTAACCAAGGCTTGAGCCCGATTAATAGCCTCATA
>Ga0079224_100014172_pt1 | contig 11129 bp, 7 predicted proteins | sample Stecom2015_FD_80414 | JGI IMG/M metagenome (GOLD analysis project Ga0079224, IMG submission 80414) | Agricultural soil microbial communities from Utah to study Nitrogen management - Steer compost 2015 | ecosystem: Environmental > Terrestrial > Soil > Agricultural land | place: USA: Utah...
TTCCGAATGTCGAGGACCCCGACCATCTCATGATGTCACCGGACGACCGGCCACCGGTGGCCGGCTTCGGCCCCATGCCCGCCGACTGGCCGGAACGGGCCCGTCATCTCGGCAAACAGGATGAGCACTGGCGCAACACCCGCTGGCCCCATCTTCCGGAAGACTCCGACGCGCGCTACTTCCTGGCAGCACGGTCCGACCAGCGGCTCGACGGCTTCTGGCAGGGCGGCGAACCGGTGCGGGTGCTCAACATGCACCCCCAATTCCCCGAACTTCAGGGCCAGATTCCGCGCACCCGGCCGCGTTTTTTCGTGCATCAGTCTTCCGGTGAAGACCAGGTGCATTTCCACGAACTGAACGTGCGGCTCGACACGGTGTGGCTGCTGCCAGAAACGCGCCTGGGGGTGCTGATCTTCCGTGCCAGCGTGCCGGTGCAGCATCCGGACGGCCTGGACATCAATGCCTTCCATGCCGAATTCGAACAGCCCGACGAGCCGGCACTGCCGGTAGCCGTGTATCTGAACAACTGCCTGCGGGCCATGGCCCCCCATCTTTACGAGGGGGTGCCCGACACCACTTCTCCTCAGTTCCGGGCGGAAATGGAGGCCCTGTCCCAGGAGGGGCTGCTGGAAACCATCCGCAACCAGCGTGAATATTTTGAAGCGGCCCTGAAGAATACGGGCCTGAGCGAAAGCGAGCTCATGGAGCAGCTCGAGGCCAACCCGCTCACCCGGCAGTTTGCCCAGCGCGTGCGGGAGCGCAGCCGCTCGCTCACCGGTTTCTTCCGGGAAATCGAAACCCTGGTGGCCTACATTCAGGCCGAAGAGGGCCAGGCGCCGCCCCCTCCGGAACCCGACCCCGCCCGGGCCCTGCAACCCTACCCGCAAGCGGCCGGGCATGCCGCGCGGGAACCGGCCGACACGCCGGCGAACCCCGCTCTGCATGACGCTGGCGCGGCCGCCCGAAACCGCCAGCTCGTGATGAACGCCATGGCCAACGGCCACAGCTGTGCCGGCCTGGATCTGGCCCATGCCAACCTCGCAGGGCTGGACCTGGGCGGCATGGACTTCACGGGCGCCGTGCTGGCCGGCGCCAACTTGGCCGGCGCGCAGCTGCAGGGGGCCTGCCTGAACGGCGTCTTTGCCTCCGGTGCCCGCTTTGATGCCGCCAACCTGGCAGGGGCACAGCTGAACGGTGCCAGCCTCAACGCCGCCAGCTTCAACGGTGCCGTGCTGCGAGGCGCCAACCTCGACACCAGCGATTGCACCGGGGCCAATTTTGCCAGTGCGGAGCTCTCGGCCGCCAGTCTGCGCAATGCGATTCTGCACAAAGCCTGGCTGCAGGGCGTGCGCGCGGAGCGGCTGAATGCGGCGGGCGCTCAATGCGCCGAGGCCAACCTCGACAACGCGCAGCTTGCCGGCGCCCTGCTCGAAGGGGCCAGCTTCAGTGGCGCAAGCGCCCAGCGCATCAACCTGGAAAACGCCGTCGCGGCGCGCATCGACCTGTCACAGGCCGACCTTGCCGGTGCCCGCCTGACCGGGGCCGACCTCAGTGGCAGCCAGACGGGCCCCGGCACCTCGCTCGCCCGGGCCGTGCTGAATCACGCCACCCTGGATGACGCCAGCTGGATCAGTGCCGATCTTCCGCAAGCCTCCATGCAGGGCGTGCAGGCAAGAAATGCCGATTTTTCCGATAGCGTGTTGACGGGCGTCGTGATGACGCGCAGCGACCTGCGCCATGCCGTGTTCGACCGGGCCACGCTGGACGACGCCGACCTGTCGGCGTGCAACCTGATGGAGGCTTCCTTTGTGCATAGCCGGCTGCTGCGCTGCCGCTTCGAGCATGGCAACCTGTACAACGCGACGTTCAAGGACACCGACATCGCCGGTGCCGACTTCAGGCATGCCAACCTGGATCGCAGCGCACTGGCCCATGAATGAACAACAAGGCTGAGCCCATGTCCCTGTCTTCCCAAGCCCTGATCAAGAATGGCGTTCTGGAGAACGCCGACCTGCACGATGCCAAGCTGGCCGGCAGCAACTTTTCCGGCGTCCGCTTCGTCGCGGTCGACTTCCGCAACGCCGACCTGAGCGGCGCCGACCTGACCGAGGCCCAGTTCGACAATTGCGACCTGAGCGGCGCCTTGCTGGAGCGCGCCACCCTGCCCGGTGCCACCTTCAAGGACGTCAAGCTGGCAGGCGCTCAGCTGCGCGCGGTCAGCGCCCTCACCGCCAGTTTCTTTCAATGCGACCTGAGCGGCGCAAATGCGGCGCAGGCCGACCTTTCCGCCTGCCTGTTCGATTCATGCCGGCTCGACCAGGCTGACTTCAGCGGCGCCAACCTGCTCACCAGCCGCATGAGCACGTGTTCCCTGGACGGCATCCTGCTCAAGGGGGCGACCCTGCGACGCTGGATGGTGCTGGAATCCGACCTCTCGTCCGCGGTGTTCGGCGACAACGACCTGAATCAGGCCATGCTGACGAAGATCAACCTGGCGGGCCAACGCTTTCCCGGCTGCGATCTCACGCTCGCCCTGATGGTGGAAGCCAATCTGCAGGGGGCCGACTTTTCCGGCATGGAGCTGTCGCGCGTGCAATTCGCGCAGTCGCAGCTCAAGGGGGCCAACCTCAGCGGCGTGAAGGCCGTCAGCACCAGCTTCACCATGGCCGACCTGGGTGCCGCCAAGCTCCATGACAGCGTCTTCGACACCTGCGATTTTTCCCTGGCGGTGCTGGATCAGGTCGACGCCAGCCGCAGCCGCTGGCAGGTGACGCCGCTCAGCCATGCCAAAGCCCGGCGTTCGGTCTGGGACGGTGCCTCGCTGGAGCTCTGCGACCTCTCGCATGCGGTGGTGGACGAAGCCAGCTTCCGAAACTGCCAGGTCAGATTGTGCAACCTGCACGAAATCTCGGAAGAAAAAACGCTCTGGGACGGCACCGCATTCAACGATACCTTCCGCAACGACCCGGTCCGCAGCAAGGCCGAGAACTGGGCCCCGCCCCCCGTCTGAGCATCCCGGGCGCGCTCCCGCCTTTTCCGCGAGCGCACCGGCTCCGAGCACCGAGTGCCCCTGTCCCCGAACCTTTGCCTTGTGAATCGCCATGTCAGCCACCGTCCATAGCCTGCACCCCCAGACCCGGCCCGAGCCCGCTGCGACGGCCTTCGCGCTGAGCACCGCCACGGTCACGGCCGTGAGCGATGACCGCTACACACTGCACCACCCCGAAATCCCGGAAGCCCGGCGGGCGGCCAGCTGCCTGCTCGCCCCCGAAACCGGCGATACCGTACTCGTCACCCATGCGGGGCTCGACGAAGCGGCCGGGGCCGACTCGCCAGCCTACATCCTCGCCGTGCTGGAACGCGCGCAGCCCGACTCCGGCGCCTTGCAGCTGCCCGGCGGCACCACGCTTTCCACCACGCCTGAGGGGCTGAGCCTGCACAGCCCGTCCGTCACGGTGAACACGCCCGGCACGCTGCAGATGAACAGCAGCGAACTCGAATTCAACGCCGCCAGCGGGCGCATGACGGTCAAGCACTGGAGCGGCTGGTTCGAGACCGCCGAAACCCATGCCGTGAATGTGAAACTCACGGCCAAGACATTGTCTTCACAGGTGGGGCGCCTGTTCCAGCGGCTGGTGGAAAGCTTCCGCCGCACCGAAGGGCTGGACGAAACCCGGGCGGGCCGGGTGCGGGTCAGTGCCGAAGACCATCACCACGTGGATGCCGGCCACATCACCCACACCGCCCGCGGCTTCGTGAAGATCGATGGCAGCAAGATCGACCTGGGTTGACCGAAGAAACCGCGCAAAGGAAGCCCGACCATGTTCGTGACCACCATCCAGGCCGGCCAGGCCAACTGCACCCCGGACGTCTGCAAGACGCCGGCGCCGCCCGGCCCCCCCGTTCCCATTCCCTACCCCAACATGGCCCAGACCACGCTGGCCAACCCGACTTCCCTCAAGGTCCTGGTCTGCGGCAGCCCGGCGCTGACCAAATCGTCCAAGATTCCCACCAGCATGGGCGACACCAGCGGCACGGTGGGCGGCGTCGTGTCGGGTTCCTTCATGGGGGAATGCACCTTCACCACGGCCAGCCTGAAGGTCAAGTTCGAAGGCAAGCCCGTGCTGCGGCAGATGGATGCCGCCAAATCGAACAAGGGGAACTGCTTCGGCGCCATCATGGCGCCCAGCCAGGCGAAGGTCGACGCCAGTTGAGGCGAAGGGCGCTGCGCCGGCGCCCATACGGTGACGAGGGAGTCGCTGCGCCCGCAGCGGATTTTCGTTCGACGGCAGAAGGCCGCGCGGCCCCTAATGTCCGCCTTCGCGGACCCGGAATGCCGGCGCCCCCTGCGGCTTCATTTCCTTCAGCGGGCGGCCCATGGCATCCAGCTCGATGCGTTCCCCCGGATAGTGCTTGAACAGCGCGCTGCGCGTTTCCCCCTGGTAGCGGTAGGTGGCACGCCAGGGGTGTTCGGTGTAGCTCACTTTCTCGGTGGGCACACAGCGGGTTTCCACATAGAAATGCTGTTCTGCCAGGTATTGCCCCGGCTGCGGTTCAGCCAGCAGGGTTTTGGGCGGATCATCTGGGAACAGCAGTTTCCAGAGGCCATCGCCGACAATGCCGCCAATCATGGCCAGGGCCAGAGTGACGGGCAGCTTGGTGGGCCAGAAATGCTGGGCAATGGTGCCACCGGCGTAGGCGCCCGCCACCATGCCGGGGCCTGCCAGCGCACCCACCGCAGCGCCACCCACCAGGGTGGGATAAAACCATTTCTGGCTGCCGGGGCCGTAGTTGCGCGTGAATTGGAAGCCCACCGCCGCACCCAGCACGCCCCCGAGGATGGGCTGCCAATACTTCACCACCCACGGCTGGCTTTCATACTGCTGCCGTGCGCGCTCGCGATCGGACACGATGGCGCGCCAACAGACTTCCGCCTTCTCCCTGTGTTCAATGGTTTCTCGCGTAACCGTCAGTACGGGAGCAACGTTGTCAGGCAGGCGGTTCATCATGCGCAGCGAAACGCTGTCCGCCCCCTGCGCCGAGGCGGTCGACATCAGCAAAAGCGCGCCGGCTGTGGCTTGCGCGCAGCATTCCACAGAGCGAGAGGGGCTTCGAAACACCTTCGAAAACCACGGCCGGGCAAGGTTCATACGTTATAATCCGGTGCAAGAGCGTTACATAATGTGTTGATATTGCAGTTAGTTTTTTAATTCTGTCAACTTGCAACCACCCGGGGGCCCATGCCTGCGCATTCGCTGTACCTCGCCGTGCTCGTCAGCCTCCTGGTCTTGGTTCAGGGGTGTGCGAGCACGAACGCAGTCCTGGGCGGCAACACCCAGAAGGAAGCCAAGGCCGAAGTCGACTGGGCCTATCAACGCAACGGCATTCAGCTTGAACTGATCGCCGCGAACGACCTCAACGCTTTCTTCAACCAGCCCCACACGCTCATTCTGGGCGTGCTGCAGATGGAAGACACCAAACCCTTCCTGCAACTGCTGAGCGACAGCAAAAAAATCGCCGCCATGCTGTCCAGCGGCGACCCCGGCAAAGATTTCCTGCATCTCGATCGCTACGTCGTCTCCCCCGGCAAACGCGAAATTCTCGACATCGACCGCGTGCAGGAAGCACGCTACGTGGCGCTGCTCGCAGGCTACTACCGATTCGACGCCGACGGCGCAGCCCGCCTGTTTCGCATTCCCCTCAATGTCTCGAGCGAGGGAATGATCAGCACCACTTACACGGCCAAGCCGGCCAATCTTGCCTTGCGGCTGCAACTGGGTCGCCAGCGCATTCTCAACGCGCAAAGCCTGACCTTCGACGCCGACGCGGCGCCCAACGTCGAATCCATTCCGCTGGAAACCGAGCCCACGGAAATCAAGCTGGATGGCGACACCCTGCAACAGGCAGGCGGCTCGGCCGGCATACGCAAACTGCGGCAGTAGGGCCAGGCAACTGAAAAGGAACAACATGGATTTTTGGAGCGGGACATACTGGCATCAGGGCTTGTTTCTTCAGCCCCAGCATTTCCAGCGTCAGGAGCTGCACCAGCAATTCCTGAGAAAACCGTTGTTCGACATGACCACGCCGCACTTCTGGGGCGTGGGGCACCTGGAGTTCGGCCCCGAAGCGGCCTCAGCCACCACCGTGGAAGTGCGCGAAGCGCGCCTGCTGTTCCGCGACCACACCTATGTGGAATTTCCCGGCAATGCCGTGATCGGTGCGCGCTCCTTCGACCGCATCTGGGTCGACACCGACCAGCCGCTGGACGTCTATCTCGGGTTGCGCAAGCTCTCGCTCAACGGCCCCAACGTCACCCAGGTCGATGCCTTCGACCAAGCAGTGTCGGCATCGACCCGCTATGCCTCGCAGCGCGACGGGCTCGTCACCGCCGACCTCTACGCTGACGGGCCGGCGGCCACCGTGCCGGTGGTCAAACACGTCGTGCGCATCTTCTTCGGGCCGGAACTCGCGTCGCTGGACGACTACGACCTGATTCCCATCGGGCGGCTCACGCAGGACGACGACAGCGTCAAATTCACGCACGACAGCATCCCGCCCTGCTACGCCATCTCGGGTTCCAACACCTTGCAGAACCTGCTGCGCGACATCCGCGACGATATGGTGGGCCGCATGCGGCAATTGTCGGAATACAAGACCCCGCGCGAGATCCAGCGCGAGGAACTCGACCCCGAGTTCCTCATGCTCATGCAGTCCTTGCAGGCACTGAACCGCGCCATCCCCTGGCTGGTCCACGCCACCGAGACCGACCAGATCCACCCCTGGCAGGTCTATGGCTTCCTGCGCAGCTGCGTGGGCGAACTGAGTACCTTCGCCGCCAGTTTCGACATGTCCGGACGGCGGCGCGACAGCAACGATGAAGGCCTGCCGCCCTACGACCACCTCAATCTGCACGCCTGCTTCGGCGCGGCCCGCCGCGTGATCAACCAGCTGCTGGCGGAAGTGTCGGTCGGCCCCGAATTCCGCGTAACGCTCGAACCACACGAAGACTACCTGGTGGCCAGCATCCCACGGGAATTCTTCGCGGCGCGCAACCGTTTCTATCTGGTCACCCAGACCGCTTCCAAACACGAGTATTCCAGCGAAAGCTTCCTGCAGTCGGCACGTCTGGCGGCGCCCCAGTCCCTGCCCCTGATGATCGATCACGCCCTGCCGGGCATTGATCTCATCGAAGTGCCCACGCCGCCCCAGGGGCTGCCCAAGCGTGCCAATGCCCGCTACTACCGGATCGAGCAGATGAGCAGCGAGTGGGAAACCGTCGAGCAGACCGCCCAACTGGGGCTGTTCTGGCCCGACGCACCGCCCGACCTGCACGCGCAACTGATTGTGCTCAAGGGCTGAAATGAGACTCTCCGACTACTTCATCCCGCTGACGGCGCTGGTGCAGGCGAACGCCGGCTCCACCACCCTCACGCCCGAAGCCCTGGCCGAGCAGATCGATGCGCTCATCCAGCAGGCGCAGAGCCGTGCCCTGCAGAATGAAGTCTCGCTGGATGACTTCCAGGCCGCCCTCTTTGCCATGCTGGCCTGGGCCGATGAGACCATCTCGCGCCGGCACCACTGGCCGTCGGAGCACGCCTGGCAGAAGCATCTGCTGCAGCGTCGCTATTTCAAGACCGGCCTGGCCGGCCGTGAATTCTTCGACCGCCTGGAGGCTCTGCCGGCCGGGGAAACGCAGATTCGCGAGGTTTTCCTGCTGTGCCTGGCCCTGGGCTTCAAGGGCAAGTACAGCATGTTCCCGAACTCTGCCGACCTGGCCAACATCCGCATGGAACAGTACAAGCTGCTGCAGAAGGCCGACCCGGCCTGGCGAGCCGCCGGTGAAACCGCCCTCTTTCCCAACGCTTACGGCCTGGGCGGCGCAGGCGCGCCTGGCCGAGCCGGCAAGCCGCCCATGCTGCGCCGGCTCACCTGGCGCAGGGCCCTGATCTTCCTTCTGCCGCCCTTGATTGTCATCGTGGTCGCCCTGGTGCTGCATGCCGAGCTCACGAATGCCGTGCAACACTTCCGCGAGGTCGCGGACCTATGAAATCGTTTCTCCGCTTCCTGCTCTGGGTCGTCCTGCTCGCCCTGCTCGGCCTGTTCAGCTGGGTCGTCACCCTTTACCTGGGCTGGCCATCCTGGGGCTGGGCGGTCATTTTCTTCGGCGTGCTGGGCGTGTATTTCGGCGTCCGCCTGCTGCGCCGGCTGTGGTATCTGTCGCGCTCGCGCGTAAAGCTGGCCGCCTCGGAAGCCGCGGGCCGCAAGGCGGTGGCCGAAAAGCCCAATGGCCTGGCGGAACTCACCAACAAGTGGAAGGAAGCCATCGCCACCCTGCGCAGCTCGTCGCTGCGGCGCTTCGGCAACCCCATCTACGCCCTTCCCTGGTACATGGTGGTCGGAGAATCGGGCGTGGGCAAGACATCCGCCATCACGCGCTCCCGGCTGGCCACGCTCAACCGCAACATCAGCCAGTTCGAACCCATCACCCAGACCGTGAACTGCGACTGGTGGTTCTTCAACCGCGCCGTGGTCATCGACACGGCAGGGCGATATGTGTCGCCGGAGGGCGGCGAGGAATCTCAGGCCGAATGGGAGCGCATGCTCGAACTGCTGGCCAAGTACCGCATGAAGGAAGGCCTGAACGGCCTGGTGCTGGCCGTGGACGTGCAGCAACTCATGGCCGACGACGACGCCCTGGAGCGCCGCGGCCATGCCATTCGCGAACGGGTCGACCAGCTCATCCGCCTGTTCGACAAGCGCTTTCCCATTTTCGTGCTGGTCACCAAGAGCGACCTCATCTATGGCTTCACTGAATGGGCCAGGGCCCTGCCGCCCGATGCGCTCAATCAGGCCATGGGCTATGCCGGCAGCATGGAACAGGGCGACCAGGCTGAAACGCGCTTTCTCGACAAGGCCCTGGGCGACATCAGCGAACGGCTCAAGCTGCTGCGCATGGACATGGCCGTCAAGGGCGTGGAGCTCGGCCCGGAACTGCTGCTCTTTCCCGACGAACTCAACCGCCTGCGCTCCGGCCTGCAACGCTTCCTGAAGGCCTGCGCCAGCAACAACCCGTACCTGGAACAGCCCCTGCTGCGCGGCCTGTTCTTCAGCAGTGCCAGACAGGCCGGCACCCCGTTGCCCCCCGCGCTGGCGCACCTGCTGGAAGCCAGGGCGACGGAAGGCCCGGCCACGGAAAAAGGTCTGTTCCTGCACGACTTTTTCGAGCGCGTCCTGCCGGCCGATCGCTGGACCTTCCTGCCCACGGTCATCGTGCACCACTGGCGCCAGGTCACGCGAAACCTCGCCATCGTGTCGTGGGTGTCGATCTTCACGGCCATCCTGGTCTTCCTGCTGCTGTCCTGGTATCAGACCCGCGCCAGTCTGTTCGAGATCCAGCGGGCCTACCCCCCGCAGGCGGCGCTGAGCGACGACAAAACGGTACGCCTGGAAAACCTGTACCGCGTGCTCAACGTCATCGACCTGATTCTGGAGCGCGAACAAGAGTGGCAGACCCGCTGGCTGGCCTTCAGCCCCGACATCACGCAGCTGGAGGAAGACATCAAGAAGTCCTACGTTCGGGGCTATCAGGAATTCCTTCAGGCCTATGGCTCGGGCAACCCGCTGGGCGACTCGGTTCCGACCGAAAGCAGCAGCCCGCAATACGCGGAAACCGTCCTGGGCGTGGTGCGCACCATCAACCTGGCCCGCGCGCGGGTCGCAGGCGCCAATTATCAGCAGCTGCAGGCCATGCCGCAGGTGCCCGAAGGCGCCATCCGCACCCTGCTGCCCGATCTTCCGCCCGACGTGGTTAAGGTCGCCAACCGCATGCAGGTGGCCTACATGGCCTGGAGCGATGCCAAAGACCCCTTCCTGCGCCAGCGGCTGGACCGCGACCAGCAGGAGCTCGACGCCATTCTGATGCGGTCGCCCAAACTCGAATGGCTGCTGCCCTGGGCCAACGCCCTGCCGGGCCTGCAGCCGGTCACCCTGCGAGAATTCTGGGCGCCGGGCACCCAGGGGCCCAACCAGGGCATGATCGAGCCCGCGCTCACCCGCCAGGGCCAGGCGCGGCTGGAATCCTTTCTCGATGAACTGGGCCGGGCCGTGGACGATCCGACCGAGTTCCGCATCCGCCGCAGCGCCTTCGAAGCCTGGTATCTGGGCGAACGCTTCAACAGCTGGCAGAGCTTCGGCTGGTCCTTCCCGAACGGCGAGCGCCTGTTGCCCAACGAACCCGCCTGGCGCGAAATGCTGGGCCGCATCGATACGGACGCCAGCCCCTACTACCGCCTGTTCGACCGCCTCAAGCAGGAATTCGCCGATGTGCCCGCCGACCGACTGCCGGGCTGGCTGCTGTTCTCGCGAGAATTCAACGACCTGCGCCACGCGGCCACCGCCCAGGGCGCCCTGGGCAAGGCGCGGGGCATGCTCAGCACCCTCAACAATGTGGGCGAACGCGTGATCCGGCAATCGGTGGCCAACCAGTCGCTGCTACCTGTGTCGGAACTGCCGCAATCCATGCAGGGCATGCAGGACTTCGCCGCCTATGCCACCACCTTCGATGAAGCCGTGGCCACCGCGCTGAGCGGCGAAGGCAATGCGTGGCAGATGGCGGCCGACTACTTCAGCTTCGGCCTCGACCCGAACGTGAAGTCCTCGGAAATCCAGACGGTGCTCGACAACCTGCAGGCCTTCCGGCGCAGTTCGGGCTACGACCACCCCGACGATCAGGTCATCTGGCATCTGGTCAGCGGCCCGGTGAACCTGCTGATCCGCTACGTGCTGGAACAGGGCTCCTGCAGCGTGCAGAAAGACTGGGAAAGCAGCGTATTGTGGAAGACCCAGATGACGGTCAGCGCCCAGGAAACCATGGACCAGCTGTTCGGCGACAAAGGCTCGGTCTGGCGCTTTGCCGATGGGCCGGCGAAACCCTTCCTCAAGCAACAGGCCGGCGGCTTCAGCCCCGCCAAGAAGGACGGCTTCACCTTCCCCTTCACGCCCGACTTCGTGCCCTTCCTGAACCAGTCCGTCGACACCCGGGTGGCCTCGGTCGTGCGTCAGCAACAGGCGGCATCCGCCGTGGGCAAGAGCGCCAACCTGCTCATCACCTCACGGCACATTGGTGTCAA
>Ga0079224_100014173_pt1 | contig 11128 bp, 7 predicted proteins | sample Stecom2015_FD_80414 | JGI IMG/M metagenome (GOLD analysis project Ga0079224, IMG submission 80414) | Agricultural soil microbial communities from Utah to study Nitrogen management - Steer compost 2015 | ecosystem: Environmental > Terrestrial > Soil > Agricultural land | place: USA: Utah...
CCGGAGGCGAGCGTGGCCGGTGAATCGCGCATCCCACTTGGGCAGCTCGGAGTCTGCCGCTTCGGCAGACTCGTCGACGCGCACGAGCTCGGCATGAAGGTTCGCATCCAACGAACCGCTCAGCTCCGAAAAGAGCTCCTCCACGAAGGGCAACAGCAGCACCGCATCGTAATTGTCCGATTCGAGGTCGACCGAGATCGGGTGCTCGCCCCAAAACCCGTCGCGCCAGGTTCGCCCGATCTTGGTGGTCACGGCGAGGTTCAATTCGCCGTTCGCGTCTCCAAAGCGCAGCTGCCCCGTGAAGCGCTCGCCGCCCGCTTTCGCGATCAGCTGCCCATCACCGAGCTCGATGTCCTGAATGCGCCCTTCGCTGAGGTGCAGCTGGGCGTTGAAATCCGGGAGATCTTCGCGACGCGACATGGCCACGACGCCGCGTAGTTTCCCGGCCACCTTCGCCTGGCTCAGAGGTTGGAGCAAATCGAGCGGCAGCTGATCCAGCGAAACCGCGGCCGACCCGGTCCAACGGGGCCCCGCCTGGGGCTCTTCCAGCAATCTCGACAAGGGGGCGCTGCCGTTGAAATGACCCCACAAGATACGCTGGTTCTTGCTCTCCGCTTCGACGCTGCCGCCGAAATCTCCGGAGCTCGTGGCGTAGTTGAAGCGCGCTTTCGCAGAAATCGGCGCCGCTAGGGCGGTGGCCGACCCGCGCAACCGTTCGACGTCGAAGAGGCCGCTGAGCACCTGAGCGCCGGGTTTACCCGCCAGTGTCATTCTGCCAGAAACTACTCCCTCGACTCCAGGCGGTCTGAGCAGCGGCGGTAGCTCTTCGAGCTTACGCGGCGGCAGCACGAACACCGTGTCCATCGGCGTCTGACGCAGGACGGACCAATAGCTCTCGGGCTCGTTCCAAAGTTGCTCGACGTCGAGTGCCGCCGCCACGCTGGCGCTCGCTAGGGGACCTTCTGCGTCGATCACGCGGAGGCTCCCGGAGCTTTGCCCTGTCGGACCATGCAACGTACCACCGAGTTGCAGGTCGATACCTTGAATCACCGTTCCGCTCGCGGTCGCCACTGCGCCGTCCTGAGCCGGATCGGGTGGCTCTTTGGCGGCTAGCTCGACCCTCAGCCCATGTGTTTGCGCGTCGAACATGGTGCTCGGAAATCCCTCCGGAGCGTCGCGCTCGATGCGGACGCGCGCGGTACCCAGGCCGCCCACGTCGGCGATGCCCCACTCCGGCTTCAAGTAACGCGTGACGTACTTCAGGTTCACGGCGTAAAGCTCGACGCGGCTGCTCCCAGTGACCTTTTTCCACGCCTTCACGTCGTCCACTCGGCCGTCGAGCTTCAGATCGACCGCCGCACCCAGCGCGCCAAGTTCCGCCACCTGCAGCTCCGCCTGACCTACGAGCCTGCCGTCATCCAGAGCGGCGTGGGCTTTTCCCGAAATCCCCGAGACGCCCTCGATCTCGAGATCTTCGAAGCTCATGTCGACCGAGCCTTGTTGCGCGCGCTCGGTGGCCACGATATCCGCATCGATGCTCACGCGCCCCGTCAACTTCGCCGAGCTCAGGCCCAGCGCTTGTGAAAGCGTGTCCAGGTTGACGTCTCGGCCTTTCGCCCTGACTCGAAGCCCACCCGGCAGCACCTCGATGTCGCTCGTCAACTCGGCGCCGCCATCTTTGATACGCAAATTGTCGATCTTCAAGCCGCCGGCGCCACTGCTCACCCGGGTGGCATCGATGGATAACGTGGCCCCTTGATTGTCGACCTGGACCGATAGATTGTCGACGCGGGGCTCGCCGGTCGCTACCACGTTGCCTTTGGCGACCAACCGGTGACCGCCGGGGTTCTCGAGAGTCGCTGCTACCCGCGGCCGCGACACGCGCCCGGTGGCCCTGGCCGTGACAGTCTGAAACCTCAGCTCTTCGCGGTGTAGCCCGCGGCCCGTGAGCGCCGCGTCGATCTGGAGCGCGTCGAGATCGTGGATTGTCCCGGCCATTTTGCCCTCCACATGGCCGCGATCGAGCGCGAGCTGCCCTACCCTGAGGTTTTGTACGTCAGCGCTGAACGTTCCCTCGAGCTGGTCGCCCTCGATGCGAGTCTCCACTTTCCCTTCCAAAAGACCACGCGCACGAAAGTAGGGGGCAAGCCGTGGATGGTCGAGCTGCAAGCGCTTGGCATCCAGCTCGACGTGCATGATGCCTCGCGGGTCCATATCGAACGAAATTTTGGCGGGCAGCCCCGGCTCGTGCACGGTCGTGCGACTGATCAAGCCGAGCTCGTCATAAGTTCCTTGAATGTCCAGGGCCGGCAGCCGATGCTCCCCAATCGTGCTGGGCTCCGTCGAACCGTTGAAGTCGACGCGCACTTGCTGCTCGCTCTGCCAGATCGAAATCACCGCGCGGGCGTCGATCGCCGTCGGTGGAAGCTCGGGCCACAACGCTCTGAGGTCGATGCTGCGGCCCGTTGCAGCAAGCTCGATGCCGGGGTCGCCCGTCAGGTTCAGCGGACCGCGTGCGGTGACTCGTGCATCGCGCACTCTGAGGTCGACCTCGGTATCCAGCCTCGACAGCGGTCCCGAGGCCTTCACGCTTAGCGAAACGTCTTCCTGGAGCGGGTATTTCGGCCACACCGCGCGCACCGCATCGGAGTCGGCCTGAGGCAAGTCCAGCCGCACGGTCAGGCGCTCGTCTTGCCAACGCACGAAACCCGCGGTCTGCAGCTCACCGAAGTAACCGTCGAAGTAGCCCCAAATGGGTCCCGGCTCTCGCACGTGCAAGCTTGCCAAGCCTTGGGCATCCGTGCCGCCGAGGCCGCGCAGGCGAAGAGCGAAGCGCTCCACGTCGACGGCCGTGCCTTTTGGCGTGACGAGCACCGATCCGCGGATCGTCGAAACGTCCGCTTCGAGTGTGGGGCTATTTTCGTAGATCTGTCCGCGGCCGAACGCAGTGCCGACTTCGATGACCGGTAGCCATACCCGCACCGTGCGGCCCGAGGGGGCGGCTTCGGCGCTGGGCACGGGCGTCAAGGCAGCGGCGATGGTCGGAACCTTGGTTTTGGGATCGATGACGATCTGAGCCTCGCCTCGTTCCAACCGCACGTGATGGATGACGATCGAGATCTTCTGTTCGCTGGACAAGAGCTTTTTGGCAATGTCCCGCAAGCTCGCACGCGCCCTGAGCTCGTTGAGGGCAAGCACCCGGTTGCCATAGGTGTCGTAGACCAGGACTCGTTCGGCCGTCAGTCCACGCAAACCGAGCTCTGTGAGCTTGGTCACCTCCACCGTTCCCTGAAAGTAGTCGGACAAGAACCCCGTCAAGAGCTGCGCAGTCGCCTGGCGTCCCGCAGGCAGGCTCGCGTGCAGCAACACCCCCAGCACGCTGAAGGTCGACAAAGCCACCAAGATGCCGCCACCCACCAGAAGGCCCCTGCCCAGCCGCAACCAAAGGGGTAGCTTCAAAACGCTTCCCCGATCGCGATATGGTAGGCAAGCGGGATCTTGCTGCGAAACTCCGGCAGCTGGGCGATATCGGGAAAATAGAAGGGCGCATTGTCCGCAGCAGCTCCGCGCACCTGCAAGCCCGGCACACGATAGCCGACGTCGAGTCGCACCGGTCCGATGGGCGTCCGATAGCGCAGCCCCGGCCCGACGGAGAGGTGCGGCGCATCGAAGCCAATGGAAGCCACGTCTGGACTCACATCACTCGCATCCACGAACAACACGCCACCGAGCTCTCCGGCGAGAGGAAAGCGTAACTCCATGGACGCTTCCCACAACGAGAACCCTCCGAGAGCGCGCATGCACTCCGCAGGCAGCGGCGTCGGGGGCTGGGATTGGCAGCCCAGCCCGGCCGCCGTCTCCGGCAGCAGAAAGCCGATGGGGCCTTGCGGACCGACCTGACGGTAGGCGTAGCCCCGGTTGGAGTTCGGTCCTCCCGAATAGAAGGTTCGGAACAAGATCTTCTGCTGGTCGGCGATGACCTCGCTGTTTTCCGGTTCATCGTAGAGCCGTCGGCTGAGCTCCGAGCTCCTGTCGAATGTATCGCCATAATTTTGCGGAAACACGAAGCCGACTTTCACTCGAGTCGCCAGCACGACGTCTCGACCCTCGCTGAGGGGGTAAAAAGCGCTCAACCCGCTCTGGAAACGCAAATCTGTCACAGTGCCCCACAACAGGGGATTGGCAACCTGCAGCATGCCGCTCAGATAGATCCCCTGAGTCGGCACCACCGGATCATCGCGGAGATCCAAGGCGACGGACAGCTCCGGGTGCGAGACGTAGACGTTGTCGAGCGCGGCCACCGCCTCCAAACGCTCCGGCACCACCTGGTAGGTCCTGGGGATGTTGGCGTTCCAGTGATACGAAAGCGACACGGGTAGGTGCAGGTCGAAAAATGCTCGATCCAAACCGACGCTGCTGCCCACGTCGTGATAGCCGATGATGGTCTCGTCGTCGGGATCGACCCCTTCCGCCAGCGGGTAGAGCAGCGGGTAGACGCTGTACCGAGCCCGAGTCCAGCCGGTGGTGCGGCCCTCGATGAACGAGGGTTGGCGCAGCTCCACGTTCAGATCATTTTCGAACAGGGCGCGCGTGGGGCGCTCGGGCAAGTCGATGCGGGTTGGATACGCGGTCAACCCCGGGCGTGCGCTCACGGTGAAACGGCGCAGTCCACCGAGGAAGTTTCTGTGTTCCCAGCTCGCCTTCAAATAGCCGGTGGTGCGCTCCACGTCGATGCGCCCCCCCACCCCCAGAGTGAGGTTTCTAAGGGTGCTCTCGGTCACACGGACCACCACCGGAACTTCACCGCTCTGGGGTTGCTCCAGATCTTGCTCCACGACCACGCGCGTGAAGACCCCCAAGTCGAAGACGGCGCGCCGCGCTTCCTCGAGGAGCTCGCGGGAGTATTCGTCCCCACGTTTCAGCTGAAAGGCTTCACGAACGGGCTTTTCGGGGATGTCCTGAAGCCCGACGAAGCGCACGGGCCCAATGCGAGCCTTCGGACCCGGCTCGACTCGAAAGCTGACTGCGGCCGTGCGAGCCGCCACGTCGACCTCGGCGCTCCCTTCGACTTTCGAGTAGGCGTAGCCGGCGTTGGCGAGCGTGTTGGCGATTTCGCTCTTGCTCTTTTCGAACAGGTCTTCGTCGAACGGTTCACCTTCACGGAGCTGAATGGCGGTGAGCGTCGCAGCCGCAGCCCCAATGTCGATGCGCTCCACGCCGGCCAAGCTGATACGCCGTGTCACCACGGGCTGCCCCTTGTCGACGTGCACTTCGATACGCACGTGATGCTCGTCCGTGCGGAGCACCCGAGCTTTTGTTACACGCGCCTGGTAGTAGCCGCGCGCCTGGAAGTAGCGCTGGATGCGCTCCAGGTCGGTGGCGAGCACCGTCTCGTCGTAGGTTTCGTAGTCGTCCGAAATACCGTCCCAAATGAACAGAAGCCGTTCGGTCTCCTGCGTCGCCAAGCCCTTCTGCACCGCGGAGGCTTCGCTGCTGTCGACACCTTCGATCTCGAATTGCTGGACGACCGGCTCGTGAGGGTAGGGCTGCTTCGCGCAACCCAGCACGAACAACGCAAGCGCAGCGCAACCAAGCTCGAATGCCCTGACGCGACGAAGCCAAACACCGCTCACGCCGCAGAATGTGGCATGTCCCCCACCCTGGTTGTGAGGGGCAACCGCAAAAAAATGTGACCCGACCTACAACTCGGTCGGATTACTGCTTCTTGGGCTTGCGCTTGACGCCCGGCAGAGTCGCCAGCTCGGCCGCCTCTTCTTCCACGGTATAGGACTGAAAATGCATCAGCCCTTGAATGGGGTCTGCTTCGGTACCCAGCGACGAACCCGTGAAAGTCGTTGAATAGGTGCCCGTAACGGAGACCTTGGCGCCGGTAGCAGGCAGCGGCTTGGGAATATTGATACCCCAGAAGGTATCCATGTGCTCTTCGTCTTCTTTGCCTTTGTCGAAGGTCTCGATGGCGTCGTAAATCTGAGCGAAGTTGGAGGCCCAACCCATCACCTTGATCGATTCGCTTTCCGGCGAATTCTTTTCGTCGCCGATCCAGAAAGCCGGAATGGGCGCCACACAGCCCTCGGGGTCGGCCTTGCCGCCCTCGTGCACGGCGCACTCGGGAGCGTCCGCGTAGTTGGTCTTGGTGATGTAACCCTTGATGGTGATCTTCTTACCCGCCACTTCGTCCCGGTGAACGCGGTTGCGCAGGTAATACGATGCGCCCCAAACGGTGTAAGCATCACCGTTTTTGATGGGCTTTTTAGCTAGGTTGGGAACCGCCGGCAGATTTGCCTGCACACCGCTCACGGCCGGTACCGGCTCGTACTTCACCTCTTCGCCGCCGCACCCCAAGGTGGCGGCGCAAAGCGGCGTAGCCACGCCGATCGCCATCAGGGAACGGTTGCTGAATGCGGTGCGTGCACGGAACTGAAACATTCTTCAGGGCCTCCTCGAAATCGGGTTCAGGGACGGTAGTCCGCGCGCTGGCCCGTGTGCAAGCAGACTGAAACCAGCATGGCGTAAATCGCTGTCGGGGTGCGCTGCCCGGTCACCCGCTTCGCACTTTTCTAGCCATGTTAAAATCGCTGCCCAGTCGGAAAAGGTTGCCCGCCCAAGGCCAACACCCAAAGATGGGCGCGTCGATGACTCGAAGCATCTTCATTGGTGACGTTCACGGCTGTGCCGACGAGCTCGTCGATCTGCTCGCCGCGGTGAAGCACACCGCTTCCGATCGGGTTTTCTTCGTGGGCGATCTGGTGGCCCGCGGCCCGGATTCGAGACGCGTGCTGGCGATCTACCGGAGCGTCGGGGCGCGCGGCGTGCTCGGCAACCACGAAGACAGGCTACTCGAAGCGCGTGCAGCGCGCAGGGCCGGTCAGCCGGGCCCGCACCTCGGCCCCTCTCACGCCCAACTGATGCAAGAGCTCGACGACGCGGACTGGGCGCTGCTCGAAGCGTTGCCCCTCACGCTGGACGTACCGGAGCATCGCGTCCGCATCGTGCACGCGGGCGTCGTGCCCGGCGTACCTCTCGAACGGCAGGAGCGCACTCATCTGTTGAAAATGCGCGCGCTCGAAGCGGACGGGACACCGACCGCCAAGTGGCGACCCCACTCGTGGGCTGAACACTACTTCGAAGAGCCGCACGTGATCTTCGGACACAACGCCGTCAGCGGGCTGCAACTTCACCCGCACGCCACCGGGCTCGACACGGGCTGTGTCTACGGCGGAAAGCTCACGTGCTTGGTCTTGCGAGAGCAGCAGCTGGTTCCCAGCGTCGGCGAGCGAGCGCAGCACCTGTTCTCGGTCACGGCTCGGCGCCGCTACGTCGATTTCGGTCCGCGCTACGAAGACAACGGTAAGGCAGGACTCGAGTGAGTCGAACCATTCGCTGCGCGCTCGCGCCTCTAAGACCAGGTCGACTGAGCCTCCCCCCCGAAGCGAGTCGCTATCTGCTCAAGGTGCATCGCCTGAAGGTCGGACAGCAGTTCTTGGCCTTCGACCCCGAGGCTCGACTCGAGGCGGACGCCACCTTAGTCGACGACCATCACGGAAAGGCAGCCTGCGAGCTTGGACCCCCGCGCTCCGCAAGCCTTGTCTCCGGGCTACCGGTGACTCTGTTCCAAGCACTGGGTAAAGGCGACAAGGCGGAGCGGGTAGTGCGCGACGCGACTCAATTGGGAGTCAGACGCATCGTGCTCGTGCAAACCGAGCGCAGCGTGCCGCGTGTGCTCGACAAACGTCAGACCAAGCAAGAGCGCTACGAACGCGTCGCGCAAGAAGCCGCCCGGCAATCCGGCCGTGGAGACGTACCCACCCTCGAAGGACCGCTCTCGCTGGCCGAAGCGCTCACGCTTGCACACCCCTTGCCCATCAAGCTGGCCTTCGATGCCGCCGCTCAGGCCAACGTCAGAAGCGTGCTGTCGAATCGAACATCCGAGCTCGGCGTAGGCGCGCTGATCGGGCCCGAAGGCGGCCTGAGCGCCACCGAGCTCGAGGCGCTCATGGCCGCGGGCTTCTCACTGGTCCGCCTCGGCCCTTTCACGCTGCGCACCGAAACGGCTGCGATCGCGGCGCTGGCCGTGCTGAGCGAGTACTGCTAAACGCTGGGCTGTCATGCCGCCTCGGCGCATCCTCGTTGCAAAGCCCGGACTCGACGGACACGACCGCGGAGCGAAGGTGGTCGCGCGCGCGCTCCGAGACGCCGGGTTCGAGGTCATTTACACCGGCCTTCACCAGACTCCCGAAATGATCGCGAGCGCTGCGGTTCAAGAAGACGTGGATGCCGTGGGTCTGTCGATCATGAGCGGCGCTCACAACGCGTTGTTCCCCGCCGTGCTCGCCGCCCTCAAAGCGCGAGGTGCCGATGACATCCCCGTCTTCGGCGGCGGCATCGTGCCCGCCGAAGACTGCCAGCGCCTCGAGCAAGCGGGTGTGAAGCGGGTGTTTTTGCCGGGAACGCCGCTCAGCGAGATCATCGCGTGGGTGGACCAGAACGTGACGGCGCGGTAGCGCGCCCCGACTGACGAACACCCTGAAACTTTTCGCCAAAATAGCGACGCGAGTTCTCATCTTGCGCTGACTCAGCGTTCGCGCAGACAACCGGCAAGGCCAATGTTATGCTTTTGCACCGCGCGTTGGCCCACGACACCCGCGCCGGTTCTTATCTCATGAAGCCTATCTTCACCTTGTCCATGCTCCTGGGAGCAGGCATCACCTGGGCCTGCAACCCGTCGACCAGCTCACCGACACCCGGCGGCAACGGCAACGCCGCCAACGGCAACGCGAGCAACGCGGCGAGCACGACTGCCGGGAACGCTGCCAGCACGGGAGTGGGAGGCGGCGCGTCCACCACGACCGCAGGGCCCGCCAGCGGTTCCAGCGCCGGCTCCGGGACGAGCGGTGGACCGGTCACCTGCTCCAACACCGACCTGAGCACGCTGCCGATCGACGAGACCGGGTGGGTGGCGCGCGAGTGCAATTCGTCAGGCATTCAAGGGGCCTGGTACTGCTACGCCGATCCCGTCGCACCCACGGACTGCATGAACGGCGTCACCCCATATCGGGCCGGTAGCGGCATGTGCATCAGCGGCGAGACAATCATGGACGAGACCTACGCCGCCTGGGGCGCCGGCATCGGTCTCAGCTTGAACGATACCGGCGAAGCCGAGGGCGCGTCCGTCAAGAGCGCGTACAACGCCAGCATGAACGGAGTGGCGGGCTTTCAAATTTCGATCACCGGGACCACCGGCGAAAAGCCAATTCGCGTGGGCTTCACCGGCGCCGCCGAAGACACCGGCTTGCCGTCGCCGTTTTGGGAGGTTCCAGGGCCCGGCGATTACACCGTCATGCTCGCCGACGCGGTCGTGCCCGCCGCGTGGGAAGACACCGCGAACGCCGGCGAATACGCGGACCCCACCAGCATCTTCGACATGCAGATCCAAGTGGTCGGAGGCGGTCCCGGAGCGGGGGCGCCCTACGACTTCTGCGTTGCCAGTGTCACGCCGGTCGGCGAAGACGGCGGCGTCATCGTCGGCGACATGCCGAGCCCCTACGGTTCGCAGGTGTGTGGCCGCTACGACACCATCACGCTCGGCAACCAATACATGGTCCAAAACAACGTATGGAACGACAACACAGCGGGAAGCCAGTGCATCAGTGCGCTGTGGAACAACGGCGATACGGCCGGCTTCGTCGTGAGCCCGTCGGGTATCAGCATCGACGCGGAGATTGGTCCCGCGTCGTATCCGTCCATCGTGCTGGGCTGGCACTACGGTCAGTTCTACGGCTCCTACACGGCGCCCCGCACCCTGTCGTCTCTGACCACGATTCCTTCGACGTGGTCGTACAGCGTGCCCACCGGCAGCGAAAGCTACAACGTGTCGTACGATCTCTGGATCCACTCGAACGCCGGAGCCCAGGAGCCGCAAGGCGGGCTCGAGCTGATGATCTGGACCAACCACCGAGACACGGTGCCCATTGGCTCCATCGTATCCCAAAGCGTCAGCTTGGCGGGCGGCTCGTGGGAGGTTTGGTACGGCCAGAACAGCCGCGGCTGGAACACCGTGAGCTACGTGAACATCTCGAACCCCACCTCGATCAGTCTGGATGTGGCCGAATTCATCAACGAAGCCGTCACGCGCGGCTATGCGGGCGGCGGCGACTACTTGTTGGGCGTGCAAGCGGGCTTCGAGATCTGGCGCTCCAGCGTCGAGATGCGCACCAACGCGTTCACCATTTCGATCCATTGATACTCAGGGCTTGCGCGCGGACGCGCACCCCACGTTGACGCTCAACAGCAGCTTGTCCTCTGACCAGTACTTGTCCACGGCTTGCGACAGGTACATGAGCGGCCTCTCCAAATCTTCCACCTGTAGCCAGGTGCGGATCTCGGGCAGAATCATCAGGCGCGTCGCCGGGTCTTCGATGAGCGCGCGGCCGCTCGAAAACTCGAGCTCTCTCGGCTGCAGCTTGACGTCGATATCGTAGAGGCCCGCCGCTTCGAGCTCCTCGGCCAGGCTCTCCAGCGTGGGCCTGGTACGAAACGCTGCCTCCAGCGCCTTGGAGAACTCGGCGTCGTCGTGCTTTAAGGCGTACTCTTTGAAGATGTCGGTGATCTCCTGAAACGAGCCGCGCATCGGCATGGTCACCAGCGCCTGCCCTCCCGCGTACAGCACCCGAGCCATCTCTCGAAACAGCTCGGTGCGACCCTCTTTGTCGAGCACGGGATGCAGCGCCAGCGCATGCGAATACTGCTCCCTATCGAGGCCGGTCGGATAGCTTTCGGTGATCAGGTACTCGATGTCGAGCTCGCCGCGGGTGTGGGCTTTGTTGCGCGCCAGCTCCAGCGCCGGCAAAGAAATGTCCACGCCCACCAGACTCATGTTGGCAATGCGTTCGAACAACTCGAGATCGGGATAGCCCGTCCGGCAGCCTAGGTGGGCGACGCGCGCAGCATCACCGGTGAGCAACAGCTCGAGCAACAGCTCGCCAAACAGCGAGAGATAACGCGGCACGACGAACGTTTCGAAGATGGCGGCATCTTGCGTGCTCAAGTCGTCGAAGTGACGCACGCAGCGATGCTACAGCGGGTTGACCGTTTGATCCAACATTGCCTC
>Ga0079224_100014176_pt1 | contig 11127 bp, 12 predicted proteins | sample Stecom2015_FD_80414 | JGI IMG/M metagenome (GOLD analysis project Ga0079224, IMG submission 80414) | Agricultural soil microbial communities from Utah to study Nitrogen management - Steer compost 2015 | ecosystem: Environmental > Terrestrial > Soil > Agricultural land | place: USA: Utah...
ATCAAAGTCATGAATCGAGATAAAAAGAATTACAACAAATTGAAAAAATACTGGAGGCTCATCCTAAAAGATGAATCTAAAGTTGATTATATTCACTTCCGTTATCATCGTTCCTTTAAGAAACAAATGCGCAAAAAGGATATCATCCACTATCTGATTGATTTAGATCCTGAATTGAAAGCGTCTTACGAGTTATATCAATATGTACTACTATGTTTAAGAACCAAGAACTTTAAGCTCTTAAAGAAGGTATTGTCTACGAAACAAAAACAAGTGTCCGATTATATGAAAACCGCCATTCATACAACGAAGAAATACCTATCTTATGTAGAAAACACGTTTAAATATAAATACAACAACGGGGTTTTGGAAGGGATTAACAATAAGATTAAGACGATTAAACGGATTGCCTTTGGGTATAGGTGCTTTTATCATTTTAAAAACCGAATTCTAATTACCCATAATTTAGTAACCATAAAAAGAGGTGTCCACTGAGTCCAAAATAGAAAATGATTGAAGTTCCATTGGCGGCGAGTCGGAAAAATGTTTCTCATTTTTCCTGCGGTGCAAAATCAGTGATGCTTATTCAGAGTCCTGCGGGATCATCACGAGCCTCGAGACCCCGCAGGAACGAAGTGACGAGGAAGTGTGAGCCGTGCCACTGGATGCGCGTCCGCCAATGGAACGAATAATTTCAAATCTATTCGGATAACTGGACAACCTTTTCCGGTTACATTTTACCTTGAAAAGTCACTAAATTATTCACCAACTCCATTTGACAAAGAACCAAAAAAACTGGCGATTGTGCGCCAGTTTTTTTATGTGCCAAAATATTGCCGGGAGTTTGTAAACGACAATGTGAATTCGTTTAATTTAAAAATACTTTACAGAAAAACCAATGTTTGTAAAAATATGATGAAAATAGGTATATAATAGGGCGTGAGGTGAATCTTTTGCAAAATATTTATTTTTTATTATCGCGAAAAGACTTTTTAATTCTATTATTGATTGTAAACATTTTGGGAACAATTTATGGCTATGTTTGGTACGGTCACCAACTCTCTACTACCCCGCCAATTTTTCTTATTTTTGTTCCGGACAGTCCAACGGCGAGCCTCTTTTTTGTGTTCGTTTTAATCGCCTTTTTATTAAAAAGGAATTGGCCATTATTTGAAGCATTAGCTTTAGTTACTCTAGTAAAATACGGTCTTTGGGCAGTAGTTATGAACTTGTTAACTCTAATGGTAGACGGTTCTTTACACTGGACTGGCTACATGTTAATCGCCTCGCACCTAGCGATGGCCATCGAAGGAATTCTTTACTCCCGTTATTACAGGTTCCAATGGAAACATTTAATTATTGTAGCTATCTGGACGCTGCATAATGATGTTATTGATTATGTATTTTTCCAGTATCCAAGATATGGATCATTAAATGCCTTCGTTCCACAAATAGGTTATTTTACTTTTTGGTTAAGTATTGCTTCGCTATTTTTGGCATATTTTTTAGTCATCAAAAGGAAGAAACGATTCGTCCCGCATTTTCACTGAAATAAGGTCTACTCTTGTCCCACGTATCATACATATTTTAGTAACGGTATGAGGGGGGACAAGGATGAAAAAAGCAGCATTTATCATTATTATTTCGCTTCTTTTCTTATTAACGAATATTGTACAAGCTAATCAAATTGGTTACCCATCCTTGAAAGATTTGGAACGATTAGCCGATTATGCCTTGGAGCTTTCAAAAGCAAAAAGGTATGTGGAAGCAAGTAAGGCGCTTTCCAATTTTGAAGATGAGCTTCTAGTGAAGATGGAATCTGGCTTGTTTATTAATATGGATGAATGGCGGATTTTGCAAATAGTACTTGAAGAGGCTCGTCATGTTCTTAATGGAGACGAATTCGCTGATGATGAAATAAGTGCCGCTATGGCTAAATTTCGCCTAACTTTTGATGCTATTATTTCCGTCCATGAACCGCTCTGGGTACAAATGGACAAGCAAGTGATCGAAGCCTTTCAATCAGTGAAAGCTGCTGCTAGCGGAAATGATCCGATAAGATTCCGAAACCAATTTCAGTCTTTTTTAATGATATATAATATTATTTATCCGAGCCTATTAATCGATATTTCGGGAGAAGCTCTGGAAAAGGTTGATGGAAAGATTAATAATATTTCCAATCATCTTAATCTCTTTTTGTCCGCTGATTCTAAACTTGAAGATTTAGAAGAATTAGAGAATGATTTAGAGAAGCTTTTTGAGCGGGCGGAAGAAGATGAAGCAGATCCATCCCTTTGGTGGGTCATTATTTCTACCGGTGGAATTATTATCCTTTCATTAATTTATACAGGTTGGCGGAAATATAAAGGAGAAAGGGAGAAACAGCGGTATTTTGAAAAAAATCATAAAAATTGACACATTTTTATGTTTCTTTTATGATTATTACATGAATTAAATAGATAGTATTAAGGAGGGTCAGAATGTTTGAATTTTTGATTTATTATTTGCTCATAACTATCATTCCAATATGGGCAAGTATGAAGGTAAATTCCGCTTATAAAAAATATTCTCAAATTGCATCTTCTTCCCGGGCCACAGGATATGAAGTCGCCCGCAGAATTTTAGATGCTAATGGACTTTATGATGTCAAAGTGGAAGAAACTCGGGGTCATTTGAGTGACCATTATGATCCTCGTACAAAAACTGTCCGTCTTTCATCTGAAATATATCACGGATATTCATTAGCAGCGACAGCAGTTGCAGCTCATGAATGTGGCCATGCCCTCCAAGATCAGCAGGAATATGCTTTTCTCAGATTCCGTACAGCTTTAGTTCCATTAGCAAGCCTTGGTTCGAATGCATCCTGGTTCTTGCTTATCATTGGGTTTATCTTAAGTTCATTGGAATTTATCCTGCTCGGTATCGTGTTTATGGCTTTTGCGGTGCTATTCCAGCTGGTAACATTGCCAGTCGAATTTAATGCCTCAAGCCGGGCGATGGACCAGGTTGTAGCCCTTGGAATCATCCGGAACGAAGAAGAAAGAGGTGCAAAGAAAGTTCTCAGTGCCGCTGCCTTAACATATGTAGCAGCTGCTGCAGTTGCTTTAATGGAACTGTTACGTTTCATCTTGATTTTTATGAGCGCAAATAATAACGATTAAAAAATAGCTGGTGTTGCGGGAATCACCAAAGGAAGTCATCCTTTTAGGTCCCCGCTTACCAGCTATTTTTGTGTTTAAATTTTTTTAATGAATCGGATTTTTATTTTCATCCAATGTAAATCCTTCGCCCATCACTTCATGGACAGAAGATATGGTGACAAAGGCGTGAGGATCAATGGCCATCACTAAATTTTTTAACGTAACAATTTCGTTTTTAGCAACGACACAATATAAAACTTTTTTCTTTTGCTTTGAGAAGAAACCATGACCTTCTAAAACGGTGATGCCCCGATTCATATCTTTAATAATTTGATTGCCAATTTCCTCATATTTATCCGAGATAATGAGCGCTCCTCTCCCTGCATACAGCCCTTCTTGAAGAACATCAATCAGTCTGGCACCGATTAAAACAGCCACAAGGGTATACATCCCTTCCCTAGGAGTCAAATAGGTAATAAGGGATAGAGTAATGACACAGGCATCAAAAAGAAACAACGTACGCCCAATCGGCCAGCCAATATACTTTTGGACAAGCCGAGCGATGATATCAACACCACCGGTTGTCCCACCACTGCGAAAAATAATTCCTAGTCCAATTCCGATGAATGCACCAGCAAAAAGGGAGGCTAAAAATAAATCGCCTTCTAACGGGATTTCAAATTGATATCTTTGAAACAATTCTAGGAAGATGGATACGCCGACCGTTCCAATAATGGTATAGAAAAAGGGCGTTTTTCCAAGGAGTTTCCATCCGGCAACAAATACTGGGATGTTTAATACTAGGTTAGTAATCGCTGGGTTTATCGAAAATAAGAAAAATAATAGAAGAGTTATGCCGGTAAATCCACCTTCTGCTAAATTATTGGCCATATTGAAATGAACTAGGCCAAAGGCATAGATGGCGGCCCCTAACAAGATAATTAAAATATTTTTTAGTTTAATTCGGGTTTTCATTCGTCCATTGTCCTTTCTGTCAAATTTAGGAACCGTTCCATAAAGAAACAACAATGATACCATTATACATAATATTTTTCTTCGATAACAATTTCAAGTTTTCCTTGATTTGGCAGCTACCATCTCATTCATTTTGTTTTATCTAAATAATTGGTAAAATGTTTTTATAAAATGAAACTACTATTTTAAAAAGTGAGGTGCATGTATCGTGGCAAAAACGATGGATGAAATGCAAAAAGAAGTTGATGCATATATATCGCAATTTAAGGAAGGGTATTTCAGTCCCCTTGCGATGTTAGCTAGACTAACAGAGGAATTAGGGGAACTTGCGAGGGAAGTTAACCATTATTTTGGAGAAAAACCGAAAAAACCGACGGAAAAGGAAAAAACGATCGAGGAAGAATTGGGTGATTTACTGTTTGTTTTAATCTGTTTTGCAAACTCAATGGATATTAGCCTAACTGACGCCCATAACATAGTAATGGAAAAATTTAATACCCGCGACCGGAACCGCTGGACTAGAATTGGAGAGGATTCGGGTGAATAAAGGGATTAAAATCGTCGTAGCAGGTCCCCGAGGGAAGATGGGTAAAGAAACAATTGATATGATTTTACATACTCCTTCTTTCCAATTGGTCGGTCTTCTTGATCGAATAATAGACGACTCCATAGATAATAGACTTATAAATCTCCCGGTTTATACCGATGCAAAAAAATGTTTTCTAGAAACAAAGCCAGATGTATACATTGATTTTACTGTAGCAGAGGCAGCCATTGAATATGCGAAAATAGCTCTATCACTAGGAGTCCGGGCGGTCATCGGAACAACCGGTCTCAAAGACGAGCAATTAGAAGAACTAATGGAACTCTCGGAAAAAACAAAAACAGCTTGTATTGTTGCTCCAAATTTTGCAATTGGTGCAATTTTAATGATGAAATTTTCCCAAATGGCTGCAAAATTTTTTCATCAAGCAGAAATTATTGAAATGCATCACGATCAAAAAAAGGATGCTCCAAGTGGAACTGCCATTAAAACTGCAACCATCATTCATCATGAACGAGGGAATGTTACCCGAGAGAAAACGGATGAAAAAGAGATTGTGGAAGGTTCCCGCGGTGCAAATGTTCATGGTATTCAAGTACATAGTGTACGGCTCCCGGGTTTAATTGCCCATCAAGAAGTGATATTTGGTTCCGAAGGCGAAATTTTGACGATTAGGCATGATACATTCAATCGTAAATCCTTTATGGAAGGGGTAAAAATGGCTGTCCGAGCCTCTTTGAATTTGGATGGGTATGTATACGGTTTGGAAAATTTGTTGACCTGATTGAAGGAGGATAAAATGAATATCGCATTGATTGCCCATGATAAAAAGAAATTGGACTTAATTCAATTTGTCACTGCCTATAAAGAGATTTTCAAACAGCACAATTTATATGCCACTGGGACGACCGGTCTTCGGATTTATGAAGCAACAGGTCTTCCGATTCATCGTTTTCAGTCAGGACCGTTAGGCGGAGATCAGGAAATCGGCGCAATGATTGCCAAAAATCAAATGGATTTAGTCATCTTTTTCCGCGACCCTTTGACGGCTCAACCTCATGAACCAGATGTTTCCGCTTTAATCCGGCTTTGTGACGTATATAATATACCGCTGGCGACCAATATGGGAACAGCGGAAGTTTTGATTCGGGGATTGGAAAAAGGGGATATTGATTGGAGAAATTTGGTTCGGGAAAGGGAGTGAATGAAAAGTAGGAGTGTGATTCAATGAAAAAAAGGTTAAATATCGGGATTGTATGCTATCCGACGGTTGGCGGCTCCGGAGTTGTTGCAACAGAATTAGGTAAAAAACTGGCGGAACGGGGTCATACCATACATTTTATTTCCTCCAACATTCCCTTTCGTTTAAAGAAAATTTATCCAAATGTGTTTTACCATATTGTCGATGTTAACCAGTATTCTGTATTTCAATATCCACCATATGACATTCAATTAGCTTGTAAAATTGCAGAGGTTATTACAAGAGAGAAATTGGATATCATCCATGCCCATTATGCCCTTCCCCATGCAGTTTGTTCAATATTAGGACGGGAGATGGCTAGAAGAGATGTAAAAATCGTCACAACCCTTCACGGGACTGATATTACTATTCTTGGACAAGATTCGTCTTTAAAGGAAGCTATTCGTTTCGGAATTGAAAAATCAAACATTGTCACGGCCGTATCCCAATCTTTGGCAAAACAGACAAAGAATGAAATATCTCCAAATAAGGAAATTCAAGTTGTTTACAATTTTATCGATGAGACTACGTATCGAAAAGTAGATTCCTATTCATTACGCGAAAAATATGGCATTTTGCCAGAAGAAAAAGTGATCTTACATGTTTCAAATTTTCGTCCGGTTAAACGGATTCAAGATATACTTCGAACCTTCCAGCTTGTTCAAAAACAAATTCCAGCTAAATTAATCCTTGTTGGTGATGGACCTGAAATGGCACGGATGTTGGACTTGACGGAAAAGCTTAATATAGCGAACCGGGTGTTGTTTCTCGGAAGTCAGGAAAACTTAGTGGAATTGTATTCTCTATCCGATTGTTTGATGCTTTTATCGGAAAAGGAAAGTTTTGGTTTAGTTTTAATTGAAGCAATGGCCTGTGGTGTTCCATGTATCGGAACAAATGTAGGCGGTATTCCGGAAGTCATTGACCATGGTAAAAATGGTTTTGTTTGTGAAGTGGGGGATATTGAAGGAATTGCCGACGCTACTATAAAATTATTAACCGATGAAATTTTACATAATACTTTTTCTGATTTATCTATAAGACGGGTGCAGGAAAAATTTTCTTCAGAGGAAATTCTCAACCAATATGAGGAATTATATTATCAATTGATAGAAATGGAAGATGAATGATGTTAAAAGAACCTTTTTTAAAAGCGATTCCGGTTATAAAGAAAATTGAAGACGCAGGATTTGAAGCCTATTTTGTCGGTGGTTCCGTACGAGATCTTTTAATGAATAAACCGATTGATGATGTCGATATCGCCACCAGTGCCACACCGGAAGAAATTAAAAACATCTTTGATAAAACGGTGGATGTCGGCATTGAACATGGAACCATTCTTGTCCTTTATGGTGGGGAGAGTTATGAAATTACAACCTTTCGAACAGAAGGAAATTATGTCGATTATCGAAGGCCGGAGAGTGTTTCCTTCGTTAAGTCTTTGGAGGAAGATCTGAGCCGGCGAGATTTTACGATGAACGCGATTGCCATGACGAAGGAAGGCAATTTTATCGATCCCTTTCATGGAATGGAAGATATTAAAAATACAATCATCCGTTCGGTTGGAAATCCGGAGAACCGCTTTTCCGAAGATGCCCTCCGGATGCTCCGGGCCGTCCGTTTTGTCAGCCAATTAGGTTTTGAAATGGAAGCTGAAACAAATAAAGCATTAGCAAAATTGGCCCATCTCCTTGAACACATTGCAGTTGAAAGAAAACTGATAGAGTTTGGAAAATTGCTTATCGGAGAATATAAAACAAAGGCTCTCCAACTTTTTGTAGATTCTGGATTATATCGTTATGTACCCCTCTTCATTAACTTTTCAGATAGCCTAAAGAATATAGCTAAACTTACAGACGGACATATACTTACAGAAAATGAAATGTGGGCATTAATCATGATATTAATTGAGCAAGATCAAGAATCTAAACCTTTTCGCGCCTGGAAAATGTCTACAAAGCAAATGAAAGAAATTCAAGCGATTTGCCGTGTTTTCAGATGGCGAAAAAAAAATGATTGGACGAAAATCGACTTATATCGATTTGGATTGAACATAAGCAAAAGTGCAGAAAAACTATTTAGTCTCATTAACAATAAAGACTATGAAAAGACTTTGGAAGAAATGGAGAAAATCTTTGATAGTCTCCCGATAAAGGAGCGAAAAGAGCTGGCGGTTTCCGGCAATGATTTAATGATTTGGGAAAATCGGAAAAGCGGGCCTTGGATAAAAGAACGTTTAGAAATGATTGAGAATGCCGTTGTGAATGGAGAATTAGAAAATGAGAAATTGAAAATTAAGGAGTGGCTGAATCTTTGGAACAACGAAATGAAGAAAGAAACAAAACAATAATAGAAATTCCAACCGAAAACACTCGTCAAAATCCGATTTCAAATTTCGAGCTAATCACAGATCAGACGGTGTTTTCTAATCATGAGTTCGTTAATGATTTATTGGATGTTAAACAAATCCAACAAGGGTTGGAGACGAAAGATCTCGGTCAAAACATTTTTTTATATGACTCCTTACCTTCTACACAAGTAATCGCAAAAGAATTGGCGGTCGACTTTGCCAAAGAAGGAACGATGGTGATTAGTGAGGAACAGACATCTGGAAAAGGACGGATGTCTCGAAGCTGGCATTCCCCAAAGGGAGCCGGCCTTTGGTTCAGTTTTCTTTTGCGGCCGGATGTATCTTTAAATCAGGCTCCACAACTGACATTGCTTTGTGCCGTCGCCTGTGCTCAAGCTATTGAAGAGGTATCTAAAGTTGTTGTACATATTAAATGGCCAAATGATATTTATGTTAATGGAAAGAAAGTATGTGGGATACTTACAGAGCTAGTGACGGATAGAAATCAAATTCAATCAGTAATTATTGGCGTTGGGATTAATGTAAACCAAACGGCATTTCCCGAGGAATTGGCTGAAAAAGCAACATCCTTGCGGTTAGAAGCGGGAAAAAAGGTAGACCGTACAAAACTTTTGCAAACCTTTTGCCGCCAATTTGAGAAGCTTTATGAGACGTATTTATCGGCAGGATTTACACCAATTAAACTATTATGGGAAGGCTCTGCGATTTCCATCGGAACGGACATTACTGCAAGAACGCCACAAGGAACTTTTTATGGAAGAGCTTTAGGCATAGATGAAGATGGAATTCTAGAATTGCAGTTGCAGGACGGATCAATAAAACAAATTTATTCTGCAGATATTGAAGTTAACGATTAGAAAAATTTCATAGTATTCCTTTGTTGTAGAAATAGTCACCCTTTTGCTATAATCACTGTAGAAAAATTGGAACTGCACCAAATTGGGCAGTATCCGTCAAATTTTTCAGTTTAAAAACATTATATTTTCTGCCTGTAGCCTGATTAGGACCGGGACAGAGGGGTGAAACTGAATCTGTAGAAAAGTCCTTCTGTGTACGGAAGGATTTTTTTATGGACAGTTTTTCTCCTCTAAATAAAAGGAGGAGAACTTATGAAAACGACGAAAGACTTTTTAAAAATGAAGAGGGAAAAGGAAAAAATCGTCATGTTGACGGCGTACGACTACCCATCGGCTAAATTGGCTGAACAATCCGGGGTGGACATCCTTTTAGTCGGTGACTCCCTTGGCATGGTCGTTCTCGGTTTCGAATCGACCGTTCAAGTTACGATGGATGATATGGTTCACCATACGAAAGCAGTGAAAAGAGGCGCGAAAAATACTTTTATTGTCAGTGACATGCCTTTTTGTTCCTATCATGCATCGAAAGAGGAGACGATTAAAAATGCTGCCCGTCTTATTCAAGAAGGCGGAGCCCATGCTGTAAAGCTTGAAGGGGCGGATGAAGTCCTTTCCTCTATTCGTTTATTAACAAGGGCAGGAATTCCGGTTGTAGCCCATTTAGGCTTGACACCGCAGTCGGTTGGCGTTTTAGGCGGCTATAAAGTGCAAGGTAAAAATTTGGAAGAAGCTAAAAAGTTGATTGAGGACGCTAAAAAATGTGAAGAAATGGGTGCCTTTATGCTTGTCCTTGAATGTGTACCCGCTTCTCTTAGTGCCCTTATTGCAGAAGAGCTTACAATTCCTGTCATTGGTATTGGTGCAGGCAAAGATGTGGATGGCCAAGTATTGGTTTACCATGATTTAATTGGCTATGGAGTAGACCGGGTAGCCAAATTTGTCAAACAATATACGAAAGTGGATAACGACATTCAACAATCAATTACACAATATTTAAAGGATGTTAAAGAAGGCGCTTTTCCTGAGGTAAAACATACGTATTCAATGAAAGAAGAGACCCTTCAATCTTTATATGGAGGGGTCCATTAATGAAAGTGATAGAAACGATTAAGGAAATGCAGTCCAAAGCGACTTCTATACTAACATCTGGAAAAAGTATTGGTTTTGTACCGACAATGGGCTTTCTTCATGAAGGCCACCTCGCTTTAATTAAAAAAGCAAGGGAAGAAAATGAGATTGTTGTGGCAAGCATTTTTGTCAACCCGCTTCAGTTTGGTCCGAATGAAGATTTTGAAACTTACCCAAGGGATTTTGAAAGGGACCGGGTTTTAGCTGAAGAAAATGGGGTCGATTATTTGTTTTATCCATCGGTAAAGGAAATGTATCCGGCAAAAATGACGATCAAGCTAACCGTTGCTAAACGGGTGGACTGTTTATGTGGCAGAACTCGAATCGGTCATTTTGACGGCGTAGCCACTGTATTGTTGAAACTTTTTTCCATCGTTCGGCCCAACCGGGTATATTTCGGACTGAAGGATGCCCAGCAAGTAGCTGTTGTCGACGGCTTAATAAAAGATTTTAATTTGCCTATTCAATTATGCCCTGTTGATACGGTCCGGGAAGAGGATGGTCTGGCGAAAAGTTCCCGAAATGTGTACTTAACTGGCAGTGAACGCAAAGAAGCAAAAGAACTGTACCAATCTTTACTCATTGGAAAAGAACGTATTAAAAAAGGTGAAAAGGACCCAAAAAATGTTGTAGAAGCTATTCAGAATTACCTAAACTCATCAGTTTCCGGTTCCGTTGAATATGTCGAAGTTCTTTCCTATCCGGAATTAGAAGAGCTTCGGGAACTTCATGGACGAATCATCCTCGCGTTGGCTGTGAAATTTTCGAAAGCACGACTAATAGACAATATCATTATCGATGTGGATAGGCTCAAATAAGGGGGATGAATGATGTTCCGTACACTAATGAACGGAAAATTACACAGGGCTAGA
>Ga0079224_100014177_pt1 | contig 11126 bp, 6 predicted proteins | sample Stecom2015_FD_80414 | JGI IMG/M metagenome (GOLD analysis project Ga0079224, IMG submission 80414) | Agricultural soil microbial communities from Utah to study Nitrogen management - Steer compost 2015 | ecosystem: Environmental > Terrestrial > Soil > Agricultural land | place: USA: Utah...
GAAGAAAATCTGCTCATAAGTTTAGATGCTGGATCTATCCATAGTGTGGAATATGACACTAAAAAGCACCGTATTAAACTTTATTTAGAGCCCGCTAGTGAGTATACCGCTCATGCTTATCTGAGACTCAACAAAGACATCAAACTTCCTTTGGAGAAAGAAAAAGGAAGTTATAAAATACCATTAGGAGAACGCAAAACAAGCGTAGAAATAGCCTTATAGTTGCAGGAGTTAAAATTGATTTTGATCAGGTGTGTTGTATGTCTTCACACCTGATTGTTTTTATCGCCAGCGGCTTTGGATTGTTTCTCGAATAGCCGAGGTATATTAAATTGCAAAAAATGTTATAAAACCGCATATTGTTAACAATTATTTAATATTTGGTTGAAATAATTTTTAAAATTTAGAATTTCACCTTAAATTATAACGATTTTAATTATTGATTTTGGATATATAAAACATGGTGTAATTAAATTTCTAAAGTTTTGAAACAAGCGGAGCCTTATAAAATTTCTATTAAGGAGTATAAATTATTGTTTGATACCTACTATAGTCCACTCTGTAATTTTGCTAATAAATATTTATCTGACTACGATGCCTGTAAGGATGTTGTCCAAGAGGTGTTTATAAAAGTGTGGAATGCACAAATAGGTTTTAATGATAAAAATTCCATAAAGCCTTACTTGTATCGTGCTGTAAAAAACAAAGCTTTAGATGTAATTAAAAGCAAAGCCTATACTTCAAAATATCCCTTAACCAAAGAGCAGTTAAAGACTTTAGAATCGGATTCTTACTTTACAAGAGAGCTTATTTTAGAAGAATCTTCAAGACGTATACAAGTTGCAGTAAACTCCTTGCCCTTTAAGTGTAAACAAATTATTGACCTTAGTCTCCATGGATATAAAAATGATGAAATATCCAAGGAACTTTGCATTTCTATAAATACAGTCAAAACTCAAAAGAGGATTGCCTACGGAAAACTCAGAGTTCTACTCAAGGGAGCGCTTTTCTTCTCGTCGCTTTATTTTTAAAACTGTTAAAATTTACATCCTTTTAACCCTTATTGTAAAATAAGTCGTCTTTTAATAAGAAGATGATAGTTATTTATCATTTATATTATTGATAAGGCATTTATATATGTTTGAATTTAATAAAATAGCAAAAATCATAAATAGACTGGTTGATAAGATTCTTAAAGGGGATCAAGTAAACTATGATGATTTAGACTCCGAACAACTTTCAGATCATGATAAACAGTACATTATAAACTCCCTTCAGGATACAGAGGCGGTTAATCGTAGAAATGATGCTATTGAGGGGTTCAATCGAAGCAAAACAGAAGATTGGAAGAAATTACAATCCACTCTTACTCCCAGGGATTCTGGTATGTTCAAATTGAATAGTATATTGAAAATTGCAGCGGTATTATTGATTGGTGTTTTCATTGGTTATTATACCTTGGAGACTACATTTTTCAATACTGATACTCCTATTGTTGCCACAAATACAGATAGCGTGCTATTAGAATTTAACCATGGCATGGTAAAAACATTGTCGACTTCTGGGATTACTGATCTTACACTTGCTGATGGACAAACTGTAGGTACTCGACAAGGTAATTTGTTAAAATATGAAAGAACCTCTTCAAGTGCGACTCCTGATTTGGTTTACCATCAAATTTCTGTTCCATATGGAAAAACCTTCAAGATTGAATTATCTGATGGAACCTTTGTTCATATGAATTCAGGATCTTCACTTAGGTATCCAGTTCATTTTGCCTCCAATGGAAATAGAATAGTGGAACTCCATGGAGAAGCTTATTTTGAAGTTAGCAAAGATGTAAATCGACCTTTTATAGTTCAAACAAATGAAATTAATGTACGTGTTTTAGGAACTAAGTTTGTTATGAATTCATTTGATGATTCCTCAATTGCACGTACAGTTTTACTCGAAGGATCAGTTGCGCTCTATAAGAAAGACTCTGTTTATGATGCCAAAACATCTGCATTGCTTTCACCTGGACAAATGGGTGAACTTGATAAAAATAAGGGTCAAATTATTTTAAAAGAAGTAGATCCTCATATTTATACGGATTGGCTTGAAGGGAAGCTAATATTCAGCCACAAGTCTTTTCCTGAAATACTATTGAGTTTGGAAAGACATTTTAATGTAACTATTGAGAATCGAAATATCCAGCTCGGAAAACAGGTGTTTACTGCAAGTTTTGAAGGTGAAAGTGTCGATGAGATACTTAATGTTTTTCGAAGGAATTTCCCATTTGAATACACCAAAATCAACAATAATAAAATCATTATTAACCCTTAAAAAAAACCATTGTCCATGAAGAGAAATTGAAATTAAAATTGAATTTCATCTTATAAAAAAAATCGGAAAATGCTGCAACATCTCCCGATTGTTTGAAGATGATTAAACCAAAGTTTAACCACTAAATCAAGACAAAGATATGAAAAACCTTTTTAAGACAAAGGATGTATTTCATTGTGCATTTAAGTTTGATCGGAAAATGAAACTTCTATTAAGCTTTTATCTTATCTCATTATTTCAAATTCATGCAGGACCACTCGCATTAAACCAACCTATTTCGATTAAAATGGAAAAGGTTGCCTTAGAGGTGGTGCTGCATGAGATTGAAAACCTTACAACGTATAAAATTCTCTATAATGACAATGAAGTGGATTATAAGAGGATCATTTCGGTTAATTACAAAGACACTCCTTTATCAGAGGTTTTGGATGCTATTTTTAAAAATACTTCCATCACCTATGAAACCCTTAATAATCAGATTGTTTTAAATCGAGATAAGTCAAAAACGCAGGCTTCCACTAAGGCTATACCAATTAGAGTACAACGTAGTATTACTGGTATTGTTAAAGATAAACAAGGTGTGCCTATGCCTGGGGTTAATGTAATTATTGAAGGAACCTCTATAGGAACTACTACAGATTTTGAAGGTGAGTATGCCCTAGAACTCGCTGAGGCAGGGAGTAATCCAGTAATTGTTTTTACCTACGTAGGAATGAAAACGGTTAAGAAAACCATCGGCCAACAATCGACCATTAATGTTCAATTAGAGGAAGATGCACAATCTTTAGATGCGGTTGTAATTACTGCTCTAGGTATTGAAAAAGAAGTTCGGAAATTGGGGTATGCCGTTTCAGAAGTAGATGCAGAAGAAGTAAGCGTAAATCGCAGTACTAACTTTATGAACTCCCTGCAAGGTAAGGTTGCCGGAGTCAATATATCTTCTTTGGGAAGTGGGCCCGGGGGTTCATCCAAGGTACGTATTCGAGGTCAATCTTCAATATCAGGAAACAACAGTCCGTTAATTGTAGTCAATGGGGTTCCAATAGATAATACAAGCTTTGGTACCAACCCAGGTAGTACTGGTAATGAGCCAGGTACCAGTGATGGAGGCGTATATTCTGATGGGGGCGATGGTTTCTCAAGTATTAATCCTGATGATATCGAAAGCATGACAGTTTTAAAAGGGGCAACAGCCGCAGCGCTTTATGGCTCTAGAGCAAAAGATGGGGTTATCATGATTACCACTAAGACTAGAAGTCATGGACAAGGAATTGGCATCACTTACAATCTAAATGTTACTAATCATACACCATTGGATTATACGGATTATCAATATGAGTATGGTCAAGGAGAAAATGGAGTTCGGCCAACGGAAGCTAATCCAACTTCAGGACAATGGTCTTTCGGTGAGAAATTTCAGCCTGGAATGACACAGGTATTGTTTGATGGGGTAGAGGTTCCTTATGTTCCAGTGTATGATAGAATTAAAAAATTCTATAGAATGGGGCTTGATGTAACCAATTCAGTATCGGTTTCCGGAGGCCGAGAGAAAGGTGGATTTAACCTTTCAATCTCGAATTTAAAAAGTGAAGGAATTACTCCGAATAATGAGTTTGAAAGAAAAACAGTAAGTCTAGGTTTGACGCAGGATCTTACTCCTAAGTTGAATGTAAATGTTCATATTAATTACTCCAACGAGGAAAATATCAACCCGCCTAATGTGGGGCAACAGGATAATACCATTCCAGTTTCTCTGTACAATATGTCAAATTCAATGCCTTTCGATTTGTTAGATCAATACAAATTAGACGGAAATGGTAATGAATACGTGTATTCCAGATTTAGAAATAGAACAAATCCATATTTTACGCTTTCTGAGCAATTTAATCATATTAAAAGGGATCGTATTTTTGGGAATATCGCTGCTAAATACAATGTCTTAGATTGGTTGTTTGTTCAGGGAAGAATAGGTCAGGATTACTGGTCTAGAGACCAACAATACAATGGATTTCCGACTGGGCAAGCCTCCAGAGGTCCCGCTCCACAAGGTTTTGTCAATGGAACATTTACCCAGGATGTTAGAAAGTTTAGAGAAACTAATCTAGATCTATTGATATCTGCATCCAAAGACTTTGGAGAGCATTTTAATCTAGGTGTTAACCTTGGTGGGAATCGAATGTTTCGTCGCTCAGATGCTTCTCGAGTAGATGTTACAGACTTTGTGATTCGTGATCTATATACTGTACAGAATGGTAGGGTTAAAGATCCAACGTATTCTTTATCAGAGAGGGCAGTGAATTCTATATACGGTGCAGTAGATCTATCATTTAATGATACCTATTATTTGAGTGGAACATTTAGAAATGATTGGTTTTCAACTTTGTCTCCAGATAATAGAAGTATACTTTATCCTTCAGTTTCTGGAAGCTATGTGTTCTCTAATGATGTTGCGGAGGATTCAAACTGGTTGACTTTTGGAAAATTAAGATTTGCATTCGCAGAGGTAGGAAGTGATACTGATGTACCACCATATTCCAATGCATTGTTTTACAATATTGATCCTAACTTTTTTGCGAACTCCGCGGGTGTATTACAGCCTATAGCAGGCGCTGCAAGTGGAACCTTGCCTAATCCATTTTTAAAACCCATGAGAACTAGTGAATTGGAATTGGGCTTGGATTTGAGATTGTTTGATAACAGAATAGGCTTAGATTTCGCAGTGTATAGGAAATTAACACGGGATCAAATTATACCTGCTCAAATTTCAAACACCTCAGGATTTGTTAATACACTGATCAATAGTGGTGAGAGCCGAAGTGATGGTTTTGAGTTTATGTTGCATTTAGTTCCTGTTAGAAGTGAAGATTTTAGTTGGGATATCAATGTAAATGCTTCCTACAACAAGACTAAGGTACTAAGCCTATTGACCGATCAACCAGGAGACAGAATTTTAGTTGGGGAACATATATTTAATGGATTTTTATACCAGGTAGTTGGTGAAGAAATCGGACAACTGGCCGGTTTTGGGTATCGACGAGATGAACAAGGCCGCAAGATCTTCGGAAACGATGGTCGCGCGCTGCCCTCAGAGGACATTAAATTGTTCGGAAGTGCGCTTCCAAGATGGGTTGGTGGAATTACCAATACAATTGAATATAAAGAATTTAATTTTTCATTTTTGATCGATTTTAAACTCGGAAATAAAATGATATCTGGTACCAACTTTAATGCCGTCAGACATGGGTTACACAAAATGACTTTACCGGGTAGGGAAACTGGAGTAGTAGGTGATGGTGTGAATTTGGCTGGTGAGGTCAATACTGTTGCTACAGAACCTCAACAATACTGGGAGGTGGTTCGAGCATCACAACTAATAGAGCCAATTGTATACAATGGTGGATTCTGGAAATTGCGACAAATAACTTTCGGATATGATTTTAAAAAATTTATTCCTGAGGATTCCTTTTTCAAAAGCGCAAGGCTAAGTCTGGTTGCAAATAACGTATTGATTCTAAAAAAATGGGTCGATAATATTGATCCAGATTCCTTTGCTTTTAGTTCTGATAATGTATCTGGTTTGGAGTCGACGGGATTGCCTACAACCAGAAGCATTGGTTTTAATCTAAATTGTAAATTTTAAAGAAACCGACACAATGAAAACTATAAAACATATTCTTTTATTTCTTGTATTGTTGGGTCTTACTGTGGCCTGCGAAAAGGACTTTGAAGAGATCAATACCAATGAGATTGATCCAACGGCCGTGGATCCAGTGTCACTTTTTAACAATGCGATTATTGGGACTTCGTTTGCCACTGGGCAATTAAAATATGATGCAGCAATTGTTCAGCAAATTGTAACTCCGAATTCTGGATTATTAACTGGAGGAAATCACAACCAGGATAATCGCTTTGCTTCTTCAGAGGTTTGGGATGACTATTATGAAACCGTAATTAAACATACGGGCGTTTTGATAAACGAACTTGAGAATCGACCTGAATATTCGAATCTATACAATATGACACGAATTATTCAAGCTTTTAGCTTTATGGTTCTTACAGATAGCTATGGTGAGATACCTTATTTTGAAGCAGGTGCTGGATTTTCAAGTCAAATACTACTTCCTAAGTATGATCCACAAAGTGAAATCTACATTGACCTTATACAACAGGTTCAAGATGCGGTTTCTAAATTAAGTTTTGATGGGGAAAATGTGACTGGTGAGGTACTTTATTCAGGAAACATTTCGCAGTGGAAAAAATTAGGAAATTCCTTATTACTTCGTCTAGGGATGCATGTTTCTAAGGTTGATAACGCGCTAGCCAAACAGACGGTGCAATCCGCTTATCAAGGGGGTGTTATGGAATCAAATGATGACAATTATGTCATTCGCCATGACAATAACTTTAGCAATCCTATTGGTAATTTTTTAAACGGTTCTGAGGCCAATAATTTTTATTTGGTTGATACTTTTGTGAACTTTTTAAATGATACGGATGATCCAAGATTGGGTTCTATTGCAGTTCGGTATATGGGAGCAAAATCGGGAACCGAACAAATTCCAGAAAACGCAAGTATTGAACCTGTTGACCAAATTGGCATGCCAATGGGCCATGATAATAGTTCCATAGGTGAGGCGGTTTCTGCTGCCGGTCTGGAGAGCTTTTATGGTTTTAGTCAGGTAGATCGAACTCGAATGGTAAAAGTAGATGCACCCATGTACTTAATTACCTATTCTCAAACTTCCTTACTATTGGCGGAGGCTGCCACCTATGGATGGATTAGTGGTGACCCTAGTGCGTATTTTGAGCAAGGTGTTCGAGCTCATATGGAATTAATGGGCGATTATGATAGTGCATCTGCAATCCCCCAAGCGAATATTGATAGCTACATCAGTAATCATCCTTATGACGGAACCCTGGAACAATTGTATATGCAGTATTGGGTTTCCTGTTTTTTAAATGGACCAGAGGTCTATGCGAATTTTAGACGTACCGGTTACCCAGATTTAACGCCAAACCCTTATCCTGGGCAAGATATTTCGGGTGATTTTATTTGGAGAATCACATATCCGAGCTCAGAATTGGCTGTCAACAAAGAGCATGTGGATGAGGCTGTAAGTAGAATGGGTCCCGATGACTTAAATACCAAGGTGTGGTGGGACACTGAATAAAGCCTAAAATAATCAATGCATTTATCAATATAAATTCCTTAGGATAAAAATACTAGGGCAGGGATTTTACGGTCTATTTGGATCTAGATATAAACAATTTTTGAATCTAAAATAACAAATTATGAGAAGTGAACTACAACGTCTAATCGCAAAAAGTAAGAATGAAGATAAAGCGTATCGCAAGGCTAGAAGTGCAGAAATCAATAATCCAGTCACTACTGATCAACGAAGGAATTTTTTAAAGAAAACGGCTTTGGGAGGTATTGGGATTGCCAGTTTAATGGGACTTTCAATAGAAGATACATTGGCACAAACAACCGCTGGAGTGAATCGAAATTCTTATGCTTCGGAACTTAAAATCACCGATATGCGCTATGCTCTTACTAATGTTATGGGTGGAACCGCAATCATACGAATTGACACCAACCAAGGAATCTATGGACTTGGAGAAGTAAGGGATGCTGCCGATGTGAGGTATGCGCTGTTTTTGAAAAGTCGCATTTTAGGAAAAAACCCTTGTAACGTTGAAATGCTATTTAAAACAATAAAACAATTTGGTGGGCCTGCCCGTCAGGCTGGAGGTGTTTGTGGTGTTGAAATGGCACTTTGGGATATTTGCGGCAAGGCTTATGGTGTGCCAGCCTGGCAACTTTTAGGTGGAAGATATAGAGATCAGATACGATTGTATGCCGATACACCAGAGGCACATTCCCCAGAAGAGCAGCAAAAACTGATTGACTATCGAATTAACGAACAAGGATACACCTGGTTGAAAATGGATGTTTCCATTGGTGAGTTAAAGGGAAAACCAGGAACTATTGTTAATGGAAAGTTCTGGGAAGATGCCAAGGGAAATCTTGCCCAATGGGGCGATCGAAATAGACTAACCTCTTACGCCAATACCATGCATCCCTTTACACAAATTCAAATCACTGAACAAGGATTAGATTATTTATCCTCTGTGGTGGAAAATGTTCGAAATATGGTGGGATATGAAATACCAATATCTACGGATCACTATGGACATTTTGATTTAAATAATGGAATCAGATTAGCCCAAAAGTTAGACAAGTACCGTCTTGCTTGGTTTGAAGATATGGTGCCTTGGCAATATACGGAACAATGGAAAACCATCTCTGATGCCATACAGACTCCTACTTGTACAGGGGAGGATATTCATTATCTAGACAATTTCAAACCTTTGATTCACAATAGATCGGTAGATATAATTCATCCAGATCTAGCATCATCAGGAGGCTTATTGGAAACCAAACGAATTGGGGATTATGCTGAAGGATTCGGGATTGGTATGGCGATGCACCAGGCAGGGACTCCAGTTTCGTTTATGGCAAATGTCCACTGTGCTGCGGCCACTCAAAATTTTCTTGCCCTTGAGCATCATTCAGTTGATATTCCATGGTGGGAAGACTTGGTAACCTTGACAGGCGGAGGTAAGATGATTGATAAAGGATTTGCTATAGTGCCCCTAACAGCACCTGGTCTTGGGATTGAGCTCAACGAGGATGTGATTAAAGAACATTTGCATGCGAGTGATAAAAGCTTTTTTGCCCCAACAACTGAGTGGAATGAAATTCGATCTCACGACAGAACCTTTAGTTAAATAGTACAGTTAGTTTAAGTTAGTTTGAATGTTTGGCTATTCACCTTCGGTGAACCATTGAAGGTGAATACCAAGTTCAACTGTTTTTTTAATGTAATTAAAATATTTAGAAATCATGATAAAGAATTATATAACAACGATAATGATGATGTTTTTTGTATTGGGAATTTCAGCCCAAAATGTAACATCATCACCAGAGTATATAAAGGAATTAACCTCTAATTGGACTGGAGAACGACTGAAGGATGGTCGACCTAAGGTCTCAGATGCACTTTTGAAAAGGCTTAAGACTGTCAATATTGAAGAGGCATGGGGATATTTACGAGGCAAAGGATACCATAATCAATATGAAGGTAATTGGAAAATGGTTCATCCGGATGGAGTTATGACTGGACGGGTTTTAACGGCACAGTATATGCCTTCAAGACCAGATTTAGAAAAACTAATTCAATTGAAGGGTGCTGCCGAAAATCGTGATACTGTAGGAGGTAGTAATTCTTGGCCAATTGAAACCCTATTACCTGGGGATGTATATGTAGCTGACGGTTATGGACGTATTATAGACGGTACGCTGATCGGTTCTAATCTTGGGAATGCAATTTATGCAAATTCAAAAAATGGGGTGATTTTTGATGGAGGCGTTCGAGACCTTGCCGGTTTGGAAGAAATTGAAGGATTCCAAGGTTGGTTTAGAGGTGATGATCCATCTTACCTGCAAGGTGAAATGCTTACTACAATAAATGCGCCCATTAGAATTGGACGTGCGGTAGTACTTCCCGGAGATGCGGTATTAGCTAATAGTTATGGTATTGTGTTTATTCCTGCTTATCTGCTGGCTGACCTAGTGATTTCATCAGAGGTTACAGCTCTTAGAGATGAGTTTGGATTTCTTAGATTAAAAGAGCGCAAATATACTGCAGGTCAAATTGATATGAAGTGGATTAAACCCATAAAGGATGATTTTGTAAACTGGTTAAAATCATATCCTGATAGCAAGTTGCCAATGACACGAGAAGCGTTAAATGATTATCTGAAATCTCATGGTTATTAATGCGGTTTTTGAGTAACATACATATCCGATTTAGACTGCTGATATTGGGATCAATTGTATATAGTCTTTCAAATTGTTCTGTGGGAGATTACGATTCTGATAGCCTTAGCGAAACTGGATCGAATTGGCCGATATACGGTGGGAACGAATATGGGAATCGTTACTCTGATTTGGATCAAATCAACATAGCTAATGTTGGTAAGTTGGAGCCCATATGGAGTTATGATTCTAATTTACCTGGTCAGGTAAATAAAGGACAAATCCAATGCCAACCCATTGTTGTAGATGAGGTTTTATATGGGACTTCATCTGATTTGCGATTGTTTGCTTTAAAGGCAGATACTGGTGAGGAATTATGGAGCTATTCTCCTAAATTTAATGGGGATACGAAAGCAAAAAATACCAGTAGAGGGGTTACTTATTGGGAGAATGAAAATGACAAAAGGATTCTATATACAGTTGGATCTAATATATATGCCATAAATGCCCAGACAGGTCTGCCTGTAAGTTCTTTTGGAAATAAAGGAAAAGTTGATTTGAGGCAAGGACTTACCTCGGGTATAGAAAATGATATTGAAAGCTTACCGATAACGGCAACAAGTCCTGGTGTGGTATTCAAAGATTTATATATCATCGGCTCTAGTGTAAGTGAAGGGGGAAACGCTGCCCCTGGACACATAAGGGCTTTTTCAATTGAAACCGGAGAACTTCAATGGGTTTTTCATACCATTCCTCAACCAGGGGAACCTGGTTATGAAACTTGGCCTAAGGAGGCATACAAAGAAGTTGGAGGCGTAAATAACTGGGCTGGGATGGTAGTTGATCACAAAAGGAGTGCTATTTATTTTGGAACGGGATCTCCTTCTTCTGATTTTTACGGCGCAAATCGTAAAGGAAAAAATTTATACGCTAATTGTATAATTTCATTAGATGCTGAAAGTGGCAAACTCAACTGGTA
>Ga0079224_100014178_pt1 | contig 11126 bp, 10 predicted proteins | sample Stecom2015_FD_80414 | JGI IMG/M metagenome (GOLD analysis project Ga0079224, IMG submission 80414) | Agricultural soil microbial communities from Utah to study Nitrogen management - Steer compost 2015 | ecosystem: Environmental > Terrestrial > Soil > Agricultural land | place: USA: Utah...
CCGATCTCGCGACGCTTGGGCGAGCCCACGCGGCCGGTCTCACCGGTGGAGAACGGCGGGAAGTTGTAGTTGTGCATGTAGCGGCGCGTCGTCTCGGGCGAGAGCGTGTCGAGCTTCTGCTCCAGATCGAGCATGTTCAGCGTCGTGATGCCCAGGATCTGGGTCTCACCGCGCTGGAACAGCGCCGAGCCGTGCACGCGCGGAACCACGCCGACCTCGGCGGACAGGGCGCGGATGTCGGCCAGGCCTCGGCCGTCGATGCGCACCTGGTCGCGCAGCACCCGCTCGCGCACGAGCGACTTGGTCAGCGCGCGCAGCGCGGCGCCGAGCTCCTTCTCACGGCCCTCGAAGCGCTCGCCGAGCTCGGCGATGACGTTGGCCTTGATCTCGGCCTCGCGCTCCTCGCGCTCGGCCTTGGAGACGATCGTGAGCGCCTGCGCCAGGTCGTCCTTGGCGATCTGCTCGACGGCCTCGTAGGCGTCGTCCTCGTAGTCGAGGAAGACCGGGAACTCCTGGACCGGCTTCGCGGCGGCCTCGGCCAGCTGGGCCTGGGCCTCGCAGAGCTGGCGGATGAACGGCTTGGCCGCGTCCAGGCCGCCGGCGACGACCTCCTCGGTCGGGCGCTGGGCGCCCGCCTGGATCAGGTCCCAGGTGGCCTCGGTGGCCTCGGCCTCGACCATCATGATCGCGACGTCGTCCCCGGCGATGCGGCCGGCCACGACCATGTCGAAGACGGCGTTCTCGAGCTGGCTGTGCGTCGGGAACGCGACCCACTGGCCCTCGATGAGGGCGACGCGGGTGGCGCCGATCGGACCGTTGAACGGCAGCCCGGAGATCTGGGTGGACGCCGAGGCGGCGTTGATCGCGAGCACGTCGTACGGCGTGTCCGGGTTCAGGCCCAGCACGGTGATGACGATCTGGACCTCGTTGCGCAGACCCTTCTTGAAGGTCGGACGCAGCGGACGGTCGATCAGGCGGCAGGTGAGGATCGCGTCCTCGCTCGGCCGGCCCTCACGACGGAAGAACGAGCCGGGGATGCGACCGGCGGCGTACATGCGCTCCTCGACGTCGACCGTCAGCGGGAAGAAGTCGAAGTGATCCTTGGGCTGCTTGCCGGCCGTGGTGGCCGAGAGCAGCATCGTGTCGTCGTCCAGGTAGGCGGCGACCGAGCCGGCCGCCTGGCGAGCCAGCAGGCCCGTCTCGAAGCGAACCTTGCGAGTGCCGAAGCGGCCGTTGTCGATGACCGTCTCGACGGTGGTGATGTCGGACATGGAAGTCCCTTCCGCAGGAGTGTCCTGCTGTCGGGACGAGGCTGGCTGGGTGCTGCCGGTCTTCGATCGAGGCCCGCGGAACGCCGTTCCGAGGGCCACTACCGAGGACCGAACGGTCGCCGACCTCGTCGTGGTGTGGTGTGTTCAGTTGTAGGACATGCAGAACGGGCGGCCACCCCGAAGGATGACCGCCCGCGACGTCAGCGGCGCAGGCCGAGACGCTCGATGAGCGAACGGTAGCGCTCGATGTCGTTCTTCTGCAGGTAGTTCAGCAGTCGGCGACGCTGACCGACGAGCAGGAGCAGACCACGACGGCTGTGGTGGTCGTGCTTGTGCTCCTTGAGGTGCTCGGTCAGGTGCGCGATGCGGTTCGTGAGCAGTGCGATCTGGACCTCCGGGGAGCCCGTGTCGCCCTCGCTCGTGGCGTACTCGGCGATGATCTCAGCCTTGGACATGTCCGCCACCGTGGGGGCAGCGCTCTTCTTCGACACGATTCTCCTTGGGATTGTCCGTTGCACGGCGCGCCCGGGCCTGTTCACCGGGGCACTCTCGTTCCGTGGCCGATCGACGGCGACCCTCAGGATATCAGCGACGCCCGCGAGACTCCTAATCGCCACGCCCGGTCAACCGCGCAGCACCTCGCGTGCGCGGTCGACGTCCTGCTCGATCTGGGCGACGAGCGCGGCGACCGAGTCGAACGCGATCATGTCCCGCAGCCGGTCCACGAACTCCACGCGCAGCCGGACACCGTACAGGTCGAGGCCCTTGTGGTCGATGACGTGCGACTCCACCCGGCGGTCGGCGACCCCGGCGAACGTCGGGTTCGTGCCGATCGAGGTCGCCGCCGGCGACCGTGTGCCGTCGGGCAGCACGACCCACGTGGCGTAGACCCCGTCCGGCGGCACGGCCAGCGAGGCGTCGGGGCGCACGTTCGCGGTCGGGTACCCCAGGTCGCGGCCGCGGCGGTCTCCGACGACCACGGTCCCCTCGACCTCGTGCGGACGACCCAACAGATCGGCCGCCTCACGCATCCGTCCGGCGGCGACGGCGGCTCGGGTCCGCGTCGAGGAGAACGGCTCGCCGTCCCCCGCGAGCTCGAACTCCTCGGCGGTGAATCCGTGCCGGGCGCCGGCCTCACGCAGAGTCTCGATCGAGCCGGACGCCCGCGAGCCGTAGCGGAATCCGGCACCGACGACGACCGCACGGGCCCCACACTGCTCGACGACCACCCGCTCGACGAACTCCTCCGGCGGCCACGCGGCCATCTCGGGTCCGAAGTCGAGCACGCGCACATGGTCGGCGCCGTGCTGCTTCAGCAGCGCGACGCGCCGCTCGAGCGTGGTGAGCATCCTCGGTGCCCGCTCCGGCGCGAAGACCGCGACCGGATGGGGATCGAAGGTGATCGCCACGACCTCGCCGTCGCCGGCGGCCGCGCGCGTGGCGGCCAGCAACGCCTGATGGCCGCGGTGCACTCCGTCGAAGTTGCCGATCGTCACCGCGGTGGGACCGGCCACCGGATCGTCGGGTGCTCCCGGGGTCGCCTTCCAGATCGCCACGGCGCCACTTTGCCACAGGCCCGCGGACTCTCATCCACCGCTCATGAGAATCGACGGGCACGTCGGGAGAATGGACCCATGCGCCCCCGTACCTGGATCACCGCCGGCCTCCTCGGCGCCGTCGTGCTCGTCCTCGGCGGTGTGCTCGTCGGGCGACTGCTGCCGGCCGAGGACGCCGGGGGTCCCGTCCAGCCGGTCATCCTGACACCCGCGGGCGCGGTCGACACCACGGCCCCACCCACGGCCACCGCGAAGCCCTCGGCCCCGTCGCGGACGGCGGTCCCGCCGACCACGGCCCCGCCCCGCACCACGCCGCCGAGGACGCAGCCGCCTGACCGGCGGCCGAAGCCCCCCGAGCCGACGCGCATCACGCCCAAGCCGAAGCCCGTCGACGACGACGACGATGATGACGACGGGGACGACGACGACGATGACGACGACGATGACGACGATGACGACGACTGACGGCGGTCGACGGGATCGTCCGTGCTGAGGAGGCGATGGGGCGCCGCGACCGTGCGCAGTCGCCTCATCATCGCCATCGCCCTGTTCGTCGGCACCGCCCTGCTCGCGGCCGGCGTCACGATGTGGGCGGTCGAGAGCGAACGCGTCGACCAGGCCGTCGACGGAGCCATCGCCCAGGAGTTCGCCGAGTTCCGCGCCTCGTTCGGGACGGACGAGCGCCTCGGGGCCGACGCCCGACTCGACGCCTTCCTGAGCCGCACGCTCCCGGACGAGGGCGAGATCGTCTGGGCCTATCCGGCCGGCGGGGGCCCGAAGTACATCGGCTCGGAGGACCGCCGTCTCCTGGACTCCCCCGAGTTCACCGCACTCGTCGAGCGACTGCGCGAGCAGGGCGGCGTCCGGGACTTCACCGCCGGCGGCCGGGAGTACCGGGTCGGCGTCCTGCCGGTGCACCAAGGCGCCGATCGCGCCGCGCTCGTCGTCTCCCGCGACGTCACCGCGGCGCACGAGCCGCTCCGGGACCTGCTGACCACGTACGCCGTGGTGGCCGTGCTGTCACTGGTGCTGGTGCTGTCGGCCTCGTCCTGGGTGGCCGGTCGCCTACTGCGCCCGCTGACCCACCTGCGGGACACGGCACGCGAGATCAGCGCAGGCTCGCTCGACGAGCGGCTCGAGGTGACCGGCCAGGACGACCTGGCCGACCTGCAGGTCACCTTCAACGACATGCTCGACCGACTCGAGGCGGCGTTCACGGCGCAGCGTCGGATGCTCGACGACGCGGGCCACGAGCTGCGCACTCCGCTGACCGTCGTCCGCGGCCACCTCGAGGTGATGAGCCCACACGACCCGCAGGACGTCGCCGAGACCACCGAGCTGGTGCTCGACGAGGTCGACCGGATGTCCCGCCTGGTCGACGACCTGCTGGTGCTCGCCAAGTCCCGCCGGCCCGACTTCGTGCGCCCCGAGCCGGTCGACCTGGCCGCCCTCGGCGAGGGCGTCGCGGCCCGATGCCGCGCGCTGGCCGACCGTGACTGGCGCACCGAGTTGTCCGCGACCGGCGTCGCCGACCTCGACGGACAGCGCGTCACGCAGGCGCTGCTGCAGTTCGCCGACAACGCCGTCCGCCACACCACCGACGGCGGCCGCATCACGATCGGGTCCGGCGCGACCCGGAGCACGGTCGAGTTCTGGGTCGCCGACGACGGGCCCGGGGTGCCACCCGAGCTGCGCCGGAAGATCTTCGATCGCTTCACCTCGACCGGCTCCCACGACGGGTTCGGTCTCGGACTGTCGATCGTCACGGCGATCGCCGAGGCGCACGGCGGCCGGGTCGTGCTGGACGACCGGGAGCCGGGCACCGGCGCCGTGTTCCGGCTCCGCCTGCCGATCAGGCAGGATCGGTGACATGAATCGAATCCTGGTCGTCGAGGACGAGGAGCGCATCGCGGCGTTCGTCGCCAAGGGACTGCGCGCGGAGGGGTTCACCCCGACGGTCGTCGGCGACGGGATCACCGGGTTCGACTACGCGATGAGCGGCGAGTTCGACCTGGTCATCCTCGACATCGGTCTGCCCGGGATGGACGGCTTCACCGTGCTCAAGCGCCTGCGTGAGGAGGGCTCGCCGCTGCCGGTGATCGTGCTGACCGCGCGTGACTCGGTCACCGACACGGTCGCCGCCCTGGAGGGTGGCGCGGCCGACTACATGAGCAAGCCGTTCCGCTTCGCCGAGCTGGTCGCCCGGGTTCGCCTGCGCCTCAGGACCACGAGCGAGACCGTCGTCAACGACGACCTCGCGGCGGGCGACGTGCGACTGGACCTGCGCAGCCGGCGGGCGTTCGTCGACGACCGGGAGGTGGACCTGTCGGCGCGCGAGTTCGCCCTCGCCGAGGTGCTGATCCGCCATCGCGGCCAGGCGCTCTCGCGCGAGCAGCTGCTGTCCCACGTGTGGGGCTACGACTTCGATCCGGGATCGAACGTCGTCGACGTCTACGTCGGCTACCTCCGCCGCAAGCTCGGGGCCGACCTCATCGACACCGTGCGCGGCATCGGCTATCGGGTGCCCTGAGGTCGCTCAGCGGCGCAGGCTGAAACCGGACAGACGCGCGGTCGGCAGCGCGGCGAGCAGCGGCTCGAGGCGCTCGACGAGCTCGTGCGGGGTCGGCCGCTCGGCCGGGTCGAACCGCAGGCACGCCTCGATGAGCTCGGCGATCGCGGGGGGCACGAAGTCGGGCATCGGTCGCGGCGGGGTGGTCAGCTGCGGCCAGCGCTGCGCGTCGTCGGCGGGATCCTCCACGGTCGGCCAGGCGCGGTGTCCGACGGCGGCCCGATAGAGGCTCGCCCCGATCGACCACACGTCGGCAGCCGGACCGATCGGACCGTGACGGAGCGGATCGCATTGCTCGGGTGGCATGTACTGGTCGGTGCCGACGGGCCCCTGCAGGCGCTCCGCCTCCTCGACGTCGAGCGCCAGGCTCAGGTCGATGAGCGTGGCGGGGGCACCCATGATGATGTTGCTCGGCTTGACGTCGAGGTGCACCATCCCGACTGAGTGCAGGTAATGGATGCTGCCGGCCAGCTCGAGGGCCAGCGGCAGCAGCTGGTGCACCTGTACCGGCCCGTCGCGACCGATCAGCGCCGAGAGCGTCGGTCCGTCCAGGTGCTCCATGACGAGGTACGGGCGCTCGGCCTCGTCGTCGTAGTCGAAGATCCGGACGATCGACGGATGGGCGAGCTGCGTCAGCACCTCGATCTCGCGCAGCGTTCCGGCGACCGCGTCTGCGTCGCCCACCAGCTCGGGACGCAGGATCTTCACGACGACGGCCGTCAAGCGATGCTCGTCGTGGGCGAGCCACACCTCGTGGTGCAGCCCTCCCCCGAGCTCGACGAGCGGCGACAGCCCCGGCGGCAGGTCCGCCACCGGGGCCGGACTCGTCCCGGGTGCCGCCATCAGTGCGAGTCGCGCGAGGGAGCCGAGGGGGCGGTCCGCTGCGACGGAGCCGAGGGCCTCGACACCGCCGAGCGCGCCGAGGGCGCCGACTTCCGCGAGACGACGGACTTGCGGCTCGGGACGGACCTCGTCGAGGCCACGGTCCGCACGGAGGGGCGACTCTGCCGGGACTGCACCGTGTGGTGAGTCGGATCGACGACCCGCTCGTCGGCGGTCGCGGCGGTGCTCCTCGCCGAGACGACCGTGTGGTGAGTCGGATCGGCGGTCGGATCGGGAGTGGGGTCGGGCGTCGGGTCGTCGTCGATGTCGGCGGTCTGGACGACGCCGGTGGTCGAGTCCTCCCGCTTGGCCGGGTCGGGGCCGTCACCCACGGCGGCCTGGGCGATCACCACGCCTCCGGTGGTCAGGGCGATGGTGCCGGCCAGGGCGGCGATGCCGGTACGGACGGTGGTCTTCATGGTCTGTCCTCCTCGATCGTGTGGCTCCACTCTCGACCGCCGCCGTGAGGTGCCCGTGAGACGCCGATGAGAGCGCTCTCATGAACGACTCGAGGTCAGACCAACGGCCGCCAGGGTCGGAGCAGCCTCTCGTAGACGCGGGCCACCGAGGACCGCGCGTGCCAGGTCGTCGGGTCCAGCACCTCGGCCTTCTCCGCGTCGCGGGCGAAGACGCGACTCATGCCCTTGGCGAGACCGTCGTCGAGGAACTCCAGGTTGATCTCGTAGTTCCCGGTCAGGCTGAGCCGGTCGATGTTGGCGGTGCCGATGGTGCACCACTCTCCGTCGATCGTCATGGTCTTGGCGTGCACCATGTGGTCGCGGTAGCGCAGGATCTCCACGCCGGCGTCGAGGAGCCGACCGAAATATCCCCGTGCGACGAAGTCCGCGACGACGTGGTTGGACACGCGCGGCACCAGGATCCTCACCTTCACGCCGCGGCGACTGGCGTCGATGAGCGCCTGCAGGATGTTCTGGTCCGGGATGAAGTATGCCTGCGTGATCTCGATCGACGACTGCGCGCGGTCGATCGCCTCCAGGTACATGCCCCGGATGGGGTAGATCAGCTGGCGCGGCACGTTGCGGTGCGAGCGCACGTACGGGTCCCAGGTCGCCTCCGAGATCGGCTCGAGACGATCGTCCGGACGCACGTCGTTCCAGAAGTCGACGAACGCGTTCTCCAGGTCCCACACCGCCGGACCGGTCACCGCGACGTGCGTGTCGCGCCACTCGTCGGCGTAGAGGCTGCCGATGTTGTAGCCGCCGACGAAGCCGATCGTGTCGTCCACGACGAGGATCTTGCGGTGGTCCCGACCCCAGGCACGCGGGCTCAGGAAGCCCCAGCGACGCGGCAGGACCGGATACCGCATGACCTCGATGCCGTGACCGAACCGGAAGAAGCTCGGTCGCACGACGAGGTTGGCGAACCCGTCGTAGATGACCCGCACCTCGACGCCCCGGTCCGCGGCGTCCCGCAGGGCGGCTCGGAACCGACGCCCCATCGCGTCGCCCTTGATGATGTAGGACTCCAGCAGGATGCGTCGCCGCGCGCCCGCGATCGCCGCGAGCATGTCTTCGTACAGCGCCTCGCCGGAGACGTAGACCTGCACCTCGTTGCCGCCGCCGATCGTGAAGTGCTCGGCCTCCACCCGGGGCAGTGGCTCGGTGCCGCGGGCTCGGAGCCGCTTGCGGACGGCCGTGACCCCCATCAGGGAGAAGGCGGCCAGCCACGGGACGGAGACCAGGGCGAGGACGACACGACTCAGCCATCCGCGGGCGGACGGCGATCGGAACGACATGGCGCTCAGCCTATCGGCGCCGTCAGACGAACACCGCGACCGGACGCGCGCCGCCGCCGGCCGACTCGTAGAGCGCCAGGAACTCCCCGGTCGGCGCGAAGACGGCGACCGGACCGGCGTCCGACAGCGACAGGTGTGGCAGCGCCCGGCCGTTCCTGACCGCCCGGGCGTCCTCCTCGCTCAGCTCGACGGCCGGGAGAGCCCGTCGCGCCGCCTCGGCGAGCGGGAGGAGGTCGAACGACGCGGCCAGCTCGTCGAGGGTGCGCGCGACCGTCAGGTCGAACCCGCCAACGCGGGTCCGCCGCAGGCGGGTCAGGTGTCCGCCGATCCCGAGCGCCTCACCGAGGTCTCGGGCGAGCGCCCGGACGTAGGTACCGCTGGAGCAGACGACCCGGACGTCGAGCTCGGCCCGGATCCCGGGTCGGAAGTCCTGCGGCTCGAAGACCTCGACGATGACGGGGCGCGCCTTCAGGCGCACCTCCTCGCCCGCCCGAACGCGGGCGTACGACCGCCGACCGTCGACCTTGATCGCCGACACCGCCGACGGCACCTGCTCGATCGCACCCGTGAGCGGATGCATCGCCTCCCGGATCTGGTCGATCGTCACCGCCGAGGCGTCCTGCTCCCCGGTGGTCTCGCCCTCGGCGTCGTCGGTCACGGTGGTCGCGCCCAGGGCGATCGTGGCCAAGTACTCCTTGTCGGCACCCGCAACGTGACCGAGCAGCCGGGTCGCGCGATTCACCCCGAGCACGAGCACCCCCGTGGCCATCGGGTCGAGCGTCCCGGCATGGCCGACCTTGCGGGTGCCGGCCAGCCGTCGGACCCGGGCGACGACGTCGTGCGAGGTCCAGCCGGACGGCTTGTCGACGATGACCAGGCCCGAGCCGACGTCCGCGGGACGTTCGCTCACGGAGCCTCGGGCTCGTCGTCGTCCGCCTCGCGCCGCTTGTACGGATCCGGCTCGCCGGCGTACCGCGCGCTCCGGGCCTGCTCGGCCAGCCTGGCGTCCGCCTCCCGCGCCTTGGCGAGCAGCTCTTCGATCTCGCGCGCGGCCTCGGGGACCGCGTCGAGGATGAACTCCAGCGACGGCGTGTGTCGAACGCCGAGCTGACGGCCGACCTCGGACCGAATCAGGCCCGTGGCGCTGCGCAGCGCCGCGGCGGTGTCCTCACGCGCGGTCTCGTCACCCAGGACGGTGTAGAAGACCGAGGCGTGCTGACCGTCACCGGTCAGTCGGACGTCGGTGATCGTGACGAAGCCCAGGCGCGGGTCCTTGACCCGGCGCTCGAGCATCGCCGCCACGATCTCCTTGATCCGGTCCGAGATCTTCGCCTGCCGAGGTCCGGCCACGGTCAGTCCCGCGCCTTCTCGACCAGCTCGAAGGCCTCGATCACGTCGCCGACCTTGATGTCGGCGTACGAGATCACGACACCGCACTCGAAGCCTTCGCGGACCTCGGACACGTCGTCCTTCTCCCGGCGCAGCGAGAGCACGTCGAGGTTGTCCGCCACGACCGAGCCGTCGCGCACCAGCCGGACCTTCGCGTTGCGCCGGATGACGCCCGTCGAGACCATGCAGCCCGCGATGTTGCCGCCCTTGACCTTGCTGGAGCGGAAGATCTCGCGGATCTCGGCCTGACCGAGCTGACGCTCCTCGTAGATCGGCTTGAGCATGCCCTTGAGGGCCGCCTCGACCTCTTCGATCGCCTGGTAGATCACCGAGTAGTACTTGATCTCGACGCCCTCGCGGTCGGCGAGCTCGGTGGCCTTGCCCTGCGGGCGGACGTTGTAGCCGATGATGACGGCGTTCGACGCGGCCGCGAGGTTGACGTCGGTCTCGGTGATGGCACCGACACCGCGGTCGATCACGCGCAGCGCGACCTCGTCGCCGACCTCGATCGCGGCCAGCGAGTCCTCCAGCGCCTCGACCGAGCCCGCGCCGTCACCCTTGAGGATGAGCAGCAGCTCGTCGGTCTCGCCCTTCTCCATCGAGGACATGAAGTCCTCCAGGGTCCGGCGACCCGAGCGCTTCGCCAGCAGCGCGTTGCGCTCGCGCGCCTCGCGCTTCTCGGCGATCTGGCGGGCGATGCGGTCGTCCTCGACGACCATGAAGTTGTCGCCGGCACCGGGCACCGCCGTCAGACCCAGCACCAGGGCCGGACGCGACGGGGGCGCCTCCTCGATGTTCTGGCCGTACTCGTCGAGCATGGCGCGGACGCGGCCGAAGGCCGGGCCGGCGACGATCGAGTCGCCCACGCGCAGCGTGCCGCGCTGGACCAGCACGGTGGCGACCGGACCGCGACCGCGGTCCAGGTGCGCCTCGATCGCGATGCCCTCGGCCCGCTGGTCGGGGTTCGCCCGCAGGTCCAGAGCCGCATCCGCGGTCAGCACGATCGCCTCGAGCAGGTCCTCCAGACCCAGCTCGTTCTTGGCCGAGACGTCCACGAACATCGTGTCGCCGCCGTACTCCTCCGGCACCAGGCCGTACTCGGTGAGCTGACCGCGCACCTTGGCCGGATCGGCGCCGGGCTTGTCGATCTTGTTGACCGCGACCACGATCGGCACGTCGGCCGCCTTGGCGTGGTTCAGGGCCTCGATCGTCTGCGGCATGACACCGTCGTCGGCGGCCACGACCAGGATCGCGATGTCCGTGGCCTGGGCGCCGCGGGCACGCATGGCGGTGAACGCCTCGTGACCCGGGGTGTCGATGAACGTGATCGGACGCTCCTGGCCGTCGACCTCGGTCGTGACCTGGTAGGCACCGATCGACTGCGTGATGCCGCCGGCCTCCTTCGCCGCGACGTTGGCCTTGCGCAGCGCGTCGAGCAGCCTCGTCTTGCCGTGGTCGACGTGACCCATGACGGTCACGACCGGCGGACGCGGCATGAGGTCCTCGTCGGAGCCCTCATCCTCGCCGAACTCCAGCGAGAACGACTCGAGCAGCTCGCGGTCCTCGTCCTCGGGCGAGACGACCTGGACGTCGTAGTTCAGCTCCTCGCCGAGCAGGTGCAGCGTCTCGTCGTTGACCGACTGCGTCGCGGTGACCATCTCGCCCATGTGGAACAGCACCTGGACGAGCGATGCCGCGTCGAC
>Ga0079224_100014179_pt1 | contig 11125 bp, 9 predicted proteins | sample Stecom2015_FD_80414 | JGI IMG/M metagenome (GOLD analysis project Ga0079224, IMG submission 80414) | Agricultural soil microbial communities from Utah to study Nitrogen management - Steer compost 2015 | ecosystem: Environmental > Terrestrial > Soil > Agricultural land | place: USA: Utah...
GATACGAAGTAAAACGCGAAAAATGGAACAACATTAATTTAGAAATTTATTACCACAAAGGACACGAATATAATTTACCCCGAATGATGGAAGCCTTGAAAAAATCGTTGGCTTATTACGGTGAAAATTTTGGCCCTTACCAGCATTCACAAGCTCGTATTATTGAATTTCCTCGAACAATGGGAACTTTTGCACAAGCGTTTGCCAACACAATGCCTTTCTCTGAAGCCATTGGATTTATTGCCGATGTGGATGAAGACAATCCCGATGCTGTTGATTATCCATTCTCGGTAGTTTCACACGAAATGGCACATCAATGGTGGGCACATCAGGTGATTGGTGCCAAAGTAAAGGGTGCAACCTTATTGTCAGAATCGTTAGCTGAATACAGTTCATTAAAAGTATTGGAAAAAGAATACGGTAAATTCCAAATGCGTAAATTCTTGAAAGAAGCTTTAGACAGTTATCTGCTTGGACGAACCAGAGAATGGAAAGAAGAAAACCCATTAATGTACAACGAAAACCAACAGTATATTCATTACAACAAAGGATCGTTGGTATTGTACGCAATGAGCGATTATTTGGGAGAAAAACGCTTTAACGATATTTTAAAAACTTTTGTTTCGCAAGTGAAGTTTCAGGAAGCTCCTTATACAAACTCTATCGAATTTGTGAATTTATTGAAGCAAAATACTCCGGATGATTTACAATATCTGATTAAAGATATGTTTGAGACTATTACACTTTATGACAACAAAGTAGAAAATGTAAAGGTTAAAGATTTGAAAAACGGAACATATCAGGTTGATATTAACTTTACGGTTTCAAAATACAGAACAACGCCGAAAGGAGATCAAATATACAAAAACGAGCAAGGAAATATGCTGACTGCAAAAGTTGGTAAGAATGACGTTAAATCATACCCGCTGCGCGATTATGTTGAAGTAGGTGTTTTTGGTAAGAAAACTAAAAAAGGTGAACACGAATACGAAAACGAGTTGTACAATAAAAAATACCTGATTGATAAAATCAATAATAAGGTTTCGATTATTGTAAATGAAAAACCGGTTGAAGTAGGCGTTGATCCTTACAACAAACTCATTGACCGAGATTCTAATGATAACCGCAAAAAGGTGGATTAATTTTAACCCCTCTATTCAAAAGGAATAGAGGGGTTAAATATTTTCATTAAACAAAATCCTGAAGTTAAAACTTCAGGATTTTGTTTTTTATCTCGAATAATTTGGAGCTTCTTTTGTAATGGTCACATTATGTGGGTGCGATTCACCAATACCTGAAGAAGTTAACTGTACAAAACGAGCTGTTTCTTGCAACGTAGGAATATCTTTTGCTCCGCAATAACCCATTCCAGCACGTAGACCACCAATAAACTGCGTCATTGACTCGTTTAACTCACCTTTGTAAGGAACACGACCTTCAATTCCTTCGGGAACTAACTTCTTAACATCGTCTTCTACATCTTGAAAATAGCGGTCTTTAGATCCATGTTTCATAGACTCTACAGACCCCATTCCGCGGTATGTTTTAAATTTACGACCTTCGAAAATAATGGTTTCGCCGGGAGATTCTTTTGTTCCTGCCAACATAGATCCTAACATTACACAATCGGCACCTGCTCCCAATGCTTTAGGAATATCCCCTGTGTAACGCAAACCACCATCGGCAATAACCGGAACGCCTGTTCCTCTTAAAGCAGCAGCAACTTCCATTACAGCAGAAAACTGAGGAAAACCAACACCGGCAACCACACGTGTAGTACAGATTGATCCCGGTCCGATTCCTACTTTAACCGCATCGGCACCTGCTTCAACCAAATACAAGGCAGCTTCGGCAGTAGCAATATTCCCTACTACTACATCAATTTCTGGGAACGCAGCTTTAACTTCTTTCAAAGTATTTACTACTCCTTTCGTATGTCCGTGTGCTGTATCGATAATCAATGCATCAACACCGGCAGCAACCAACGCTTTTGCACGTTCAACCGCATCGGCAGTTACACCTAAAGCAGCAGCAACGCGTAAACGACCAAATTTATCTTTGTTGGCGTTTGGTTTTAAGGTTAATTTGGTAATATCGCGAAACGTAATTAAGCCTACCAATCTATTATTAGCGTTAACAACCGGTAATTTTTCGATTTTATTTTCTTGTAAGATATGCTCTGCATCACTCAGTGTAGTTCCTTCTAATGTAGTAACAATGTTATCAGAAGTCATAACCTCAACAATAGAACGCTTGTTTTCTTTTTCAAAACGCAAATCTCTATTGGTAACAATTCCTTTTAAAATTTGGTTTTCATCAACAATGGGAATACCGCCAATACCGTTTTCTTTCATCGCATTTTTGGCATCGCCAACAGTTGATGTTAAAGGTAATGTAACCGGATCTATAATCATACCCGATTCTGCGCGTTTTACTTTACGAACTTCAAGAGCTTGTTGCTCAATAGTCATGTTTTTGTGTAAAACCCCGATACCTCCTTCACGAGCCATAGCAATTGCCATTGCACTTTCTGTAACCGTATCCATAGCTGCAGAAATTACCGGAACATTTAGAGTTATGTTTTTTGTAAATTTAGATTGGATGCTTACTTCGCGCGGTAATATTTCTGAGTAAGCAGGTATTAAAAGTACGTCGTCATAGGTTAAACCTTGTCCGACAATTTTAGTTGTATGTGCTTTCATGTTGCAATTGTAGTTGAATTGCATGCAAATTTAATGATTTTTTGCGATATAATAAAATTTTAATGATAAAAATTAAATATCTTCAACGCTTCGTTATAAGCAGCTTCAAAAGAAGTCATCTGTACATTGGTTTCCACTTTACTTGCAGTAAAATAACTCAGCATTTTTTCGGTGGGCATGTTCCCTGTTAAATCGTCTTTTGCCATTGGGCATCCACCAAATCCTTTAATGGCTCCGTCAAAACGAATACATCCGGCTTTATAGGCAGCATCAACTTTTTCAAACCAAGCATCGGGTGTTGTATGCAAGTGTGCTCCAAATTCAATATGTGGATATTTTGGAATTAAATTTGAAAACAGGTAATCAATATCTTCTGGTGTTGAAGAACCAACAGTATCAGAAAGCGATAAAATCTTTACACCCATATTTGCCAGTTTCTCTGTCCATTCGCCAACAATATCAACATTCCAAGGATCTCCATACGGATTTCCGAATCCCATAGAAAGATAAGCTACCACTTCTTTATTGGTTTTATTGGCAATTTCTAAAATCTCTTGTAAGGTAACGATAGATTCTGCAATGGTTTTATGTGTATTGCGCATTTGAAAATTCTCTGAAATTGAAAAAGGAAATCCTAAATACTGAATTTCTTTATGAACCGATGCTAATTCTGCACCCTTCGTATTTGCAATAATAGCCAATAATTTGGTTTTTGTATCAGAAAGATCTAATTGCGACAACACTTCTGCCGTATCCTGCATTTGCGGAATGGCTTTAGGCGACACAAAGCTACCAAAATCTAACGTATCAAAACCACAGCGCAATAGCGATTTTATGTATTGCACTTTTTTTTCAGTTGGGATAAACGCTTTGATGCCTTGCATGGCATCTCGCGGACATTCTATTATTTTTACCGGTTTCATAAGGCTCAAAGATAACAGATTCCTGAAGATTTACAAAATGCCCGATTGAAATTATTTAGAAAAGCATCAAAACAGCCAGAATGACAAATACTATAATCTGCATCCATTTTAATATTAAATTAAACGTAATGCTTTCACGTAGAAATTTTGTTAGTGAAGCGGCTAAAACAGCATACAAGCAAAAAACCGTAAATGCCTGAACAAACGAGATGGTTCCTAATGTGTAAACCTGTACTTTTATATTTTCGGCTTTACTGTTGATGAATGTAGGAAATAATGCCAAGAAAAACAGCATTACTTTTGGGTTGAGTATATTCATTAACAAACCTTTAAAAATGTTTTTCCAAGGCTTGTCAATTGTTATTTTTTGAGATTTTAATTGAAACGAAGCTTCTGATTTAAAAACACTATAAGCCAGCCACAGCAAATACAATGCACCAAAAATTTTGATACCTTTAAACAGCATCGGACTTTTTATAATGATTGCCGAAATACCAAATGCCAATAAGGTTGTGTGAAAAAGCAATCCGGTGCTTAAACCAATGGCTGCTGCAATTCCGTAGTTTTTTCCTTTGGCAATGCTTGTTGAAAGCACATACATTACATCGGGTCCCGGTGCAACAGTTAATGCCAAACTTGCAAAGAAAAACGAAATAACGGTTTCAAAGGTCATTAACTGCGTTTTAAAATTGCCTGATTGATTTCTTTAATCAAAGCGGGACCTTCGTATATAAATCCGGTGTAAATCTGAACCAAATCGGCGCCTGCATCTAATTTCTCTAAGGCATCTTCTGCAGAGTGAATTCCACCCACACCGATTATAGGGAACGATTTATTACTTTTTTCTGATAGAAAACGAATCACTTCGGTTGATCTTTTTGCTAACGGTTTTCCTGATAATCCACCTACTTCTACTTTATTTTCAGATTGCAATCCGTCACGCGAAATTGTTGTATTTGTAGCAATAACTCCTGCAATTTTGGTATCGTTGATAATATCTATAATATCCAACAATTGCTCATTAGTTAAATCGGGAGCAATTTTTAAAAGAATCGGTTTTTGTTTTGGTTGCTTTAGATTTTTGTTCTGTAAAGTAGATAATAATTCCGTCAACGGTTCTTTGTCTTGTAACGCACGTAACTTTGGTGTGTTTGGCGAACTTACATTCACAACAAAATAATCTACATACGGATACAAAGCATCAAAACAAATTAGGTAATCGTTTACCGCTTCTTCGTTTGGAGTAACTTTATTTTTACCGATGTTTCCACCAATTAAAACGCCTTTGTTCTGTTTTAAACGCTCAATTGCCAAATCAATTCCACCGTTGTTAAAGCCCATCCTGTTAATAATTCCTGAATCTTCTTTTAAACGGAATAATCGTTTTTTAGGATTTCCCTCTTGCGGTTTTGGAGTAATGGTTCCAATTTCGATAAATCCGAAACCAAACGCGTCCAATTCATTATAAATTTTTGCATCTTTATCTAACCCTGCTGCCAAACCAACCGGATTTTTAAATTTCAAGCCAACAACTTCTCGTTCCAATCTTTTATCGTTTACCTGATAAATCGATTTAAAAACCGATTTCATACCCGGAATGGCATGCATGGTTTTTATCATTGAAAAAGTAAAATGATGTACTTTTTCTGGATCAAAATTAAATAAAAGTGGACGAATTATTGACTTGTACATAATTGCATAATTTAAAGCTTTGCAAAAATAATCTTTTTTTAGTTTTTAGCTATTAGTTTTTAGTTGTTGATCATTCATCTTATAAAAAAAACTACAAGATTATTGAAATCTTGCAGGTTTAAAATTTTAATACTCTTCTGATACTTTAATTTTTTGACCAAAAAACTGTATCCCAGATTTTCTGAATTTTAGATTAACCTTTGTTAACGAATCAGAAAAAATGTTCTTATCTAAATTAAAATACATTCTAGAATCGGTACTATTTTTAATTAAAGTATCCTTTATTCCGTTTCTCTCAATAATTAAATCGTATTCGGGCAATTTTTCATCGTATTTTGATAATGACCCAATAGTTCTTCCATCTTTATTCATTACATAGAAAACATGATTAGTTAAATTATTATTCTCAGCTTCAATTTTTAATTTTAAAGAATCATTTTCTTTTCTTAACTCTTGAATTATTTGATCTTTATCATTAGAATTACAAGATATTAAAGTTATAAGTAATGAAAATATTAGAATTTTATTCATAAGTATTTATTTTATATTATTCACATCCATCAATGGTACACGAATTTCCTTCAGATGAATTATTTACATTAGTTTCGTTATACGTTTGTGTTAATGCTTCAACAAATAAATCGACAGGTTGTGCACCCGAAAGCGTGTATTTATCGTTCAAAAGAAAAAACGGAACGCCGGTAACTCCAATATTTCTTGCTTCTAAAAGATCTTGTTTTACTTCGTAATCAAACGAATCGGAATTTAAAACATACTGCGCCTGATCGGTATCCAAACCTAATTCTTCGGCAATATTTACCAATACTTCTTGATCGGCAATATTTTTTCCGTCGATAAAATACGTATGAAACAACAATTCTTCCGCCTCATTCGCTTTATTGCTTTTGGCTGCAAAATGTAACAGTTTGTGTGCCGGAAACGTATTCGCCACAATAGCATTTTCTATATTAAAACCAATGCCAACCTGTTTGCCCATATCTTTTATACGCTGCTGCATTTGTTCGATTTGTGCAATGGGCATTTTTTTACGTTCGGCAAGGTATTCGTTGACTGTTTTTGAACCCGATGCTTCATTCAAATCCGGATCTAACTGATAACTTTTCCACTCAACTTCCACCTCATCTTTAAACGGAAGTTTTTCTAAAGCGGCTTCGAAATTCTTCTTGCCTATATAACAAAATGGACACATAACATCCGACCAAATCTGTACTTTCATATCGTTTCTATAAAATCATCTGTAGGTAAATATACCTATTTTAAAAATTACTGCACCTTTTGGTAATGAAAATTTATAGTGAAGTTTCTCAAAAAATTTTCATATCCCAAGTGATTATGATATATTTGAACATTGCAAAAAGCTATTTATGAAGATACTTCGCGTAAAAAATATGGTATGCCCCCGATGTATTATGGTTATTGAAAAAACAATGGAAGATTTGGGGTTTGATTTGAATGATGTTGATTTGGGTGTGATTGAATTTCACGAACCCATAACGCTTGCTGACCGGGATAAAATTGAAAAAGCGATTCAACCTTTGGGGTTTGAACTATTAAGCGATAAAAAAAGTATGCTGGTTGAACGTATTAAAACCCAGATTATAGAACTGGTTTCTAAAGACGTAAACGACTTAACCATTACTCTTTCTGAATATTTATCAAGTAAATTACAGGTGGAATACCATACGTTGAGCCAATTGTTTTCTAATCAGGAATCACAAACCATTGAGCAGTTCTATATTCTGCAAAAAATAGAAAAAGTAAAAGAATTATTGGTTTATGACGAGTTGACTCTAAGCGAAATTGCCTACAAAATGAACTACAGTTCGGTTGGGCATTTAAGCAATCAGTTTAAAAAAGTAACCGGTTTGGCACCAACACATTTTAAAGAAATAAAGGTTTTTAAGGAAGAGGTGATAAATAATAATGACGTGAAATAGAACCTCTTAATTAAGAGGTTTGTTTTATTGTAAGATATTCTCTTATCAACTAAAAAACACTTTTAACATTATTTCTCTTATAAAATAATCTTTTTTATTTTCTGATTTTGCCCTATTTTAAAAGTTAACCTAAAATTATACAAACCTTTTTAAAAATTATGTAAGCGATTGGTTTAGGATTCTAAGTATCTTTACAATAAAGATAAAATCCTATGAAAACCCGATATAAAATAAACGAAATGACGTGCAGCGGCTGCCAGGCCAAAGTAACCAAAGCCCTGCAAACACTTGCCGATAAGGTTGATGTCAGTTTGAATCCTGCCGAAGCTGTTATAGAATCTAACAAACAAATTGCTTTAGAAGATTTACAACACGCCTTATCTCACAAAGGACCTTATACTATTCAGAAAATTACCGTAAATAATGATGGAACTGAAACGCTTTCTGAAATCGCGCATCACGCCGTACACAATCACAACAATCATAACGAACCACCCAAACAATTAGAACATTTAGCAGGTAAATATTATTGCCCCATGTTATGCGAAGGAGATAAGGTTTACGATAGTAATGTAGGCTGTCCCATTTGTGGAATGGATTTGGTAAAAATTGGAGGAAATCCCACAGATAATAAAGAAGTCCATCATTTAAAAAGGCTCTTTTATCAATCGTTGGCAGTTACCATTCCTGTATTTATCATTGCCATGTTTGGAATGAGCCACGACAGTTTTATCTACAAAATCATTCCTTACAACATTGCCCTTTGGCTACAATTTATTGGTGCAACTACTGTTTTGTACATTGGCAGAAACTATTTAAAACGTGCCTGGGTTTCGTTTAAAACCTGGCATTTGAACATGTTCAGTTTAATTGGTTTAGGAGCCATTGCTGCGTATTTTTTTTCGTTTTACGTATTGATTAATCCACACGCTTTCCATTCAACAGGGCATTTACCAATTTACTTTGAAAGTGTTGCCGTAATTTTTACTCTTATGATTTTGGGGCAATGGTTAGAGGCTGGTGCACATCAAAAAACCAAATCATCTTTAGAACATTTATTGAACTTGGTTCCGCAGAAAGCTACGGTTCTCATTAATGGAACAGCTACTGAAATAGAGGTGGATAAAATTCAAATAAACGATGAAATCTTGGTAAAGCCCGGAGAAAAAATTCCTGTTGACGGCACCGTAACATCCGGACAAACTTCTATTAACGAAGCTTTGCTAACCGGTGAACCTTTACCGGTAAACAAAAAAGAAAATGATGAAGTTTTGGCGGGAAGCATCAATACCGATCAATCGTTTACTATGAAAGCCACCCGAATTGGTTCTTCTACAACCATTGCTCAAATTATTGAAATGGTTAATAAAGCGAGTTTATCACGTGCACCCATTCAACGGTTAGCCGATACCATTTCAGGTTATTTTGTGCCCATTGTAGTTGCAATTGCACTAATAACTTTTGTTTATTGGGGATTTTTCTCAACAGAAGCTTCCTTATTGTTTGGATTGCAAAATGCTATTGCCGTATTAATCATTGCGTGTCCATGTGCCCTAGGTTTAGCGACTCCGGTTTCTATTTCGATGGGAATTGGAAAAGGTGCCGAATACGGAATCTTGATTAAAAAAGCAGAAGCATTGGAAGCGTTACAAAAAACAAATGTGGTTATTACGGATAAAACCGGTACACTGACCGAAGGAAAGCCATCGTTAGAACAAATCATTCCTTTAAAAGATTTTTCTGAGGAAGGATTGATAAAAATAACCGCTAAAATGAATTCGGGCAGCGAACATCCTATTGCCAAAGCTTTTACCGATAAAGCAAAAGAAATGAACATCGTATTTCAATCAAACAAAATGGTTGCAAATGTTCCGGGAAAAGGCATACAGGGAATGATCGACGGAAAAAAAGTGTTTTTAGGCAACGAAGCACTGCTTAAACAAAATAACATTGGTGTTTCGCAGACCATTTTAGATCAAGTAGAAGAAATTCAAAGTCTGGGGAAAACGGTTTCGTATGTAGTAATAGACAAAGATATTGTTGGTTTGGCTGTAATCCACGATGCCATAAAACCCGAAGTTAAAGCAACCATTGATTTTCTTCATTCCAAAAATATCGAAGTCGTTATGCTTACCGGCGACCATAAACACACCGCCCATGCCCTTGCAAATCAAATTGGTATTGACAAGGTATTTGCACAACAACTTCCGGAAGATAAACTGTCAATGATTGAATCGGTTCAAAAAGAAGGAAAAATAATTACGATGATTGGAGACGGTATCAATGATGCACCTGCCTTGGCAAAAGCAGATGTTGGAATCGCTATGGGAAGCGGATCCGATCTGGCGCAAGATTTTTCAAAAATAACTTTATTGAACAGCTCTTTTTCCAATATTAAAAAAGCTATGGTATTGAGTGAATCGGTTATGAAGAATATTAAACAAAATTTATTTTTCGCCTTTATCTATAACATTATTGGAATTGCTGTAGCAGCCGGCGTATTGTATTATGCAACCGGAATGTTATTATCGCCAATGATTGCTGCTTTAGCCATGTGTTTAAGTTCGGTTTCAGTGATCACCAATGCATTAAGGCTAAAACGTTTGAAATTATAAACCTTCAATCATTGCGAATCTGTAAAAAATAATGTACTTTCGCTCTCATTATTTACAATTTTTATAACAAAACAATGAAACAAGTACCTTTAAATGATGTACACGTAGCGTTAGGAGCAAAAATGGTTCCTTTTGCCGGATTCAATATGCCTGTTCAGTACGAAGGCGTAAATATAGAACACGAAACCGTACGCAACGGCGTTGGGGTTTTTGATGTATCTCACATGGGATTATTTAAAATTTCGGGAGATAAAGCTTTAGATTTGGTTCAAAGAGTAACATCTAACGACGCATCGGTTTTGGTAAAAGGAAAAGCACAATACAGCTATTTGCCAAACGATAAAGGTGGAATTGTTGACGATATTATTACTTATAAAGTTAGCGACAACGAATATTTAATGGTTGTAAACGCATCAAATATCGATAAAGACTTTGAATGGATTGCCTCTCATAATTCTATGAAAGCTACTTTTGAAAATCTATCAGATCAATATTGTTTATTAGCTATTCAAGGTCCAAGAGCTAATGAAGCAATGCAATCATTGACAAATGTTGATTTGGCTAACTTGAAGTTTTATACGTTTGAAGTTGGAACTTTTGCAGGAAAAGAAAATGTTATTGTTTCGGCAACAGGTTATACAGGATCAGGCGGAATTGAAATTTATGCTAAAAACGAAGATATTGTTGACCTTTGGAACGCTGTTTTAGAAGCTGGTGCTGCTTATGGCATTAAACCAATTGGTTTGGCTGCCCGCGATACCTTACGTTTAGAAATGGGTTATTGTTTGTACGGAAACGAAATTAACGATACCACTTCGCCAATTGCCGCAGGTTTAGGTTGGGTTACAAAATTCACTAAAGATTTTGTGAACAGCGAAAACATTAAAGCCGATAAAGAAAATGGTGTAGCAACAAAATTAATCGGTTTTGAATTGATTGACCGTGGAATTCCACGTCACGATTACGAAATTGTTGATGCACAAGGAAACGTTATCGGTCATGTAACATCGGGTACACAATCTCCATCATTAGGAAAAGGAATCGGAATGGGCTATGTAAATAAAGAATTTGCTAAAGAAGGTTCTGAAATTTACATCCGCATCCGTAAAAACGATGTAAAAGCACAAGTGGTTAAAACACCTTTTTATAAAAAGTAATTTATCTTTATTTACTGAAAATAAATAAAAGCAGCACAGGTTTAAAGTCTATGCTGCTTTTATATTTTAAGTTAAAGA
>Ga0079224_100014180_pt1 | contig 11125 bp, 9 predicted proteins | sample Stecom2015_FD_80414 | JGI IMG/M metagenome (GOLD analysis project Ga0079224, IMG submission 80414) | Agricultural soil microbial communities from Utah to study Nitrogen management - Steer compost 2015 | ecosystem: Environmental > Terrestrial > Soil > Agricultural land | place: USA: Utah...
CCCTCCTGCATGCGAGTAAAGTGCCGCGCGCACATGCCGAGTTCGTCGCGGGCGAACATGCCCTGGTCGAGCAGGGTGTCGAGCTCGCCCTGCTCCACCCTCCGCATCTGCGCGACCAGCGCCGCCAGCGGTCGGCTGATCTTGCGCGCCATCAGCAGCCACATCAGGCTGGTGAAGACGACAATCAGCACGAATCCGAACGCCACGCCATAAATCACCCGCTCGATGGCCTGGGTCTGGCTGTCGCGGATGGCATGCGCCTCGGCCACGATCAGCGCCTGGATCTCGCTCAGCAGATCGACGATCTGGTTGAAGGGCGCCAGCATCGGGCCGAGGATCATGGCCCGTGCCTCCTCGATGCGGCCGTCGTCGATCAGCCGGTTGTAGTTCTCCTGCATCACCCGGTAGTCTTCGATGCGCCGGCGGTAGTCGTTGACGAACCGTGCCACGTCCGGGCTCTCCGCCAGCTCCAGCATGCGCTCCAGCGAAGCTTCCACGGCAGCCCGGTTGGCCTCGATCACCCGGATGATCTGCGCGTGCTCGGCCGCCGAGGTGGTCAGGCCGTAGTCCAGCGCGAAGCGGCGGTACGTGACGGTGTAGTAGCGCAGATCGGAGATCGTCGACAGCAGGTTGACGTTCTCGTTGACGACACTGGCAAACTCGCCCTTGATGCCGTTGATGGCGCTCATCGCATAGGCGCTCAACGCCACCACCGCTGCCAGCACGGCGCCGACCACGAACGCCAGCGCCCCCTTGATCGAAAACCTCTGCAACATCGTCCTGCCCTTGTTGTTACTTGAGTCTCGCTTCCTCGCAAGGAAAAGCCGGCACAAGTCTGGGCAAGGTGACTCGCCAGATCCAATCGATATCTCTAATCCGATTGATAGATCAAATGGATCTGCATGCAGCGGTGCTAAGCCCCCTTTCGATACCGAGCCCAGGGGCTGGCGCATCGCATTCCGAGCTGCCGTGCCTGTGTCGCCAGCAGGCGCGCAGGCAGAAAAGCGAACCAGATGTTAGACGCCCTGCTGGCAGGAAGCCTGCAGGGACAGACTCAGGCAAGCGGCAACCGCCGCTGGCCAAACGCTGCGCGAACGGCGGCCGTTTGCCGACGCAGGCATCACACCGCATAGCCCAGTACCCGCGGCAGCCACAGCGCAATCTCGGGGAACACCGCCACCAGCACCAGCGCCGCCCCCATGGCAACGACGAACAATGCTGCCCAGCCGACGGTTTCCTCCAGCCGCACCTTGGCCACCTCGATGGTCATCATCAGATTGACTGCCACCGGCGGCGTAAACTGGCCAATCGCCAAGTTCATCGCCAGCAGGATGCCGAACCAGACCGGGTTCCACTCGAAGTGCTGCATCACTGGGATCAGGATAGGCATCAGGATCAAGTAAACCGAGATCGCATCAAGCAGCATGCCGAGCAGCAGCACAGCCAGCATGACCAGCACCAGCAGCAGCGTGCCGTTGTCAGACAGGCTGATCACCCACTCGGCTGCGTGCCTGAAAGTGCCGAGCATGGTGCCGGCCCAAGCGAACGTGCCAGCCAAAGCGATGATCAACATCACCACGCCGGAGATCATGGCCGCCTCGCCAAGTAGCTGCCAGAGGTCGCGCAGGCTGAGTTCGCGGGTGACGAACAATCCGATCACGACACCATAGGCCACGGCCACCACTGCGGCCTCCGTCGGCGTGAACAGGCCGCTGCGCAGGCCACCGAGAATGATTACCGGCGCGAACAGGGCCGGTACGGCTTGGCGAAAGCTCTCACCCAGCAACGGCCGCTCGCTGCTCTCCGGAGTTTCCCAGCCGTAGCGGCGCGATAGCCACACAGCCGGCACCATCAGCGCCAACCCGGCCAGGATCCCGGGAAACAGTCCGGCCGCAAACAGGGCACGCAAATCGACGCCGGGCACCACAATGGAGTACAGAATCAACGCCACAGACGGCGGAATCAGGATGGCGGTCGAGGCCGCCGAGGCAATCAAAGTCGCGGAAAACGGCTTGGGGTAACCGGCCTTGGCCATGCTCGGCAGCATCACCAGCGCTACGGCAGCGGCGTCGGCCGGGCCGGAACCGCTCATGCCGCCCATGATCATGCACACCAGCACGGCGACTACCGCCAGTCCGCCATGGCGCGGCCCGACCAGCGCCTGCGCGAAACGCACCAGCCGCAGCGCCACACCGGCCCGCTCGAAGATCAAGCCGGTAAGGATGAACAGCGGAATAGCGATCAGCGGGTATTTGGCGATGCTGTTATAAGTATTGGTGCCCAGGGTTGCCAGCATGTCCGGCGTCAGACCGGTGAGAATGCCGACGATAGCGCCCAGAGCGAGCGCGAACGCCACCGGCAGACCGGTGAACAGCAGGGCGATAAAGCTCACGATCATCCACAGATCAGGGCTCATCGATGAGCCCCCCACGCAGCCTGTCCCAGGTTTGCTGCGTGACTCGCAGCAGCATCAGCACCGCCAGCAGCGGCAGCCAGGCCACGTACCACCATTGCGGCAGCCCCAGACCGGGCGACAGGGTCTCCCACTGATACTCCTCGATCGTCATGCGGCCGCCGTACCAGGCGATCAGGCCTAGCACAATCACGGTGCACAACCACTGCAACACGATCAGAGCCCGCCGAGGCCTCGGCGGCAAAGCGCGCTCCAGCAAGCCGACGCGGATGTGGCCGTTGCGGCGCAGCGCCACCGAGGCACCGGCGAAGGTCAGCACAACCAGCAGGAAGACTGAGATTTCTTCGGTGAAAGCAAAGGAGATATCAGTTGCGTAGCGGACGATGACGTTGGCCAGGCTGATCACAGCAATGATCAGCAGCGCCAGTGTGGCAAGCACCCGTTCCAGCCGAGCATCCGGCTGCGTCTTCATAACAAACCCCTCAAACGACTCGGCCCCGCTTTGTCGGGGCCGAGCACTCCAACTGTACGCGCCGATCAGCGCTGTTCAATGGCCTCGCGGGCAGCCTTGACCAGCTCTGCGCCGATCCGTGGAGTCCACTTCTGGTGCACCTTGCGGGTTGCTTCGATAAAGGCCTGCCGCTGCGCATCCGTCAGCTCGACGACCTCAACCCCGCGCGCCTTGATGGTATTTGCGCGCTCGGCCTCCTGCTGCCGGGACAGTTCAATCTCCCATTTGCCGGCATCGATCGCCGCCTGTCGCAGCAGTTCCTGATCTTCCTTGGGCAGCGTCTTCCAGACCCGCTGGTTGACGGCGAAGATCAGCGGATCGTTCATGTAGTGCCACATGGTCAGGTAGCGCTGGCCCGCCTGATCGATGCGCGCCACGTCAAACACCGACAGTGGGTTTTCCTGGCCGTCGACCGCACCTGTGGTGAGCGCCGGCTTGGCGTCGGTCCAGCTCATCTGGGTCGGGTTGGCGCCTAACGCCTCGAAGGTGTCCTGGAACAGCGGCGAGCCGACCACCCGAATCTTCAGGCCCGCCAGATCCTCTGGCTTGGTGATGGGCTTACGGGAGTTGGAGATCTCACGGAAGCCGTTCTCGCCCCAAGCCAGCGGCACTACACCGCGCGACTCAATGGCCTTGAACACCATCTCGCCGGCCTTGCCACCGGTAATGGCGTCGACCGCCTTGGTGTCCGGCATCAGGAACGGCAGCGAGAAGAGATTGAGCTCCGGCACCTGCGGAGACCAGTTGATGGTCGAACCGACCGCCATGTCGATCAATCCCGAGCGCATCGCCGAGAATTCCCGGGTCTGGTCACCTGATACCAGCTGCGAATTCGGGTAAACCCGCAGAGTGATACGCCCCCCGGAGCGCTCCTTGACCAATTCAGCCCATTTCTCCGCCGCCTGCCCCCAGGGGAAAGCGTCGGAAAGCACGGTGGACACAGAGTACTCGCGCGCCTGCGCGCTCAGCACGGTTGACAGCAAGGCAATACCAGCCACGGTGGCCGCAAGCCTGGTAAAGCGGCGCTTGTTCGACATGACAGATCCTCAACGGGCAAGCGGGTCGCGCGGACCCGGCGGTTGTCTGTATGTGTTATGGACCGCCTGGAGACAGAGTCCGACGAATATCATTGCACACTTGTCCGAAGCTGTTTCAAACCGGTTCGCATCGCCGCCACCTGCAGTTTCAAGCCAGCTCCGACTGCTTGCCGCGCCAGCCGAATAGCTGCAGCCCGATCAGGCCCGCGACGAAGCCGCCGATATGGGTCCACCAGGCAACGGCGTCCTCGCCGCGGATATCCACCAGGCCGCTGGCCAGATTGAACACCGCCCAGAGCCCGAGCGCCATGTAGGTCGGCATGCGGATCGGAAACGGTACGAAGGCGAGCACCAGCACCCGGGCATGGGGATGCAGCATCAGGTACGCGGCCAGGATGCCGGAGATGGCGCCGCTGGCGCCGACCACGGGCATCTGCATGTCGCTGGTCACCAGGCCGTGCGTGAGCAGTGCCAGCAGGCCGCAGAACAGGTAGAACACCAGGAACCGGCCATGACCGAGCTCATCCTCGATGTTGTCACCGAACACCCACAGGAACATGAGATTGCCGGCCAGGTGCATGAAGTCGGCGTGCACGAACATGTGGCTGATCGCGGTCAGGAACACCGGCAGCGTGGTGTCGCGGACGGTTGCCGCCTCGCCGGCAAAGGCACCCGGGATGGCGCCAAGGTTGTAGAGCAGCGCGGCGGCGTCGCTGAGCGGTAGGGAAAGCTGCCAGACGTACATCAGTACGCAGACCGCCATGATGCCGACCGTCACGTACTGGAACCGGACATGCACGACCGGGTTATCGTCCTTCAGCGGCAGCAGGAGCACGCCATTTTCCTTGTACCTGGGGAGGGAGCCGGATCATACCGGCAGTGAAGGCGTGCCGCCTACCCGCCATTCGCCATACGCAGTGCCTCGACGCTCCCCCGAGCCACCGCGGCCAGGCAAGCGCCCTTTCCCCTGATGCTCCATCACTCCGCCGGGTCCTCCGCTGCGACCCGGTCGCGCCCCTGCCGCTTGGCGGAGAACAGGGCCTGGTCGGCCCGCCTGAACACATCCTGCGGCCCTTCCCCGTTCGCTGCCGTAGCCACTCCCACGCTGATCCGGACCGGAATCGTGCGGCCATCGCAGTGAAAGCGATGATCTGCGACCGCGTTCCGCACCCGCTCGGCCGCCCCCAGAGCACCTTCCAGACCGGTACGGCTCATGGCGATCACGAACTCGTCGCCGGCATAGCGGAACAGCAAATCGCTGTGCCTGGCCTCGCGGAGGAGGATCTGGGCCAGCTCCCGCAGCACCTGGTCGCCGGCCTGATGTCCATGGCGGTCGTTGATCTCCTTGAAGTGATCCACGTCGATGAGCACCAGGGAGAATGCATCGCCATGACGTCGGGCCAGGTCCAGCTCGCGGATCAGGCTCTCGTCAAAGGCGGCCCGATTGCCCAGGCCGGTCAGCGCATCCCGGCGGGCGGCGGCGAGCGCCTGCTGGTAAAGCACGGCGTTGCGCAGCGGGTGAATCAGCAGACCCAGCGTCTGCTGCAGCAGCAGTTCCTCGTCGTCCCGCAGCGGCGTGCGCCGGCTGACGGTCAGCTCGCCGAAGCTGGTGCCGTCGATCGACAGGCTGCAGACGCAGCGAGCCCTCCCCTGCCGACCGAGCCTGACTCGCAGCCCCGGCTCGTCATACCGCCAGGACAGTCCTTCCAGCGCCAACGGCAGGCGCATCTCCTCGAAGTAGAATTGCAGCAGCTGCTGCGGCTCGAGAGTAGTCTGCAGGCGACTCAGCAGGCGGATGCTGGCATCGACGCCATGCTGGCTGTGACTGCTGCGGCGCGGCGCGGGCCGCGGCCGGGCGACAGGACTGAGTGGAACGACGGAATTGACCATGGAATGTCTGTAGCTGTTAACCGGACCGTTGTTACCCCCGATAAAGCGAATTCCGTGCCAAACATTTACAGCGTTGATATATAAGAGCTTTCTCAAGGATCATGCATTTCAGACACCCGACTCCGCTGGATTCCCGACAGCTCAGACCGGCAATGGCGGAATCTTGGCGCCCTTCCGTAGCGCCGGCGCCCGGCTGCGTGCGGGATTTTGACAAGCCGTCACGGCTGTCGCGGCCGGTTCCGCGGTATCCTGGATGCCAGCGACGGTACCGACATCCAGCGAGCCGACATGACGGCTCGCTGCGGCAGCAGATGCCATGGTCGACGGCACACGAATAAGAACATCGGGCGAGAACGAAGGCAGCGCCGCTTGCAGCCTGATCTCGCCGAAGGCTCGAATCCAGCTTATCTAGCGAGGCCTGCGCTTGCTCAATTCATACACTGCCCTGGCACGCGCCCTGCTGGTTCCACTGGCATTGCTGGTGGCCGCCCATTACACGCAGCCGTATCTGCACGCGGTACCGCCGGCCTACCAGCCGCTGCTGACGGCCATGCCTTACGTCGCCGCACTGTTGCCAGCCATCATCGCGCTGCTGCTGAATCAGAGCCGGGTGGTCTGCATCGCGGTGCTACTGATGCTCTGCTACTGGGGGCTGACGACGGCGCGCGCGGTCGCCCTCAGCGATCCGTTCCAGGCAGCCGTGCTGTTCAGCGCCTGTGGGATCCTGGTGCCGCTCAACATCGCCCTGTTCAGCCGCCTCCGGGAGCGCGGCATCCTGAACGGCCACGGCGTGCTGCGGCTGGGGTTGCTGCTGGTGCAGCTCGGCCTGGTGCTGTGGGTAATCGCCGCCAACCGAGTCGATATCCTGCAGCTCGTCACCCGCGAGTTCCTGCCGTTCCAGCACGCCGGCCTGCGGCTGCCGCACGGCGCACTGCTCGCCTTCCTGCTGGCAATCCTGCTGCAGTTCTGGCAGCTGAGACGGGACCAGGCTGTGCTCACCGGCGGCCTGCTGCTGGTCCTGCTGGCGGTCGCGGTCGCCTGCAACCGCGCCGACACCTATATGGTGCCGGAAACCTTCCTCACAGCCGCGGCGCTGATGCTGGTCACCAGCCTGGTCCTGCACACCCACCACATCGCCTACCGCGACGAACTGACCGGCCTGCCCTCCCGCCGGGCGCTGAACGAGCACCTGGCGGCGCTTGGACGGCGGTACACCATCGCCATGCTGGATGTCGATCATTTCAAGCAGTTCAACGACACCTACGGTCACGATGTCGGCGATCAGGTGCTGCGCATGGTCGCCAGCCAGATCCGCCGGATCGGCGGCGGCGGCCGGGCCTACCGCTACGGCGGCGAAGAATTCACCGTCGTCTTTTCCGGCAAGGACAAGGAGCAGGCGCGGCCGCACCTGGAGGCGGTACGCGAGGCGATTGCCGACTACCCCCTGGTCCTGCGCGGCAAGGACCGCCCGGACAGCGCCAAGACCGGCCGCAACCGGCGCGGCCAGGGCCGGCGGCAGCAGACCGTCAACATCACCATCAGCATCGGCATGGCCGAGCGCACGAGGGACTTGCGCGATCCGGAGCTGGTCATCAAGGCGGCCGACGAGGCCCTGTACCGCGCCAAGAATGCCGGCCGCAACCGGCTCGTCGGCTAGAGCCTGAAGCCGTGCTCGGCGATCCAGGCCAGCGAGCCCAGGGTATCGGGCAGCGGGATGTACTCCAGCGATACATGGCCGCCGTAGCCGAGGCGGTCCAGCTCGTTCAGCAGGAAGCGGAAATTGATCTCGCCGGTGCCGGGCTGGTGACGGCCGGGCGTATCGGCGATCTGGATGTGGCCGATCCGGCCCAGGTTGGCACCGATGGTAGCGGCCAGCTCCCCTTCGCTGCGCTGCATGTGGTAGACGTCGTACTGCAGGGCCAGATTGGGCTCCCCCGCCTCCTCCAGGAGGCGTAACGCCTCGGCGCTGGTGCCGAGCACGAAGCCGGGCACGTCACGCCGGTTGATGGGCTCAACCAGCAGCGTGGCATCCAGCGCGCGCAGCGCCGCGGCGGCATGGCGGACATTGGCGACCAGCGTCTGCCATTGCGCATCCTTGCCTACCGTCCCGCCCAGTCCGGCCAGGCAGTTGAGGTGGCGTACCCCCAGTTCGCCCGCATAGGCCAGGGCCTGCGCCACACCGTCCCGAAATTCCTCGACCCGCGCCGGGTCGGCGGCAATGCCGCGGTCGCCGCCCGCCCAGTCGCCGGCCGGCAGGTTGATCAGATGCAGGGAAACCCCGGCATCGACCAGCGCATGGCGGATATCGGCGGCGGCGTGGTCGTACGGGAACTGCACCTCGACGGTGCGAAAGCCGGCCTGTCGGGCGGCGGCGAAGCGCTCCAGGAAGGGCAGCTCGGTAAACAGCATGCTGAGATTGGCAATAAAGCGCGGCATGGCTGTCAGCCCTCGCTGGAGACCGAGCGCGCCGCCAGCAGCCGCACCAGCGCCGCCGCATCGAGTTCGCCGAGGCCGGCCTGCTGTCCGGCCCGGTACAAGTCCAGCGCTGCTTTGCCGAACGGCAACGCCGTGCCGGTCGTCTTCCCCAGGCGCTCGATCAGGCCGAGATCCTTGGTCAGCACGTCGACCGTGAAGGCAGATGCAAAAGCCTGCTGCTGCAGTACCGGCACCGTGCGGTCCAGCATGCGGCTGGCGCCGAAGGACGCCTGCAGCACCGTGTGCAGCTCGCCGAGATCCAACCCCAGCCGCGCGCCGAGATGCAGCGCTTCCACGGCGGCGGCCGAATGCACCGCGGTCAGCAGCTGGTTGACCAGCTTGGCGCCCTGCCCGCAGCCCGAAGGCCCCAGGTAGCGGATCAGCCGCCCCATCGCCTGCAGCACGTCCTGCGCCCGGTCGAAGGCGGCGCGTTCGCCGCCGACCATGATGGTCAGCGTGCCGGCTTCGGCACCGGCGGTGCCGCCGCTGACCGGTGCATCCAGGTAGTCGACGCCCCGCCCGGCCGCCAGCTGCGCCAGGCGCTGGGCGGTATCGACGCCGAGCGTGCTGTGGTCGAGCACCACCGTGCCCGGCGCCAGATGCGGCAGTGCCGCCGTCAGCACCGCTTCCGCAGCGTGATCGTCCAGCACACACATACAGACCATCTCGGCGCCACGCACGGCGTCGGCCAGCGCAGGCTGGACCGCCACGCCGGCTGCCGCTTCCGCGGCAAACGGCCTGGCCGTCCGGTTCCAGCCGCGGGTAGCCAGCCCGGCCCGGGCGAGATTCGCCGCCATCGGCCGCCCCATCGCTCCCAGCCCCAGAAATGCCACTTGCCTTGCCATCATCTGCCTCGCCTGCAGCGTCGGTGGGAATCAGAAAGATCTAAGCAGATCGGCCGTCCCGTCACCAGTGCCGGCAGCCGGCTGCCGCCGCAGCAGCCAGGTCGGGGTACCAAGCACCGGCAGCGTGGCAATAACCTCGAAGCCGCGTCTTTCATAGAAGACGACGTTGTCGGGCTTGTCGGTCTCCAGGTACAGGGCCGCCGCCGAGCCTTCGGCACCGGCCAGGCAATGCTGCAGCAGCCGGCTGCCCACGCCGCGCCTCTGCAGCCCCGGCTCCACCGCCAGCGGTCCCAGATGCCAGTGCGGCGCGGGGAGATCGTTCGCCGCCCAGGCGCTCAACCAGCGCTGCACACGCATCAATCCGGTTGGGGTATGGCAGCGCGCCAGTGCCGGCAGCAGCCGCAGCATGTCCAGCCGGGTCGGCATGCAGGTGCCGGGCGGCAGCAGGCCGAGCACCCCGATCAGCACAGGACCGGACCAGGCGCCGACCAGCGAGCCGCGGTGCTGGATCCATGGCAGCAGCCCGGCGAACAGCCGCTCCAGGCGCCGCCGGCGGCGGTGCGGATCGGTGCCGAACACCCGCACATGCACCGGGTTGTCGCGCATGCCGCGGGCGCAGATCCCGATCGCGGCTGCGACCTCCTTCCGGGCTAGCGTGCGAATTGTCAGGCCGACTGCCGACGAGCCGGCCTGTATGAACTGTTGCATCGCGACCATCCTGCCTGGCGCTGCGTTGGGAATCGCTGCCGCCGCCTATAGACAGCCATTATCAGACAAGCCCTGATCTATCCTGGACTGCGAGAGCAACCATGGGCTGGGAGCGCGCCGACCCTATCTTCCCCTGGCTGGTGGACATCCGCCGCACCATTCACCGCTATCCCGAGCTCGCCTATCGCGAGGCGCGCACCGCGCAGCTCATCATCACCGAACTGGAACGGCTGGGCATCCCCTACCGTTACGACGGCGTCGGCAGCGGCGTGATCGGCATGCTCGACGGCGCCGGCGGCAAAGGGCCCACCGTCGCCCTGCGGGCCGATATGGACGCGCTGCCGATCGCCGAAGCCACCGGGCTGCCGTTCGCCTCGGAGATACCCGGCGTCATGCACGCCTGTGGCCACGACGCCCACGTCACCATGGTGCTCGGGGCGGCCGCCCTGCTGCGGGAGGACCCGCCGCCGGGGCGGGTACTGCTGGTGTTCCAGCCGGCCGAAGAGCAGGGCAACGGGGCCCAGGTGGTGCTGGCCTCCGGCGCCCTGGACGGCGTCGACGCGATCTTCGGCGGTCACGTCGGCCACCAGTACTGCACCGGCCAGATCATGGTGGAACCGGGCGCGATCACGGCCCAGACCGATGTCTTCAGCATCCGCGTCAGGGGCCGCGGCGGCCATGGCGCCCGGCCGCACGAGGCAACCGACGCCATCGTCGCCACCGCGCTGCTGATCGTCGCCATCCAGACCCTGATATCGCGCGAAACCAACCCGTTTCATCCGAGCGTGATCACCATCGGCAGAATGGTGGGCGGCTCGGCGGCCAACGTCATCGCCGAGGATGTGCTGCTGGAGGGCACGCTGCGCACCACCTCGCCGGAGGGACGGCGGCGCATCGTCAACGGCCTGGAGCGCATGGCCAAGGCCAGCGGCGAGCTGCATAACGTCCGGACCGTCGTGGACTTCCAGTTCGGCTGCCCGCCGGTGGTGAACAGCCCCCTGGAAACCGAGCTGGCCCGCAGCGCCGCCGCCAAGGTGGTCGGCGAGGCGGGGCTGGCGGCCATGGATTACCCCAGCATGGGCGGCGAGGATTTTTCGTTCTATCTGGAAAAGCTGCCCGGCTGCTACGTGCGCTTCGGCGCCCGCCGTCCGGACCAGCCGGAGGTCTCGTTGCACAACGCGCAATTCACCGTCGACGAGGAGGTCCTCAAGATCGGAGCGGCCTTCTTCGAGCAGGTCGCGCGCGA
>Ga0079224_100014182_pt1 | contig 11125 bp, 9 predicted proteins | sample Stecom2015_FD_80414 | JGI IMG/M metagenome (GOLD analysis project Ga0079224, IMG submission 80414) | Agricultural soil microbial communities from Utah to study Nitrogen management - Steer compost 2015 | ecosystem: Environmental > Terrestrial > Soil > Agricultural land | place: USA: Utah...
AGTTGCTTGACTTTCAGATAGCGGATTGTGTTAACAAGCAGTAGCAAGCGGCGCATGCAAATCCAAAAATCAGTTATTTGCTTTCAAAAATTCCAGAATACGCCGACTAGCCTGGCCGTCTCCGTACGGATTATGAGCTTTCGACATCTGCTCATACAGCGCAGCATGATCGAGCAGCTCCTGCACCGCAGACACAATCACGTTCGCATCTGTTCCCACGAGTTTTACCGTGCCCGCCTCAACTGCTTCCGGCCGCTCTGTGGTATCACGCATAACCAGGACCGGCTTGCCCAGACCGGGCGCCTCCTCCTGCACACCACCACTATCAGTCAGTACCAGATAAGCTTGCTGCATCAGAAAAACGAAAGGTTCATAACCCAAAGGCTTGATCAGATGCACATTGCCGGCATCACCCAGCAGACGTTTCACCGGCTCCTGAACGTTGGGGTTGAGATGAACGGGATAAATGTAGTGCGTCTCGGGGTTCGCCTCTGCAAGAGTGCGCAAAGCCTTGCAGATGTTCTCGAAACCCTCGCCAAAGTTCTCCCGTCTGTGCCCAGTCACGAGAATGTACTTCTTAGCCAACACAGCCGTGTCCAGGCCCGCCGCAGCCAAAGTAGTCTCCACCTTCACCTGCAATTCAGCCGATTGGTCAATTTTCTTAACTACCCACTGCAGGGCATCAATAACCGTATTGCCAGTAATGGTGATGGAGGAAGGATCAATATGCTCGTGAAGCAAGGCATCTTGATTCCGCTTCGTAGGAGCGAAATGCACAGCCGCCAAGCGCCCCGTCAACACCCGGTTAGCCTCCTCGGGCCACGGCGAAGACAGGTTACCCGTACGCAGTCCAGCTTCTACATGGCCCACCGGAATCTGTTGGTAGAAAGCAGCAAGGGTGGCTGCGAATGTGGTCGCAGTGTCACCATGAACCAATACGATATCCGGCTGAAACTCCCTCAGTACATTCCGAAGCCCCAACAGTACCCCAGAAGTAATATCGTAAAGATCTTGCCCTTCCTTCATCAGGTCGAGATCATATTCAGGAGTGATTTCAAACAACTCCAGCACCTGATCGAGCATTTCCCGGTGCTGGGCAGTCACACAGACCCTGGAGTCAAAGAAACTATCTTCGGCCAAGACTTTAACCAATGGGGCCATTTTGATCGCTTCAGGCCGGGTACCGAATACCGACAAAACCTTCATCACCTCGCAACCCCACAAAAATCAAGAACGACCTTATTTCCGGAAATACTGAGCTTCTTGAACTCGTCATGCCCTACCAAGAATGCAATAATATCAGCCTGCTCAACAGCGTTATCTATATTCGATATTTTATAGTACGCATGCTCATTGATATTCGGCTCAACAATAAAATAACTTTCATCACCTGCTTCCTGCAAAACCTTTTGGGCGATGTAAACTGCTGGAGACTGGCGGAGGTCGTCGATGTTGGGTTTGAAAGCCAATCCCATTAGCGCAACCGACGGCGTTCTGCCATGAGAAATAGAAAATTCACGGATAGCATTTCTAATTTTCTCGGCACACCAAAATGCTTTATAATTGTTTATCTCACGAGCTTTACCAATGATCTGTGACTCCAGGGGATATTCAGATGTAATGAAATAGGGGTCTACTGCAATGCAATGTCCTCCCACACCGCTCCCAGGTTGGAGTATAGTCACACGGGGATGTTTATTTGCGAGCCGAATGAGCTCCCACACGTCAACATTTGCCTTATCACAAATCAGTGAAAGCTCGTTAGCAAAGGCGATCTGCACATCCCGACTGGCGTTCTCAGTCAACTTGCACATTTCTGCCGTGCGAGAATTAGTACAATGCAGCTCACCCTTGACAAACTGCTGGTAGAACTCACATGCCTTTTTTGTAGAAAGTTCATCAACACCGCCGATGACGCGGTCGTTATGTACCAATTCATACATAACATTACCAGGTAAAACGCGTTCAGGACAATACGCTATAAACAATTTACCTTCTAATTCTGGCCGTCTAGAATAAATGAAGTCACGCATACGCTCAGTGGTACCCACGGGCGAAGTAGACTCTATAATATAAAGATCACCTTCTTTAAAAAGAGGTAAGACTCCTTCGGTTGCAGCCTGAATGTAGGAAATGTCCGGTTCATGGCTACCTCCTTTAAATGGGGTTGGAACAACAACTAGATAGACGTCCGCCTCTACTGCTTTCGTGTCAGCATGTAAAAATCCAGCAGCAACCACGCTAGCAACTGCCGACTCCAACTCCGGTTCCACGATGTGTATTCTTCCGGAGTTTATGACATCTACTACCTTTTGGGAAATATCCACACCATGCACACTAATTTTTTGAGAAGCAATCAGCGTAGCAGTTGGTAGTCCTATATAGCCCAAACCCAACGTGACGACTTTATACCCCATTAAACCATCCTCCGAGTTTTTAGTGAAACTCAAAAAAACCAAAAAAAACGCCTAAAATCCTAACCATACATCACAAAAACAATTAACAAAATCAGAACCCCAACCTATTCTAGCTATCTATAAAAGATCCTTATAAACCTTTATAATATTATCCGCATAGTTTCTTTGGACCTTTCTGTCCGCACAGGGAAGCTTAGTCGCTTCAAACACTTTATTAGCCAGATCTGATGGGCTATCCATATTAAAATATATGACTCCAGACGGCCGAACTGAGATATCGCTCACTACAACTGGAACATCAAAAAAGAGAGATTCACGCACAGATATAGAGTCGCCATCAGTCCGCGTCGCCCTAATAGTAGCATCGGACTTTTTAATAAGTGAAGAGAAATCGACAGGTCGACCAATATAGATAATAAAATCAGCTATAAAAGGATATTTTTTAAGGTAGTCGCTTATTAAATTTGCACAACTTGCCGCCGGATCAACCAAAACAAAAACAGTACCATCAAGTTTATTTTTTCTGTAAAGATAGGACACCGCTTCGAGAATTAAATCGAAGCCATAAACATGCTTACCGTTTATGAACTGGCCCGACGAGCAATTTGTTGATACAACTTTATTAAAACGAGAAAGCTCACTCTCCAACTCTGGGTCCAGCTCTCCAATCTTTGTCGGAGGGATGAACGCTGGAATCAAACTATAGGTTTTTCCCTGCAGAACCCTTCGTTCAATATCCTCATCATTAACCAGGATAACTCTGTGAGAAAGATGAAACATGCACGAAAATACATTTCTACTAGAAACAACACTATTATGATGTGTATAGACTACTTTTTTAAAAAGAAATCTAGCTAATAGCGCGAGAATTAACTTAACTGCAGAGTTACTGACATGCAAATGAACCAAATCACAAGAAATAAAAAACCGAATTGCGTCTAAAACCCCACCGACTCTTCCGCAAGCCGAGTACATCCCTCGCTTTCTTACATCAAAGCACTTCAGGTTAAATTTATCACTATCTGCTGTGTATTCAAGAAACCGCTGTATATGGACAGAGACTCCGCCCGTCGGCTGCGGCACGGAACCGACAATAAGAACATTATATTTCGCAGCCATAATACCTTCTGCAATGCTAAATATATATAATCATCTTGCCAAATTAAATCTATTAGACAACAACTCCTTAACAGAAAATATTATTGGCAAAAACTTTAAAAAGAAACGATTTACAAAAAACTTGTCTTTAAATCGGACCAACTTATTATTCCTAAGCTCGCTGACAAACCAATCTTGCTCTACTGGAAGACCACGTAGGCGACAGACAAACACGTATTTTAAAAGAAACGTGCGTTTCACGTTATCGTTCATAAAGGGAGCCCACTTACGGTAGAAGTTCACTAGCGACGCTCCATCGATACAGCCCTTGGCGCCTCCAGCATCCCAATCCAAATTGTATTGAGGGGTGCTCTTATATACCCAACCAGCTGTATTCATCTCAATATTCAAAAAGTAATCAAGATCTTGACTCCGTTTCAAACCTTCATCCCACCTAACACGTCCCGCGACCAAACTTTTTGAGATGACAAAAGATGAACTTTGTGTCAAGACTCCCTTGGAACAAAACATAAATTCGAAAAGATCTTTTGCGTCGCTGATATTCCGGGAGAGAACTCTTCGACGACCTCCTAAATCATGAATATATGCGCCGGAGTAGCAACCAGCTTTACCCGTCTGCTCCAATATGTGAACTGAGTCACTGAGATGGTTTTCAGTCCACCAGTCGTCTGAATCTATAAAGGCCACATATCTCGCTGCCGCAAGATCATAACCAACATTCCTCGCAATGTTAGCATTGCCTCGCTTCATAGCCGACAAGTACACAACTCGATCAAAAACAGGGTGCTTGGTTATAACTGACCAAGCTTTTTCAGACTCCACTACACTGGAGCCGTTGTCTACAATGAAAATCTCAGATACCGGATAAATTTGATCGGCAATTGAATCTAGCAGGCGGCCGATAAAACCCGCTCGGTTATAAAATGGTACAACTACAGAAACAGTACTCATCGTAAAGCCTCCACCAGAACCTTTGCAACTTATTTCACATAACTAACAATAAGCCACATCATTGTCTGCACCCATCCGAGCGCGATTCAAATTGACATTTTTTAAGAAAGACATGAAAACAAAAAAAGAAGTGAAATACATTAAATTAAAGTAACCCGTTAGGATATACATCGTCTTAAAATGACCGACAAATGAAAATATCATCATCAAAACAAGCAAGGCGACAACCCTATTATCGCCCGCGATAGCATTTTTCTTAATAAACCTACTTCGAGCAAAGAAAAGTGCAAATACTGGAGCTATAAAAATTAGATAAGTAAATATAGACCCTATAATCCCTGCACCATTGAGCAGAATGATATATCCAATATCTGAACCGCCCCTATCAAAACTACTTCTCAAATAGCGGCTAAACTCACCGCTACCAAATACAAGGTCAGCTGTATCATCCGGAAAAATAATCATTTGCCGAAGTGTGCCGACTGTCGTCGCAGACGCTCCGCCCCGTGAGAATTGATTTAGCGTAATTAAAGCTCTGGAAATTGGATGCTCATAGCCATTATCCGCCACTGAAGAATACATGTAACTCTCAAAGCTAGGCGACATCCAAATATAAGAGAACATCAACACAACCAAAACCAATGTTGTCCCCATAACTTTAGTAACCAGGTGCCCGCGGAATGCTAAAAGGTAGGAAGCAAACAACAAAGGTACGCATATAATGAACCCGGACCTAGCAGACAATAATGACGTCAACAGACACACTACTAGCGCACATGCGACCAAGAACCGCTGTAACCCACTTAAAAACCACAAATAACCACTAGCAATCAAAATCAATAAAGAAAAATTTAGGGAAGCGCCATCTCCCCCCATTGGGTGGAATGCCGGCACTCTGAGCATTACTAGATGCTCCCCCCGGGAGTCATCGCGAAAGAACAAAAGATCCATCCAAGCGCGAAACGACGGAAAAACATAACTAAGAAATATAGTTACTGCCCATATAATGCAACAGTAAAAACAAAACCTAAAAAAAACCTCCAGGAAATCGTTGGGACGATATGTCACAAACAGTTTCGCCAACATAAACGAAGCCGATATAGCGCAAAGCATAAACAAGAAATCAAACAACGCACTATAATCGGCAACAAACATTGTAACCAACAATATATAGCAAAATGCGACTAGCCATAAGGAAAAAACCAAACCATAATCTAAACCAACCTTAGCCTCCCTCATCGCACGAATAAAAAAGGCAAAAGCGAGCACTGCCACCAAGTAAAGGTGTGTAGAATTTAGGTAGAGATTACCAAATATATTTAAAACAGGCCCTACGAACATGAAGAAAACCGCGGCCAAAAGCATAATATTTCTTATCGCCGACGACCTCCTAGAAGTCAAATCATTCATAGATACTCTTCTGCAATACATGCTAACATTTTAATAGAACCAGAAAGAACGATAGCGAGCCAAGCCAAACTCTTATCGCCGCTAAATATCAAACCACTTTAATTTCTACCTACTTGCCGATAGAGACAATTATCAAATTTTAAAACAGTGTTGTTTTATACATGCTAAAACAACCATAAAACTATATTCGGCAACAAAACAACCTTATCTTCTTTATTACAGACTATTAGAGATTTAAATCTATCACCCAACATGCTATTTCCTCTTAATCATAGCCGCATCAATCTCTGCAAACACTAACTCCCACATTTCCTCTGACAACAATTTCAACTTCGACGATCTATGATTCAATTTCTCTCGTATCCTAGAGGCAGTTTCTTCGTTAATTAACAAATCAAGTTTTTCTTTTAAAATCTCATCACTGGCCGTAACGGCAACAACGCCTTCAGCAAACTCATAATCCTCAAACAAGCGCAGATACTTGTGACTCCACCCTGTCGCTAACGAAGGCACTCCCTGGGAAAGAGCGCTAACTAGCCCGTGAAACCGGCTCCCTACAGTTGCCTCACAGGCACCTAGAATGCCTTTTATATGTAAAGGATTTGTTTCTTTGACGATTGGTATGCCGCCCACAGATTTCGACACCTTCTCAGCTAGAAGATAATCATTTTTCCCTTCATGAACCAATAGAAATGGTTTCTTTCCATTATCGAGAAGATATTCAGTTACTCTAATTAAAAATGGAAGATAGGCCTGCCCTTCTGAAGCATCGGTCTTATCTATCATTCGGTAATTTGGAACAATTGCTACCGCTTTGTCTGAAGAGTCATACCCGTCAGGCAACGTCCCTCTAACTAAATTTGTGAAATCAGGGTACAGTTTTATTTTGCTCTGCTTTCCTACCAGACCTGTAATATATTGGTATGAATCTTTTTCTCGAGCAAAAATTAAATCTGCATTTTGTGTCCATTTCCTCACATAGCTTTTAATTTCGTTTTCTTCATACGGTCCTAACGCTTGTGGTAGCATAATCAGGCACGTACCGTTTTTTTTCCACGTACTGCTTGACGCACTTAGCTCTTTACTTGAACGGGCTCCCCATTGATCGCTGTAGGAAAACCCGGCAGCATCAAGAACCACATCGATCTCATCCGTGAGTACTAATCCGTAAAGCCTTCTCAGGCGGTGAGGAATTAGGGCAGCCAGTCGACCAAAATCAAAACCTTTCTTCCACAACCACGCCTTAGGATAAAGCTTTAACTCAGCCATCCTTTCAAAAGTATCAGTAGAACCGCCGTATATAGGCGCCATCGTTAGCTTAGCATCTGGAAAACGCTCTCTTAGTCTCTGAACAATCGCGTGAAGCATTAACTCCGCGCCTTTATTTACGAAGCCCGCTTGTCTAATCTCGATAATCATTAACTTATATCGTCCAATATCAAATTGCCCATTTTCTTCTGCGAATAAGGTATACCGCCATCCTCATCTGCGTACCCCAAAGCCAATAGCATCACCACCCTTTCATACTCATTCAAACTTATCAGTCTTCGTATTTTACGTTCGCTACTATCTACTTCCGGCCAATTAATCGCGCAAGACGATAACCCTAGGGACTCGAGAGCAAGCATTAGCTGCATCGCCGCTAATGACCCATCAATGTAAATAAGATGCCGATCACGCTCAAACGGATAAGCCGATAGATCACCTACAACAGCAATTATCGCCGGCAGATTCTCCGCGAACCCTGTAGTACCCCCTGCACAATTCGCAATTGCTACGGCTTTGCTCCGCTCGTTACAAAAAATGAACCGGTAGGCTTGCCTGTTACAAGCAGATGGTGCGAAGCTCGCCGCGTTGGCGGCTTTTTGCACCAACGTTAGTGGTACATGGTCGTCTTTATACCATCGGACTGACCGGCGCTTGATAAAAAGTCTTTTCAACTCGTCGAACTCAATATTGACTTCTGGTAGATTTCTATATGGATAGGGCTTATATTGATCAGTTATCGAAAAACTTTCATCGGCTATATTGCTTTCTTCCCGAACCCTCACATAAATAGCCCTAGCCCTATCAATTTCTGAGGATGTGGCCACTACAGTAAAATACTCATCCAGCACATCAATTGCCCACTTTGCTTCCGCGCTAGACAGATTATCTGATAGAACCGCGCTTTTAAAACATTCAACTGTTTCCCTAATAAAACTTTCTGCAAATATCGGTCGCCGAGGCCGCATTATCAGCCCCTTTTCTATCCTGTGGATATTACGCCTAAGTAATGCACAGCTTGAACCAATATCCCTCAGCGATTTCTGATAAGCTCTCCGGCCTTTTACAACCGCATATTTTTCATTCACAAATGACCGATTAAGGATATAATATAGACTTGCCGTCAACCGTGATACTGTTGCCAATCTCAATAAATATAGATCACATTCGGTTCTGCCCTTCCTAAGACACGAAATAACAAAACCTGGCAAGATCCTTTTTAATATCGACTTCATTTTATTGCCCTTATATTTATGTAACGGACAAAGAAAAACATAGACTTAAGCATCATAAAGAACACCGGCCTTGTTTTTTTATAAAGAGCCAAAGAAAAGAATGATGCAAGTGCGTAGGAAATAAGCGTTCCATAGGCGGCACCAACTGCACCATGCTTTGGTATAAGTAACAAGTTCAGGAGTATGTTAATAACCGCACCCGCCCCTTGTGTCAGCAATGAAAAAACCAGAGCATTTTCAATCAGTATCCATTTGGAGAACGCTGCTCGCATGAAAACAAATAAACCTGACCAAATATGGATCACTAACACTTCAGCACTCGCGATGTAGTTATTCCCGAAAAACATTAAGATGACGTATTCAGCAAATAATGTAACGGCAATTGCCACACCTACTGCTAGCGCAAATAAAAAATCCAAGAGTTGTTGAAACCGTTGATAAAACTGCCCTTCATTTTCCTTTCTCAATTTTATGAGTTTTGGAAAAAACGAGGTAACTATCGCTGCCGGAATAAAGTACCACGCCTCCGAGAGCTGCGCCGCAACTGCGTAGATTCCTACTGACTCCGACCCTGTAAGCCACTTGAGCATTACCTGATCTATTTTTAGATAAATGACTGCAAAAATAGAACCAATGTAAATCAATACACCCTGACTAAAAAGCTCTTTTGCTCGCCCCCAATTAAACTTCCACTCTGAATAACGAATAGCGGAGGTAGCTTTAAAAAAAACAGCGAGCATAACAACGACAATGATAGCCTGAACCACATTTGCGGCAAGAAAATATGAAACACCAGCACCTATAAAAACAAACCCTATCTTTAAGCCAGCAGAACAAGCCAACGCAAAGAGCCGAGAACAGGTTACATATTTAGCTTTTACAATAGATTGAAACCAGTAATCAAAAACCTCAAACGGACTAAAAAGAAGCGCCGCACCTGCTATAGTAAGCATGACAAATTCGCGAGACGAGAAACCTTCATAATAAGCCGCATAAATTATAAGCACCAGGAGCCCAGCACTCATGCCTACAAGCTTCAGTCCAAGAGTGGTGCCTAATGTTTCACCAATTAAATTTGGCTTACTAACTAGCTCACGTACAACCAGCCCGCTTAGCCCCATATGCCCCGCAGCCATAAATATGGCGGCCACGGAAAGCGCATAGGAGTAGAGCCCGAAATCATCAGGACCCAAATAACGAGCCATAAGCACCGTTAATAAAAAGCTGACCACTAAGGTCGCGACCTTCTCCCCCATTATCCACATAACATTATGGAAATACACTTTTAACTTTCGGTACAACTCCCTAATACGCATTAATAAGCACTCTAAAATCTTGTAGCGTCCAAACTTTAGCAATGAGCGCCATACTATCCCCGCTCTCACAGCATTTAAATAACGCGATCAAATAAAAGTCAGAAATTTATTACCAACGTTATCTAGTTGTTTCCTTAAGCACTTTTTATTTTTTAAATAAAATAATGATAAAAGATAGACATATAACCTAAACTCCCAACCCACTGCTAACAGTCCAAAGCGCAAAGTTCATTCCACAGTAACCGATTTCGCCAAATTTCTCGGTTTATCAACATCCGTTCCCTTTACCAGGGCCACATGGTAACTGAGCAATTGTAACGGAATGATGTAAATAATTGGCGATACGCTTTCGTAAACCCAAGGCAACTTGAGATGCGTCAGCCCTTGCTCGTCATCCATTTCTACCCTCTCGCATGCAAATGTTATCAATTGGCCGCCTCGGGCGCTTACTTCCTGCAGGTTGGACTTGAGCTTTTCCAGCAGGCTGTCGCTGGGCGCGATGCTTACCACGGGCATGTTTTCATCAACCAGCGCCAGTGGGCCGTGCTTGAGCTCCCCTGCCGCATAAGCTTCAGCATGGATATAGGAGATTTCCTTGAGCTTTAGCGCCCCTTCCATCGCGACGGGATAATGCGGGCCACGGCCCAGGAAGAGAGCGTGTTGCTTATTGGCAAAGGTGGTGGCCAGCGCTTCGATGTTTTGGTCCAGGTGCAGAACTTTTTCAACCAGACGTGGCAGACCACTTAAAGCGCGTACGTTCGCGCTGATCATCTCGGGGGCGCGGTTATTCGCTTGAGCCAAAGCGGTGCTCAACCATAAGAGAGCTACCAATTGAGTGGTAAAGGCCTTGGTTGATGCCACCCCGATTTCCGGACCAGCTTTGGTCAACAAGCGCCAGTCCGCTTCTCGCACCAGTGAGCTGCCAGCTACGTTACAGATGGCCAGGCTAGCCAGGTAACCCTGCTGTTTGGAGTGGCGCAGCGCAGCCAACGTATCTGCGGTTTCACCAGACTGCGAAATGGTAATAAGGAGGGTATTGGCTGGTACAGCCACTTGCCGGTAGCGATACTCACTGGCTACCTCAACCTGGCAGGGAATCCCGGCCTGCTCTTCGATCCAGTAGCGAGCCACCAAGCCTGCGTGGTAGCTGGTTCCGCAGGCCACGATATGAATATTCTGAACGTCTTTGAGGCGCGTTTCTGCGTCCGGGCCAAGAACAGCGGTCAGTACATGATCGTCCGCCATTGTGCCCTCAAGGGTATTGGCTATGGCGACCGGCTGCTCGTAGATCTCCTTGAGCATGTAATGGCGGTACTCGCCCTTGTCCATGCTGAGTGCGGCGTGTTCATAACGCAGCACGGGGTAGTCCACCGGCTGGTTGCGGCGGTTCCAGATCTCGCGACTTTCCAGG
>Ga0079224_100014184_pt1 | contig 11124 bp, 9 predicted proteins | sample Stecom2015_FD_80414 | JGI IMG/M metagenome (GOLD analysis project Ga0079224, IMG submission 80414) | Agricultural soil microbial communities from Utah to study Nitrogen management - Steer compost 2015 | ecosystem: Environmental > Terrestrial > Soil > Agricultural land | place: USA: Utah...
AAAAAATAGGAGTAATCGGATTGGGCTATGTAGGATTACCACTTGCAGTCGAATTCGCCAAAAAGCAACCCGTCGTGGGTTTTGATATCAACATTGACCGATGTGATGAAATAAGAAGTGGACATGATTCGACCCTGGAAGTGGAGGACGATCTGTTGCAGTCGGTCCTGGTGACCCATCACAATCCGGCTGGACTCATCGTCACCACATCACAGGAAGCCCTTGTGTCCTGTAATATTTATATTATTACGGTACCTACACCGGTGGATGACAACAATCAACCTGACCTCAGTCCTATTCGTAAAGCAACCAGGCTGATCGGAAAATATCTGAAAAGGGGAGATATTGTCATTTATGAATCGACCGTATTCCCGGGAGCCACGGAGGATATTTGTGTGCCAATTTTGGAATCCGAATCCGGATTGGTATTCAATGAAGACTTTTATGTGGGCTATAGTCCCGAACGAATCAATCCCGGAGACAAAGAACGGACGCTTACCAAAATTACAAAAATCACCTCTGGGTCAACCCCCGAAATTGCTGAGGAGATCGATGCGCTCTATCGATCCATCATCGTGGCGGGAACCTACAAAGCAGCCTCGATCCGCGTCGCAGAAGCGGCCAAAGTCATCGAAAATTGCCAAAGGGATATCAACATTGCTTTTGTCAACGAACTGGCGAAAATATTTAACCGGATGGGCATCGATACCCTTGATGTTCTCGAAGCGGCCGGAACCAAATGGAATTTTTTACCTTTTCGACCCGGGCTCGTAGGTGGACATTGTATTGGCGTGGATCCGTATTACCTGGCACTGAAAGCTCAGCAGGTAGGGTACCATCCGGAAATGATTCTTGCAGGTAGACGGATCAACGACGGGATGGGTAGTTATGTAGCCCAGGAGGTAATTAAATTAATGGTAAAGGAAGATATCACCCTGAGGAATGGTCGCGTGCTTTTGCTGGGTATCACGTTTAAGGAAAATTGCCCTGACATTCGGAATACACGCGTTATAGACATTTATCATGAATTAAAAGATTACGAACTGGATATCGATATTTACGATCCGTGGGCTAATCCAGCTCAGGTGAAGCACGAACTTGGGGTGGAATTAATTGCTGAACCTCCCCGAACGGAAGATTACAATGCTGTACTGCTTTGCGTGGCCCACAATGAATTTAAATCCCTCAAACCCAATTCAAGACTGAACGGTCAGGTGTGGTATGATGTCAAGGGGTTTTGGGACCGGGAAGCGAAGATCAACCGATTATAATATGCACGTATTACTTACAGGTGGAGCAGGATTTATCGGATCACATCTGCTGAGGGCATTTATTGATCATCCGGGCATCCGGGGTATTACCGTGGTGGACAATTTAATTACGGGTCAATATGAAAATATCGCAGAGGTACTGGATCACCCCAGGGTAACATTTATCCAGGGTGATATCCGTGATTATGATTTGTGTTGTGAACTCTGCCGTAAATCCACAGCTATTTGCCACCAGGCAGCGCTGGGATCCGTTCCCCGATCGATCGACGATCCCATTCATACCCATTCACACAACGTTGATGGGACCCTCAATTTATTTGAGGCAGCGAGGCAATCGGGAATCAAACGTATAGTTTTTGCCAGTAGCTCATCGGTGTATGGCAATCATGCCGCACTACCCAAGGTGGAAGCTGTTACGGGCATACCACTTTCTCCGTATGCGGTGACCAAAACCGTGAATGAATTATACGCCGAAAATTATGGGCGATTATACAACATGGAAATGATCGGCCTACGCTATTTTAATATTTTCGGACCAAGGCAAAGTCCCCGGGGTCCGTATGCAGCGGTCATTCCTTTGTTTTTTCGTGCAGCAGTGGAGGGGAAATCCCCGATTATCAACGGTGATGGCACCTTTAGCCGGGACTTCACCTATGTGGACAATGCGGTGCAGGCCAACCTTCTTGGGCTCTTCACCACCAATCAAGACGCGGTGAATCAGAATTACAACATTGCCATCGGTGAACGCACGACGCTCACAGAACTCTGGGATCTGATATCATCGATCTCCGGTCAATCGCTGGAACCCATTTACGGTCCCCAAAGAGCGGGTGACATTCCTCATTCTCTGGCGGATATTTCAAAAGCCCGATCCCTCTTGGGCTATGAACCCACTGTAGGTATCAGAGAGGGATTGGAAAAACTATTTGAATATGGGTTGGATACCTGATATCAACGAATAAACCGATAATTAAAAATATAAATACTGAATGAACATAGCTGTTGTAGGAACGGGGTACGTGGGTTTGGTGACGGGTACCTGTTTGGCCGAGACTGGCAACCAGGTGGTGTGCATTGACGTGGACAAAGATAAGGTGGAGCGTATGAAACAAGGTGAAGTCCCCATTTATGAACCAGGACTCAAAACTTTGTTTGACCGGAATACCAGTGAGGGGCGATTGTCATTCACCACCTCCCTTGCCGAAGGATATAAGGATGCGGAAGTAGTCTTTTTTGCCCTCCCCACCCCTCCCAATGAAGACGGATCAGCCGATCTGTCCTATGTGCTGCGGGTAGCTGAGGATCTGAGTGATCTGATCGACCGATATACGGTCATCGTGGGAAAAAGTACCGTGCCTGTAGGGACAGCGGATCAAGTAGAGGCTGTTTTGCAGAAAAAAGTAGACCCTTCGCTGTTTGATGTGGTATCCAACCCTGAATTTTTGAGGGAAGGGGTTGCTGTGGATGATTTTCTAAAGCCCGAGCGGGTCATTATCGGAACGGAATCACAGCGAGCCCGCGAAATTATGGAACGGCTGTACAAGCCTTTCGTAAGACAAGGCAATCCAATTTATTTTATGGATGTGAGGTCGGCCGAGATGACGAAAAATGCAGCGAATAGTTTCCTGGCTACCAAAATCACATTTATGAATGAAATGGCCAATTTGTGCGAACGGCTGGGGGCTAATATTGACCAGGTACGGATTGGTATTGGTTCCGATTCCAGAATCGGCAAGCGATTTTTATTTCCCGGTGTTGGATATGGGGGATCCTGTTTTCCCAAAGATGTGAAGGCATTGATACAGATTGGTGAGGAAAACAACTACGATCTTCAAATCCTGAAATCCGTGGATACGGTCAATGACAGGCAGAAGATGATTCTGGCCGAAAAGATCGCCAGGTATTTCGACGAAGACTTATATGGTAAAGTGATTGGGGTATGGGGACTTGCCTTTAAACCTAATACCGATGATATTCGCGAAGCCCCCTCATTGTATATACTGGAGCAATTGCTGGATAAAGGTGCGGTTGTTAAGGCTTACGATCCCGAGGCCATGGATAATATCCGCCGGCATTTTGGGGATCGCATCCAATTGGTACGAGATGCGTATGAAGCGCTGATCGAAGTGGATGCACTCGCTATCATAACAGAATGGAGTGTTTTTCGAACGCCAAACTTTAAAGTGATGAAATCTCTGATGAAGCAACCGGTGATTTTTGATGGCCGGAATCTCTATGAGGTGGATTATATGGAGGAGAAGGGATTTTATTATGAAAGCGTGGGGCGCCGTACGACAATACTTTAAAGCGGTTCGCTTTAAAGTATTGTCGTACGGCGCAGTTTGGTGCTGGCAGCCGGGCTGCCAGCACCTTGGGGACACAGTCGAAGACTGTGTCTGTTTGTAGGCCGGCGCTCGTTCGCATAGGAGTATAATGATATCATAAACGATGGCGGGAGAGGCCGTGAAAAAATGAGGGGTTGCACCTTTCGGGGTGACTCTTGGAAAACGGTCCCTCGTTCGCGTAGGAATATAATGATATCAGAAACGATGGCGGAAGGGGCCGTGAAGAATGAAGGAGTTGTACCTTTCGATGTGACTCTTGGAAAACGGTCGGTCGTATACTTAGGAAAATAATGTTATCTGAAACAAGGGTGGGTTGAGCCGTGAAGAATGCTTCCTTATGCATACAGAAGAGCATGAGCACATGGAAGGACAACATCTAGAGACCATGTCCGTCATGAAAGTTGGAAGGATGAAATCAGTGGGGCAATCAGTATAAACGAAATCATTTATGGAATTTGTTGCATCAATTAGGCTTCGTGTATAAGAAAGGCCAAAATGTTGCCCCGAAAGGCAGATGCCCTGGTAAAAAAGAAATTCTGGAAGGTATGGAGGCCGTTGAAGCAGTCTATTTTTTAGATGGCTGCCACCCCACTAATAGAACCGTGCATACTCTGGCGTCTAACTGATGTATACATGGACGCTTCGGATACTATCGATACCCAAAGTACAAAGTCTTTGATACAGCAAATTATAAACCAGTCATTGACTTAAAAGCGGGCAGGATGATATCGTTAATGTCCCTTAAATTTCAAGTTATGGATTGAAAACAACCGGTGAATTCATAACCTCTTGGGTACAATTTCCGGATTTAAATAAATTTTGTAATTTGAGAAGGATACCAGGATTATCGAACGGGATATGATGTACACCTTCTCATTTGAAAAAATGGATGTTTGGATCCAGGCAAAAGAGCTTACTATCCAAATTTATGCGTTGACGCGAAACTATCCGAATGACGAACAGTTCGGGTTAGTAAGTCAAATGCGACGTGCAAGCGGCTCTGTCTGTTGCAATCTGGCAGAAGGTAGTGCAAGAAAAACGAAAAATGATCAGGCACATTTTTATACTATGGCTTATGGTAGCCTTATGGAGGTACTCAACCTCTGCAGTATATCCCTGGATTTAAACAACTTAACTGATCTTGAATATCAACGGATCAGAAAGCGCATAGAGACTATCAGCCATAAAATATATCTACTTAAAACTTCCGTACAAAGGAAATAAATGTTCTAACGATCATAGCTCCTCGAACGTGCAGTGAGCGCAGCGAACAAACCAAACGTGCAGCGAGCGCAGCGAACAAACCAAACGTGCAGCGAGCGCAGCGAACAAACCAAACGTGCAGCAAGCGCAGCGAGCAAACATCATGCATATCTTAATTACAGGAGCAGCTGGTTTCCTCGGATCCCATCTTTGCGATCGGTTTATCCATGAAGGGTATAAGGTCATCGGCATGGACAATATGCTGACCGGATCTGCATCGAATATTGAGCATCTGTTTCCGATGGAAAATTTCACATTCTATCACCACGATGTGACAAAATATGTCCATATTCCGGGACCCGTCGATTACATCCTCCATTTTGCTTCTCCGGCGAGCCCAATCGATTATCTTGAAATGCCGATTCATACGCTCAAAGTGGGTTCCCTGGGCACCCACCATTTACTAGGCCTGGCCCGGAATAAAAATTCCGTGTTTATGATCGCTTCGACATCGGAAGTGTATGGCGATCCATTGCAGCACCCACAAACTGAAAATTACTGGGGTAATGTGAACCCGATCGGCCCACGTGGAGTGTACGATGAAGCAAAACGATTTCAGGAATCGATGACAATGGCATACCATCGGGTTCATGGCATCGATACCCGCATCGTCCGCATATTCAATACTTACGGACCGAGGATGCGCATGAACGATGGGCGGGCCTTACCCACTTTTTTCGCACAAGCTTTACATGGCGAGGAACTGACTGTATTTGGTGATGGAAGTCAGACGCGTTCATTTTGTTACGTTTCCGATATGGTGGAAGGCATATACAGATTGCTTCACACCCCTTATCATGATCCGGTAAACCTGGGTAATCCGGATGAAATTTCCATACTTGAGCTGGCGCAAATGATAATGAAAAAAGTAGGAAATACAAATGCCACCCTGGGTTTTCGGGAACTGCCGGAAGACGATCCCCAGATGCGACAGCCTGACATCCGGTTAGCTCAAAAATTGCTCAACTGGACCCCGCAAACAGACCTGGATCAGGGATTGGATAATACGTTGGAATATTATAAACGTTAAAAAGTCACTATATTTACCGCACGAAATATCTCTATTGACCCTGACACATCAAGCGATTATTCTATGATGTGCCGAAGGGTTACATTCGCATCACGGTCAAGACCTGAATTGAGCAGACGAACTGCCCAGCAAACATACAAAATGGCAAGAAGGATAGTAGAAAGTGATTCTTTGGCAGAGAGCATATTCCAGGAGCAAAATGTGGAATCCCTCGAGGAACGCATTCAGCTCATACGCATATTGAGTCGTTCCAGCACCTTACCAAAGATCGAAAACATCCTTATCCGATCGATGATGTCCCGTCCCAATGGTTTTTATATCCTTCCAGGGCACTCGATCAATATCGGTTCACAATTGCTCAGCAATTCGGTAGCCACGCTGCTTTGCCTCCGATATGGAATTGAATGGCAGATATGGTATCATCGAATGCCTGTGGATAGATTTGATGTCCGGATATGCGACATGGCTGCCTGCAGGGTGACTGCCCGATTCTATGAACTGATTCCGCAGGAAGACAAGGAGGCCATCGATTATATTTCAACCGATATCGCGGACGTCATTCGCAGATTTAGTTCCGACGCTGAAGAAGATCTGCCCGTCCTCGATCAGGCTGATTTTGATATCCTGGGAGAATTGCACAATCAAAATTATGAGCAAACTCCTATGGATCCTGGATACCTGGAAGTTTTAAGGGAATTAGCACACCCAACCGAAGCTTTGTTTATGCTGGGTGGAGACCTGAGATTGAATATCGATCCTATTCAGTTGCTCAACAAATACGGTTGTCGACCTTTCCCACGTCCGGAAGCGCTGACCTTTGCATCATCTACAGCTACCTCGGTATCCAATGTAGCATTCAGCCGGACAGAGCTCAAACGTCAATTTTTAATTGAATCCGCGTTGGAGCATGGCGTCTCTGAGACCATGTTCAAGTTTGCTGGCCACCTTAAGAAGAAAATTAAAAAAGCGTTGACTTTGCCGGAGGATACGACTTTGATTTTGGCCCCATCGGGTACTGATATTGCCTTGCATCTGGCCGGGATCTGCCAATCGATTTTTTCCCAAAAAATTTGTCATATTCTCGTTGCTTCGGATGAAACCGGAAGTGGCGTCCCACTGGCTTTGAGTGGTCGACATTTTTCGGATCGTACAGCGCTTCATTACAAGGTGCAGCGGGGAGAACCGATAGAGGGATTTGAACCAGCCGAGGTGGTACCCATCCCATTGCGTGATGAATGCGGCTGGCTTAAGCCCCATCAACAGGTGGATGAGGAGGTAGAAAAGGCTATTGTCCGCGCATTGGAAATTGGATGTCAACCAGTGTTGCATATCATGGACCAGTCCAAACTGGGGTATTCAGCCCCAAGTCATGATTATCTGGCCAGGATTGATGCAGCGTATGGTGACCGTGTACTGAAGATGGTGGACAATTCCCAGCTCAGGATGGACCAGGAAAACATACGATCCTACATACGGCGTAATTACCTGATGACAATTACCGGATCGAAATATTTCACCGGTCCTCCATTTAGTGGTGCCTTGATCATTCCCAGAAAATACTCCCTTCAATGGGCAGCGGTGAACAATACCCTGCCTGTAGGTCTGGAACAGTACAATTGTAAAAACGAATGCCCTCCCCAGTGGGAATTGGGAAGTAATCTTCCCGAACGGCTCAATCTGGGGTTGTACATGCGTTGGTACTCCGCGGTAGTGGAGATTGAAAGATATTTTGCCACACCGATTTCGCTTCGTTACCTGGGTATTGAAATGTTTTGCAACCATGTGGCGAAAGTCATTGAGCAGGCACCATTTTTGGTCCCGTTGGAAGGGAAATATGAATCTCCCCCCCGGAAAGGGCATCACCTGCTGAAAAACCGACGAACCATCTTTCCATTTTTTGTAAGGAAAGGCAATCGAGTTTTGGATTTTGAGGAAGTTACGAGGTTGTACCGTTTACTCAATGAGGATCTGGCCGATCACCCCGATTTTACCCGAATGGAACTGGATCGTATTGCGTCCCAGCCCTGCCATATTGGCCAGCCGGTGAAAATTTTGGATGACCAGGGGAATTTCAGCGGGGTGGTAAGAATAAGTCTAGGTGCCCGGGTCATCTCTGAAAGCTGGAAGGATCAGGATGTCAGTATATATTTTCAAAAGATCGAGGAGCAGATGAATCAGGTGGATATAATTATAAGAAAGATTGAGTTTTTGCTGGATTTTTTCTAATCTCTGCCCGTGAGAAATTGATGAGAGCGGGAATGTATTTGAGAAGGGAAAGTGCACCACCAATCCTGGAAGTAACACCTATGGTATGGAGCTACATAATCGCTGAAATTTATCCTATATACACCCTTTTTAAAGGTAACAATTGACCTTATTCGAAGTACATCTCACTCAAGACCATATATATACCCTATAATTTTTGATAATATTACCAGACTCACATACCCTTACACCCATACTCAACTTCTAAATTCTAACCTTCAACCACATGAAAATCACCCTTGTCGCCGGAGCGCGACCCAATTTTATGAAAATCGCTCCAATTATCCGGGCTATTGAAAGTGCTCAGCAGGAAGGTCATGCTATTTCGTATCGGCTGGTCCACACCGGGCAGCATTACGATCAGAAAATGAGCAAGACCTTTTTTGAGGAGTTGAAAATTCCTGCACCGGATATCAACCTCAATTGCGGAGGAGGCAGCCAGGCCGAGCAAACGGCTTCCATTATGGTGGAGTTTGAAAAGGACCTTTGGGCAAACCCAACGGATCTTGTCGTGGTGGTAGGAGATGTGACTTCGACGATGGCCTGTGCTATCACAGCCAAGAAGGAACGGGTGAAGGTGGCGCATGTGGAAGCAGGCATTCGATCGTATGATTTGACTATGCCGGAGGAGATCAACCGCATGGTGACGGACAGCATCACGGATTATTTTTTCACCACGTCGGAGATCGCCAATGAAAATCTTAGGAAGGCCGGGATCCCGGATGATCGGATATTTTTCGTGGGCAATGTGATGATCGATACATTATTAGCCAACATGGACCGATTCAGGAAGCCAGATTTTTACGATGCGATGGGTTTGAAAAAAGGAAAATTTCTGGTGATGACGCTTCACCGGCCTGCCAACGTGGATGAGGCCAGTCAACTTTCGGCTATGATTCGTGAAATTGAGGAGCATTCCGGGGAATATCCGATCGTATTCCCAATCCATCCCCGAACCCGGAAGGTGTTTGATCAGCTTGGTGTGGATCTGACTAATCTCAGAGTCGTGGATCCGCTTGGGTATTTGGAATTCAACTATCTCGTACGCTTTTCGGGAGGGGTGATCACGGATTCCGGAGGGATCACGGAAGAAACAACAGTGATGGGCATTCCGTGCATTACATTGAGGGACAATACGGAGCGACCGGAGACCATCACGGTGGGGACGAATGAACTAGTGGGGACGAATCCCGCTCATATCCGGGCTTACCTTGTGAAAATGATCAGTGGTACCTGGAAACAAGGGGGCATCCCGGAGAAGTGGGATGGCAAGGCTGCCGATCGTATTATCGATGAGATCCTTCAGCTTCAACTGCATCAATAGAGAGCGAGCTATGATAGATTTTGGAGTTCTGTCATATTTGTCCGCTTTCAGACACCCAGGTTTGTCAATCCTTCACCAGACCCGCACTACGAATCAAAATAGCGTAGTAAAGCCACTTTGGTTCCAAACTGACAACACCCAGGTTTGGCAGACTTATTACTCAGATAAGCTTTATCGGCTTAAAAAAAGAAAATGCTGAAAGTTTGACAAACCTTCACCAATCCGGGACTGTGAATCAAATTAGTGTAGCTATGCAGATTTTGGTTCCAAAAGGAACTTCCAGATTTGACACAATTATTTCCCGCATAAGCATTGCAACAAAGAATGGTTAACCATATACCTTGAAGGTGGTACAACCTCTATAATAACTTCTAAACTCTAAAAACTAAGTTCCAACACTATGCCTTTTATACACGAAACCGCCATCGTCGACCCGGGAGCTAAAATCGGCTCCGGGACCAAAATCTGGCATTTTTGCCATATCATGGCGGGTGCTATAATCGGCGAGAACTGTACCCTGGGTCAAAATGTCATGGTAGCTTCAGGGGTGATTCTGGGGAACGGGGTGAAGGTGCAGAACAATGTTTCGATATATACGGGAGTGGAATGCGAAGATGACGTGTTTTTGGGACCTTCAATGGTGTTCACCAACGTGATCAATCCGCGAAGTGCGATCAAACGACGGGATCAGTATATGAAAACGCTGGTACGAAGGGGGGCTACAATAGGTGCCAATGCGACGATAGTATGCGGCAACGAAATAGGTGAATATGCTTTTATCGGGGCAGGTAGTGTGATTACACGGGAAGTAAGGGCATACGAGTTGTGGGTGGGCAATCCAGGGCGGCGGATGGGATGGATGAGTGCTTATGGGCATCGATTGCATTTTGATATTCAGGGAAAGGCTATTTGTCCGGAAAGCGGGGACGAGTACTGGCTGGAAAAGGATGTCGTGCGGAAAGCGGAATAGCATCGCACCGAGCTCCAACTCCCAACCGCGTCATGAGCGCAGCGAATGGTGTGCCAAACGTGACGTTCGCTTCGCTCGCATCACACCAAACCGGCGTAGCCGCAAAACTTGTCAAGAGCGCAGCGAATGACACCCCAAAAAAGCACGTCTCCATAGAACTTGTCATATTTAAATCAGGTTATCAATTAAAACCCAACTCATGATTGATCAGGTAAAAAGGGCTATTGAACAGATAGAGATGCTCCCAGTTGACAGACAATTAGAGATAGCACAATTAATACTGGATGAACTGAAATGGAATGAAACTTTCCAGCGATCCCAGAATGAATTATCTACATTAGCCAGGGAGGCTTTGGAAGAATACGAGTCCGGGAACACGTCTGACAAGGACTGGTAATGAAGTCTGTGACTACTCCTCTGTGAATGGTGGTGCAATTAAAAATAATATTATTTCGAAAAGTGAAGGGATTGTAACGTGGGTCACTCCAAACCGGCATCAGCCCCCAAACGCGACGATTGTGAAACAAGCGTCGCACCAAACGGCCGACAGGCCACCAAACCGGCGTAGCCGTCAAACGTGTCATAAGCGCAGCGAATGACACCCAAACCTCATTATAAGCACAGTGAATGATGTGCCAAACATCGCAGGAGCAAAG
>Ga0079224_100014185_pt1 | contig 11124 bp, 10 predicted proteins | sample Stecom2015_FD_80414 | JGI IMG/M metagenome (GOLD analysis project Ga0079224, IMG submission 80414) | Agricultural soil microbial communities from Utah to study Nitrogen management - Steer compost 2015 | ecosystem: Environmental > Terrestrial > Soil > Agricultural land | place: USA: Utah...
AGGCCAGGAAGTGATGATTTCCGTTACGGTAAGCGGAAATTCGGAAAACGGAGAAATCTTTGAGTTCGAACATAATTTATACGACAAAAAAACGGGAATACATTTGGCTTATTCGCGCGTTTTCGGCGTTTGGTTCTCCATGACAGAACGTAAAAAAATGGCACCGCCAACAGAAATGAACTAAAAAATATTGGCCCATGTGGATATTTCCCAACTTCGGAAACTTTCGCTTTCCGACTTGAAATCCCTGCCTGTGCATCCCCAAAATCTTGATCCAAAATATTTTAATCATGCTTGACGACAAACAAACGAATTTAACACCATTGGAAAAATTAGGTGAATTCGGATTAATTGACCACCTCACTCAATCCATTGAATTACAAAATGATACCACCCAAAAAGGCATTGGTGATGATGCTGCAGTTTTAGAATTTGGAGAAATGGAAACAGTAGTTACAACTGACATGCTCGTCGAAGGTGTTCATTTCAATTTGGCCTATGTTCCGCTCAAACATTTGGGTTATAAATCGGTGATTGTCAATCTAAGCGACATTTATGCGATGAATGCCATTCCATCTCAGATTCTTGTTTCCATAGCGGTTTCCAATCGTTTTCCGGTTGAAGCATTGGAAGAATTATACGAAGGAATCAAAATCGCTTGTAAAAATTACAAAGTTGATTTAATCGGTGGCGACACGACCTCATCAACAAGCGGATTGATCATCAGTGTGACGGCGATGGGAACGGCAAAAAAAGAAGATATCGTTTATAGGAATGGTGCACATGAAAATGATTTGTTGGTGGTAAGCGGAGATTTGGGTGCTGCTTATTTGGGCTTACAGGTTTTGGAAAGAGAAAATGAGGTTTTTAAAGTCAATCCAAATGTACAGCCTGATTTGGCGCAATACGATTATTTGGTCGGAAGACAATTAAAACCTGAAGCAGGAAAACATATCGTTGAATTATTGAAAGATTTGGATGTAAAACCGACTTCGATGATTGATATTTCGGATGGACTTTCTTCCGAAATTCTTCATCTTTCCAAACATAGCGGATATGGATTTAAGGTTTACGAAGAAAAAATTCCGCTGGATCCCGCCGTTATCAAAACTGCGGAAGAATTTTCCATCAATCCCGTGACTTGTGCCCTGAACGGCGGTGAAGACTACGAATTATTGTTTACCATTGCGCAGTCTGACTTTCTGAAGATAAAAGGTAACCCAAATTTGACGGTCATCGGGCATACCACCGAGCAAAATGCAGAAAATTATTTGATGCTAAATGGAAGTGATTCAGCAGTACCACTTACGGCGCAAGGATGGACAAATTTATAATTCAATATTTTTTACATTTCATTTTCAAAGACACGCGCACTACACTTAGATTATTTTTTTCTCTATATTTGCGGCGAATTTTAACTAGCCAACCTAATTTAATGCACACTTATAATTTTAATTTATGTTAAGAATTTTCATGAATTGGGGGTTTTTGGGGTTGGTTTTCATTCTAAATGCACAAGTAGGGATCAACACAAATCCTCCTCATCCCACAGCCGCTTTGGACATGTCGGACAGCGAAAAAGGATTTTTAGCGCCCAGAATAGCGCTACAGGACATTCGGGACACTACTACCATCCCAAGTCCGAAAAAAGGAGTAATGGTGTTTAACACCACTGCCAATGCAGAATTACACGAAGGTTATTACTATTGGAACAATGAAAAATGGGAACCATTTCACAATACCAGAAATGAAATCATTCAAAACGTTTCCCAAAATGTTTTTGCTTCCAGTTTGGGGTATGTTCCATCGGGAAACTACGAAGAAGCATTGACCGAATTAAGTTATTATGGCGCTACTTCACTCAAAAGAAGCTGTTTTCAGTTTACGGATAATTATGAAGGAGCTACGACACATACCTATTGCGGTTATACAATGGCCGGACCGGTGACATGGGAACAAGCCTTTCATTTTTCCAAATACCTGAAAGGTTATCTCGTAACTATCACTTCTGAAGATGAGTGGAATGCTATTAAAAGCAATTTATTGGATAGTGGAGAAGACAATGCTGATCATAATGTTTGGATCGGTTATAACGAGATCAAATCGCCCGGAAATCCTCCGGAATATACTTGGATAACCAGTGAAAAGTCGGTTATCAATTGGTCCAATAATTCCACTTTACAGGTCAATTATGCGCCAGGTGAACCAAATGGTTCCGGATCCTGTGTTTACATTGCAGGTGCTGCAACCAGCACTGACCGCCAATGGTTCAATGAACCTTGCAGCATCAACGCTTCCAACGGGATAGCTTTTGATTACATAATAATAGAATTCCATGACTAATCAAATTATGAAAAAAATTATATCTTTTACAATCTGTCTTTTTTGTTTAATGCCGTTGGTCAAAGCACAGGTTTACCTGAATGTTGAAGAAGCGGCACAATCCAACTCTGCCGATCTTCAGGTAGATTCCGATAATACAGGAGTGGTATTTCCACACGTATTTCTAAATGCTACCAATGATTATCTTCCGGTGATAGATAGCCCACAGCCGGGATTGTTGGTATATAACCCGAATTTAACCAATGAAATCGATCCCGGATATTATTATTGGGCCGAAACACCTGCACCGGCGCATTGGGAAAAATTAGGAGGAATGAATGAAAAAGGAACAATTATCCAAAATGTAGACATTGAATTTATGGGTTATGACCCGACGGGAATAGGAGCAAATTCTCCCAACTCCATTGATATAGGTGGAAAAACCGCTACCAAACAGAGATGTTCCCAATGGGAAATCAATGAAGGTGGAAACGGTCATGTGTATTGTGCCTATACGGTAAATTCTACAATCAATTTCGGAGAAGCTTTTACCGCTTCGCAATCCAATGGCGGATATGTTTTGACGGTGGTATCTGATGCGGAATGGAATTTCGTGAAGGACAATATCATAAATGATGGATTGGGAATTGGCGGAGCAGTGCTGACCGATAACATTTGGTTGGGTTATGTAAAATTATCCACACCCGGAAATGGTTATAAGTACTTCTGGTTGACCCATGAAACTTGGGAAAATAATTGGAGCAATAATTCTACAACCCAATCCTATTTCGTAAGTGGTCAACCTGAAGAATGGAATGCAAATAATGCAACACGTTGTACCTTTATTCAAAGAACTGTTGCAAATCCGGACAGACTATGGTCTTCCCAAACTTGTTCCACCACTACAAATATGACAAACCTTATCATTGAATTTAATCAATAAAAACATGAAATTAATTTATAACGTTTTGTTGCTGCTTTCATTTGGAATCTCATTTGGACAAATAGGAATCGGAACCGAAACACCCGATGCTTCAACCACTTTAGATGTGGTTTCAGAAAACAAAGGATTTCTGGGAGCCAGAATCGCACTGGAAAGTCGAACAGATGACCAAACCATCGCAAACCCGGACGATGGGTTGATGGTTTACAATACTACCACGCTTGCCGGAAATGAAAATACGGCTCTTTCTCCAGGATATTATTATTGGCTTACCGACCGTTGGGTTCCTGCTAAAAAAGGAGAAGTAGTGGAAGTAACCGTAAACGGAGAATTACGTGATTATCTGGGCTACACCGCAGATGGTGTACATTCCAGTACAACTTTTGTAAACGAAGGAATTACATTTACAGGTTTTGGTTGTAAACAATGGACTGGAAACGGTAATTGGTATTGTGCCTTCAGAGGTGGATCCGGCTTCAATTGGCAAACCGGTTTTAATGCGGCCAAATCCCGTGGAGGATATCTAGTGACTTTTACCACTTTGGCCGAATGGCAATGGGTAAAAACCAATCTTATCGATGCTGCGCAGGGCTATAACCTTGTCAATTCTATTTGGATTGGATATAATAAAGTGAACTTTTCAGGTAATCCCACGGAATTCACCTGGATAACCGGAGAAAAGTCAAAGGTAATCTGGAGTTCTAATCCCGCTACTGAACATGCCTTCGGAACGGGTGAGCCTAACAACGCAGGAGGAACAGAAGGTTGTGTTCATGTGGTAAGTACCGGAGTGAATTCAAACCGGCATTGGAATGATGTAACCTGTACCAGCGCAGGCTCTGGTGACTGGGGCGGGCCTTATAGTGATTTAATCATTGAATTTGAACAATAAATAAAATTCAGAGCATATAAAAACCCGCCTATTGAGCGGGTTTTTTATTTCTATAATTTAGTTCAATTAATCATTCAACTTCAAAACCGCAAGGAAAGCGGATTGTGGAACTTCTACCCTTCCGATTTGGCGCATCTTCTTTTTACCGGCTTTTTGTTTTTCCAATAATTTACGCTTACGCGAAATATCTCCTCCGTAACATTTGGCGGTTACGTCTTTACGAAGTGCTTTGATGGTTTCACGGGCAATGATTTTCGCACCGATGGCGGCCTGAATCGGAATGTCAAATTGTTGTCTCGGAATCAATTCTTTTAATTTCTCACACATTTTCTTTCCTATTCCATAAGCATTGTCCACATGAATCAATGCTGAAAGGGCATCCACCGGCTCGGCATTGATCAAAATATCCACTTTTACCAATTTCGAAGCACGCATGTCCAAGGGAGAATAATCAAATGATGCATATCCTTTGGAAATGGATTTCAATCGGTCATAAAAGTCAAAAACGACTTCTGCCAATGGCAATTCAAAAATTAATTCTACACGATGCTGAGTCAGATAAGTCTGATTTTTCAGAATCCCTCGTTTTTCAATACATAAATTCATTACTTGACCGACAAAGTCCGATTTTGTAATAATTGAAGCTCTGATGTAAGGTTCTTCCACCCGATTCAATCCGGAAGGATCCGGCAATTCCGAAGGATTGTTAACCAAAATCATTTTGTCCGGATATTTTTCCGTAAAAGCATGATAAGAAACGTTTGGGACTGTAGTGATCACGTTCATGTCAAATTCCCGTTCCAACCTTTCCTGGATGATTTCCAAATGCAACATACCTAGAAACCCGCAGCGGAAACCAAATCCCAAAGCAGCGGAAGATTCCGGCTCAAACGTCAAAGAAGCATCATTTAATCTTAATTTTTCAATCGAAAAGCGCAAATCTTCATAGTCTTCCGTATCTACCGGATAAATTCCGGCAAAAACCATGGGTTTTACTTCTTCAAATCCTTCAATCGCTTTAGCCGCCGGATTTTCTACAGAAGTAATTGTATCTCCTACTTTTACTTCAACTGCTTCTTTGATTCCGGAAATAATGTAGCCGACGTCACCTGTTTTAATGACTTTCTTTTCAAGTTGTTTTAACTTCAAAGTTCCGACTTCATCCGCTCCGTATTTTTTACCTGTAGCCATGAATTTTACTTCCTGGCCTTTTCTGATTTCACCGTTTACTACTTTATAAAAAGCCTCCACACCCCGAAACGGATTGTAAACCGAATCAAAAATCAAAGCCTGAAGCGGAGCTTCAGGGTCTCCCTGTGGTGGTGGTACTTTTTCGATAATCGTCCGCAATAAATTTTCCACGCCTTCACCGGTCTTTCCGCTCACCCGTAAAACTTCTTCCGGCGCACAACCCAAAAGATCAACGATGTCATCTGTTACTTCTTCCGGATTGGCACTCGGCAAATCGATTTTATTCAACACGGGAATGATTTCCAAATCATTTTCCAACGCCAAATATAAATTTGAAATGGTCTGTGCCTGAATGCTTTGCGCAGCATCAACAATCAAAAGAGCACCTTCACAAGCTGCAATAGAACGGGAAACTTCGTATGAAAAGTCCACGTGGCCGGGTGTGTCGATGAGATTAAGGATATAATTTTGACCATCCAATTCATATTCCATCTGGATGGCGTGTGATTTTATGGTAATCCCTTTTTCCCGCTCCAGATCCATATCGTCCAAAACCTGATTTTGCAGTTCTCGTTCCGTTACCGTATTGGTAATCTGCAAAAGCCGGTCTGCCAAGGTACTTTTCCCATGGTCAATGTGTGCGATGATACAAAAATTCCGAATGTTCTTCATTGATTCAATTAAGGATGCAAAAATACGTAATTTTTAATCGGATTTTACCTATGAATTTAAACCGAAATTCTTGGCTGAAATTTGATTAAATTTGAAAATAAAAAATAGATAATTCTTATGAAAAATTTTACACGCTATTTCTGGGGAGCGTTTTTCTTCTATTTTATTTTTATTCACGGAGCCATTATTTATTATTCCACCCATTCCGTAAATGCGATTAATAATAATGACCCCGCCATTGCCCAAATTGCATTTATAATTTGTGTGATCCTCTGGATTTCGATTTTTGTCGGATTTTTATACTGGATTTACAAAAGCACATTTGTTTCGCAAAAAAATATTAGCGAAATCTTAAGAAACGGAATCAGGCTGGATGGAAAAATTCTGGAGTCCAAAATCTTGAATTCTTCCCATCAATCAATGGAAAAAAGAGAATTAACGCTCTCTCTTCAAAATATAAAAGACGAGCCGATTCGGCATAAAATGGAAGTGCTCGATTCTAAACCTCATCAGCATCGTTTTGAAGAAGGAAATTCAATTGCGATACGGGTTGACTCCGGTTTCACAAAAATCCCTTATTGGGTTTTGGAGGGAATACAAGCCAAAATCAACTATCGATTATTTGTCATCTGGTTTTTAAGTCTGATTGCGATCATAGGCTATTTTATTGTTGTGTATAATCTGGAAAGCAATGGGCAAGGTTGGCGGTTCTTCAGCTTCTGGCATCCACTCATGATCTCAGCAGTTTCGATTTATTTTTTCGGAGGGATTTTTTATCTGATTTTCACTAAAATCTTAGGCAAATTCAAAGGAAGAAACGGAATAAAATTAAAGTTTGCAGGTCGTAAGACCATGGCTAAAATCCTGAATGTCTCCCAAACCGGAACATATATCAACAATCAGCCGCAAGTGAAATTTAAACTGGAATACACAGACCATTTAGGCAGAAAGCATCTTGCTGAAATGAAAAAAATCGTTTCATTGCTCGATGTAGGAAATGTAAATCAGCAAACAGAAAAAGAAATATTCTTTTTGGAAGAAGATCCAACTGAAATTGCTTTTGCGGAGGATTTGTTTTAATCCAATCGAAAAGCATCCCGGTCATTCAGAAAACCAAAATTCTGCCGATATTTTTTTACGGTATCCAATGAAATTTCTGTCTGAAAAAGGAATTTATTTTGGGTTTTTAATTTCAATTCCGTTCCAATCGGATCAAAAACTTTTGAATTCCCATTGTATTCCAAATCATAATCATCGGTCCCGATGCGGTTAACACCAATCGAATACGCCATATTTTCGATCGCACGCGCCTTTAAAAGTGCTTTCCAGGGTTCAACCCTAACGGACGGCCAGTTCGCAACGCAAATCAACGCATCATAATCATCTGAATTCCTGCACCAAACCGGAAAGCGCAAATCATAACAAGTAATCAAGCGAAATTTCCATCCGCGAAATTCGACTGAAACGATTTCATTTCCGGGCGAATAAGCTTCTGATTCTTTTCCGTAACTGAAAAGATGTTTTTTATCGTAAATAGTTGTTTCTTCCGGCGTTACGAAATAATGCCGGTTATAATATTTTCCGTTTTCTTTAGTCGAAATACTTCCGCTGACGGCAGAATTTCCTTTTTCGGCGATGGATTTCATCCATTGAAAAGAATTTCCAAACGGTTTTTCCGCTATTTGTTTGGCATTCATGGAAAAACCGGTCGTAAACATTTCGGGAAGAATGACCAGATCCGATTGATGATTACCCAACAAACTTTCTAAAAATTCGAGATTGGCTTGCGGATTTTCCCATTCAATGTCAAATTGGGCTAAACTGATTTTGAGTACTTCTTTCATCTATTTGTAAATGTAAGAAGATTTGAATCAATAAAAATGGAAGAATTATTTAGCAGGAAGAATTCTACGATCCAATTTGTCATTGGAACATTCCCAAACGAGATAATAACCCAAAATGGCAAAAAACAAACCGAGCATACTTCCGCCAATCGTGTCGATGACGAAATGTTTGGAAAGATAAACCCTTCCCACAGCTACCAATCCCATCAAAAGACAGATGAAAATCTGCAGAATACGGTTTTTGGTCTGCATGCAGAGATAAAAACAAAGAATTACGGCAAGAACAGTATGGCCGGAAGGAAAAGTATAAGGAATCTGGGATTCTACACCTTCCACCAATCTGAGTTTGATGTGTTTCAATTCAAAATAATGAGTAGGTCTGTGTCCGTGGACAAACAAACTTCTTTTGATCAATGAACTCGCGATGCTGGAAACCAATGCGGCTCCTCCCAAAAAAAGGAAATGACGCCAATTCTTTTTCCAGATAATGAACAGCAAAGTCACAATCAACACATAAGTCGTGGCGACGTCTGTGTAATATTTAAAAAAATTGTCAAAAAAACCACCATGGTAATGCTGGTTAAAATAAATGTGAAGATTGTCTTTTCCGAAATAGGAAATAGCCAAAAGCCCCGTGAAATTGATCACAAAAAAAATCAAAAAGAACGGCCATTGCCCTCTCAGTAAATCTTTCTTTGGCTCCATTTTAAATTTGTGGCAAATTAACTGAAAAAATAATTCTCACTGAAATTAAATATGTTATTTATTGATTTTTGATATCAATTTGAATCGTTAAATAATGTGTTATTCTTATTTAAGAAATTGAATTGCAAATATTTATACGAATCCCTCGGCACGATTTTTATCCATTTTTTAAATTTCATATACCATTTTTGACGTATGCTCGGGATACCTTTTGTGAGATAAGCCGCCACAAAAGGATGGACATGAAGCGAAATATCGTTCGCTTTTTTCCCTTTTGTCTCGATGATATTGCGTAAAATCTGCTCCATTTTCTCGATCAACAGAATCGGTGCTTCCACTTCTTCATTCAGCGCATTAGGATTTTCTTCCGTGGTGATGATGTTCAGTTCCGGACGAACTCTTTGCCGCGTAATCTGAATCAACCCAAATTTACTCGGCGGTAAAATTTTATGTTTGGCTCTGTCTTTCTGCATTTCGTTGCGAAGATGTTCGTACAGTGCTTTTTTGTTTTCATTGTTGGTCATATCGATGAAATCCACCACGATGATGCCTCCCATATCACGCAATCTCAATTGTCTTGCGACTTCAGAGGCCGCAATTTTATTGACTGCAAGTGCTGTATCTTCCTGATTATTTGAACTTCTGGAAATATTTCCTGAATTCACATCGATAACATGAAGGGCTTCCGTATGTTCAATCACCAGATAAGCTCCTTTTGACTGCGGAATGGTTACATTTTTACCAAATGAAAATTTGATTTGCCGCTCGATTCCCATTCGTTCAAAAAGTGGAACATCTCCTTCAGAAGAAACTTTGATGATGCCTGATTTTCCGGGAGCGATGACGTTAAGGTATTCGGTCATATCTTCGGCCAAACCTTCATCATCAACAGTAATTTTGACAAAATCTTCATTGAAATTATCCCGCAAAATGGCAGAAGCTCTGTCCATTTCGTTCAATAATTTCATCGGAATCACTTTTTTCTGAATGTTTTTAAAGACGATTTGCCATTTGTTCATCAAATAATTCAAATCGGCATGTAATTCCGCCACTTTTTTTCCTTCAGCAACGGTCCGTATGATGATCCCAAATCCTTCCGGCTTGATGCTTTCCACTAAAGCCACCAACCGGTCTTTTTCCGATTTGGATTTAATTTTTTGGGAAACGGAAACCTTATCGGAGAAAGGAGTCAGAATCAGGAAACGTCCGGCAATGGAAATTTCTGAGGTAATTCTCGGTCCTTTTGTATGAATGGGTTCTTTGGTGATTTGGATGACCATGCTGTCCCCGGCTGAAAGCACCTGATCTATGGTTCCGTCTTTTTTGATCATTTCTTCTTTGCGAAACGATTTCAGGTTTGGTGATTTGTACTTCCCGGAATTGACGAGTTGCGTATAGGTTTTAAAAGATTTTACATTGGGTCCCAAATCATGGTAATGTAAAAAAGCATCTTTTGAATATCCTATATCGACAAAAGCAGCATTTAAACTGGGCGCCAATTTTTTGACCTTGCCCAAATACATATCACCTACGGCAAAATTAAGATCCACATTTTCATGATGGAGTTCCATAAGTCTTCCATCTTCCAACATGGCAATTTGGACAAAATCCTCACCGGTAGATACAACTAATTCTTTATTCACTTGACTGAATTAAATGAATATTAACAAACAACAAAAGCACTTTCCAAAATCCAAAGATTTTGGAAAATGCCGGATACTTTCTTATTAAACAGATTATTTTTTCTTTTTATGTCTGTTCAATCTACGTCTTTTTTTACGTTTGTGCGTTGCTACCTTATGTCTTTTTCTTTTCTTTCCGCTTGGCATAATCTATCTTATTTAACTTTTACTTTCGTTTTAACACTTTCTACAAATGTTTTGGCCGGTTTAAATGCCGGTACGTGGTGGGCAGGGATCACAATTGAAGTTCCCTTTGAGATATTACGTCCGGTTTTAGAAGCTCTCTTTTTGATTGTAAAAGATCCAAAACCTCTTAAATAAACATTCTCTCCTGATTCCAAAGAGTTTTTTACTTCCTCCATAAAATGTTCAACTACCTTTTGAGTTTCATTTTTCTCTAAACCTAATTTAGTAGAAATGTTGCTCACAATTTCTGCTTTCGTCATGATTAAATATATTTTGTTGCTAAATTTGCTTACCCAAAAAACCGAATAAATCCTTTGAATTCATGAATCTTAATGGTGAAATTGAACCAGTTAAGGATGCTGAATGAAATTTATTCCGTTCATTAGAAACGGGTGCAAATATAACATTTGTGTTAAAACAAAAAAAGAATTCTGATCATATTTATGATTTTAACTCCCTGATATTGATTTGGTTTGACAAAAACAAACGAAATCTGCCCTGGAGAGATCAGTCACATCCCTATAAAATTTGGCTTTCTGAAATCATTTTACAACAAACCCGCGTAGCCCAGGGAACGGATTATTATTTAAATTTCGTGAAGCAATTCCCTACGGTTCAGCATTTAGCATCTGCAACCGAACAGAAGGTGTTAAGATTATGGCAAGGTTTGGGTTATTATTCCCGCGC
>Ga0079224_100014186_pt1 | contig 11123 bp, 12 predicted proteins | sample Stecom2015_FD_80414 | JGI IMG/M metagenome (GOLD analysis project Ga0079224, IMG submission 80414) | Agricultural soil microbial communities from Utah to study Nitrogen management - Steer compost 2015 | ecosystem: Environmental > Terrestrial > Soil > Agricultural land | place: USA: Utah...
CCTTCGGCGAAACCTTCTTTGATGTCCACCAAAACCACTTCAGACGCGAAGTTTTTCATTGCGATATATTCAGCGCAGCTTGCTCCTACGGCTCCTGCTCCTACGACAGTTACTTTCATGATATTTGTGATTTTTTAAATTTAATTTAGGGTTGTAAATATAAATAATTCATTCTAAAATAATTGAAATCCAAATATGATTGTTTTCAGCCTCAAAATTTTACGGATGATTTTTTGGAGCTTTTCCCGCTTTCCGTTGCTATCTTTTTGTTTTTAAATGAAAAAACAAAAAGGATATCCACTGCAATCGGGGCTATGGGAGCGGAACCCAATTAAAAGCAGAAATCAAAAAATCCTCCCGGCGCCAACCGAAAGGATTTACTTGTGATAAAAAATTATAAAAAATGAAACTTGTAACCCGAAGATTATCTAAATCCGATTTTGTCACAATTTTTGGTCAAAAATATGCGCCAAAATCTATTTCGTTCTTTCACATATTCCCCCACGGTAAAACCGTGGGCTATAAGCATATTAACTCATACGCACTACGGGTACTTGTATTAAAATCCTATTCCACCGCTTGGTGCAGCTTGATTACTTTCCTGCTGAATGTTTCGTTTACGTACATCCCCTCCGAAATTATAAGAGAATCCAACATACAAAGTCTGGCTTTCCCAATTAAAATTCCCAACTCCCGGTACCGGATTATCAATATGAACTTCCGAATGGAAAGTTTTAAAAATATCGCTTACGCGCGCAGTCAAAGAAGCTTTTCCGTCCATAAAACTATATCTTGCCCCCAAATCCATACGCCACATAGGCTGCATTTCGCCTTGCACAAACTTAAATTTACCTCTGTACATGAAGAAATTCTGCAAGCTCAGAGTTTTCGTCAGAGTAATATTATTGTTGATACGGAAGTTCCAAGGTGTACCGGTTGATTCTTCTGTTCCCATGAAATATTTATTGGCAAAAACATCAAAACTGGAATTGAAATTCCACCATTTTGTGGGTTTATAATTGGCACTCAACTCCAAACCATAACTTTCTGAATCGTCATAATTGACAAACATTTGATTGGTAATTCTCGGATCATTTTCATCTGTTTCCAGATAGCGGAAAATCACATCATTTACTTTTCGGTAAAAAACCGTGGCATTCAAACTTCCACCTTTAAATCTTTGAAGATATCCCAATTCATAAGAATTTGTAAATTGAGGTTTCAGTTCCGGATTTCCTAAACTCTGCATGGTAACAGTGCTCCATTCCGGAACCGGCGTAAGTTGATTGATGCTCGGACGATCCACTCTGCGACTGTAATTCAGGGACAACTGACCTCTTTCTGTGATGTCGTAAGTGAAAAATGCAGAGGGATAAAATTCTACATAATCGTTTTCAAATTGACCCGCACCGGTTGGATTTACATCATAATCCGAGGCTTCGGTCACTTGCTCCGCTCTCACACCCAACTGCATGGCGAACTTCCCGAATTTCTGTCCGTAATTGGCATACGCCGAATAAATATCCCGTGTAAAATCATAGGCCACATCGGGTTGGAATTCTATCATTTCTCCCTCCTCATTTATATAATTCAGACTTTGGGTGGAGTTCATGAGATTATCCGTTTTTTCCTGTCTGAACTGAACGCCGGCTTCAATTTTACCGCCATCCACAATTTGGTTGGTATAGTCTAAATTAATCCGGGTATTTTGGTTTTCGCCTTCTCTTTTTTCATTATAGAGATGAGGTGCATTTAGTTCAGGAAAACTATTGTTGTAATCCCGGAAATCTTCACTGTCAGAAGTCGAATAAATCGCATCCAAAACTATGTTGTGGTCTTCTTTCCCAAAATCCTGTTTGAAATTCAAACTATAATCCTGGTTTTTGTAAGTGCCTTCATCATCACCTAGATTTTCAAATAAAGTTCCGGTTGTATTGTCAAAAACATTGGAAGTAGAAAATCCCTCGCCTTTATGGTAATACTGGCTTGTATAAAGTGTCAGCGCCGTTTTTTCTCCCATAAACCAATCAAAACCAACTTTGAAAACCTGCGAAGTATTGTCACTCGACACATCAAAGGATTGATCCAATTCGGTGTCCAAATTTTTCACAGTTCCATGGAATCTGTGTTCGCCAAAATTCGCATTGTAATTTCCAAAGAAATTAAAGCTTCCGGTATTGATATTTGCATTTACAGAACCGTTGTGGCGGGAATTTTCACCTTGGGTATAACCCAAATTCAAACCCACACTATAACCTTGTCTTTTGTTTTTGTGGGTGATGATATTGATGATTCCTGAATTTCCTTCGGGATCATATTTCGCAGACGGATTGGTGATGATTTCAACTTTTGCAATAGCATTTGAAGGCAATTGTTTCAATAATTGAGAAGCCGGAATATTGGAAGGTTTTCCGTCAACCATTACTTTTACGTTCTCGTTTCCCCGTAAGGAAAGTTGTCCTGTTTGCTGATCTACGCTTACCGATGGAATATTGTTCAAAACCGCTGCGGCATCTGCACCGGCGCTTACCAAATCCTTCCCAACATCTACCACTCTTTTGTCGATTTCGGTGCGGTATTGAGAAACTTCACCAACGATGGTCGCTCCTTCCAGCGCCACAACTTCACTTCCTAAAATGATTTTTCCTAGATCAACTTTCGGTTTATCTATGTTTATATCGAGAACTTTGTCCGCAAATCCGACTGCCATCAATACCATTTCATATTCGCCAAAAGGCACATCATCAATCAGGAAATTTCCGTTTTCATCTGTCATTCCACCCGAAATCAAATCCTGTGTTTCTCCTTTTGAATAAATTTCAATCGACACAAACGGCAAGCCGTTACCGACTCCATCCTCCACCACGCCAACAACTTGACCCGCTTTATCATCATTCCCAAACGCCCAAACGGCACTAAAAAGGAACAACATCAGATAAATTTTTCTTAAACTCATATATTTTTGTTTTTGTTACTTGAATTTTAATTTAGGCTTTCCCGTAAATTACAGCGGGACTCAAAGTGATGACATTGCCGTCCAATTGGATTACGCCTAAATTCTGGTCTTGATGGGGCAATTCTATTATTTGTACTTTGTCTTCAAAACCCGGGGATTTAATGAGGATTTTGTATTTACCGGGGATTAAATCCGGAAGTTCAAATTCACCATTCAGTCCGGTCAGTGCTTTGTAAATCAGTTGATTTTCTACGCCCATTTTATAGACTTCCAACGTGCTGAACAAAATTCCATTCCCTGCATAATCCTGAATTTTCCCTGTCAGGTCAGGCTTATTTCCGTTTAGCATAAACATAACCGTAAACACCAAAACAATACTTAGAATTAATTTTTGAATTTTCATTTTTTCCTAATTTATATTATACCTACTACTTTGTTATACATAATTGATAAAAACATTGATGCCTCATTTTGCTTATAAGACGATTCTGTTTGGGGGTTTGTTACACCGAATTAAAAAAATAATTAAAATTTTATTTATTCATTTTTATTCTAAATAAACAATTAATTGAAATCTTATATATTTGTTGTCCATGAAATCAGTCGTAATTATCGGTGCGGGAAACGTCGCTTTTCATCTGACAAGAGCTTTGATGCAAAATACCGTAAATGTCAGACAGGTATTTAACCGTACACTTTTTAAGGCCCAGGAATTGGGAGAAGCAAACAATATAAAGTACACAGATAAAATTTCGGAACTGGAAAAGGCCGATTTATACATCATTGCGGCTTCTGATTCGGCTGTGGAAGAACTTTCTCATTATATTCCATTTGAGGATACGCTTGTGGTTCATACTTCGGGTTCTTTGAGCACTTCCGTCTTAAAAGGCGATTACCGAAAAGGAGTGTTTTATCCGTTTCAGACATTTACCAAACGAAAAATTCTTCGATATGAAGAAGTACCGTTTTTTGTAGAAGCAGAAAACCAGGAAGATGAGGACGCGCTTTTTAAACTTGCCGATAAGATTTCAAATGAAGTCCACCGGGTAGATAGCGAAAAAAGGTTAAAAGTTCATCTTTCCGGTATTTGGGCGAGTAATTTCGTCAACCACATGTACCAGATTGCCCAAAATATTTGCAAGGAAGCCGATTTACCTTTTGATGTACTGCGGCCGCTTATAGAAGAAACGGCTCTTAAAGTTCGGGATTTAGAACCTTATGAAGCCCAAACCGGCCCGGCAAGAAGAGGTGATAATATCATCATTCAGAAACACGTGGAAATTCTGGAAGATTCAAGACTTCAGCAATTGTATCAATTATTATCAGATTCCATTGTCAGAACTTACCGAAATGATTAGTTATAAACAGAAATTAAAAAACATCACCACTTTTTTATTTGATGTAGACGGGGTTCTCACAGACGGATCCGTCATTCTTGTCCCCAGTGGCGAAATGGTCAGAACCATGCATACAAAGGACGGGTATGCCATACAACTTGCTTTGAAAAAAGGATTTCGGATTGCGGTGATTTCAGGAGGACGTGATAAAATGGTAGAGGCCAGACTCAGGTATTTGGGCGTTACCGATATTTATTTGGGCATTCGCGACAAATGGGATACTTATCAGGATATTTTGTACAGTTATCAATTAAAACCCGAAGAGATTATTTATATGGGCGATGATATTCCCGATCTTGATGTGATGAAGGATGTAGGGATGGCTTGTTGCCCCAACGACGCCGTTTCTGACATAAGGTTTATTTCTGAATATATTTCACTGCTCGACGGAGGAAAGGGCTGCGTGAGAGATATTATTGAACAAACCATGAAAGTACAAGGAAAATGGTATGATGAAGATGACCATACCCGATCTATTTAAATAATATGCTGCGCGAATTATTTCCCAATACAAAATTTCTACTGGCATCAAAATCACCCAGAAGGCAAGAACTTCTTAAAGGATTGGACATTGATTTTGAAATTGTTCAAATTGAAGCAGATGAAAGTTTTCCTGAAAATTTGGTGAGACAAGAAATCACAGAATTTATTTCCCAATCAAAATCGGAAGCATTCAGAAAATTAAATCCAAATGAAATTCTGATTACAGCAGATACTTTGGTTTGGCTCAACAATGAAATTCTGGGAAAGCCACAAAGCTATGAAGAAGCTTTTCAAATGCTTAGCCGCTTATCAGGGGCTACCCACGAAGTTTTCACTTCTGTTACTTTAAAATCATTTTCAAATTCGCTTAGTTTTTCTGAAACTACCGAAGTCATTTTCGATAAAATATCAGAGGAAGAAATTCATTATTACCTAAATAATTATAAACCCTTTGACAAAGCCGGTGCTTATGGCATTCAGGATTGGTTGGGATATACAAAAATCAACCGGATTCAGGGTTGTTATTACAACGTAATGGGACTTCCGCTGCGAAAACTGTATCAAGCTTTGCAGATTTTTCAAACTAAATAAATAAAAAACGCCCGAAATAATCCGGGCATTTTTCCTAAATAAAGTAAATCTATTATTATACGTCAATTTTTGCGTACATCGCATTTTTCTCAATGAATTCTCTACGTGGCGGAACATCATCGCCCATCAACATAGAGAATATCCGGTCGGCTTCGGCGGCATTGTCTATGGTAACCTGACGTAGAGTTCTGTGTTCAGGATTCATAGTCGTTTCCCAAAGTTGCTCTGCATTCATTTCTCCCAAACCTTTGTAACGTTGGATGCTTACCCCTTTTCCTGTTCCGTCTGACCATTCGTGGACAAGTCGCTCCCGATCTGCTTCACCCCAAGCGTATTGTTGTTTTGAACCTTTTTTTACCAAATACAATGGTGGCGCTGCAATATAGATATATCCGTTTTCAATCAATTCTTTCATATAGCGGAAAAAGAATGTCAGAATTAATGTTGAAATGTGGCTACCATCCACATCGGCATCGGTCATAATGACGATTTTATGGTATCTTAATTTTTCAATATTCAAGGCTTTACTGTCTTCTTCCGTTCCAATGGTCACCCCCAAAGCGGTATATATATTTCGGATTTCTTCGTTTTCAAAAACTTTGTGGGCCATCGCTTTTTCTACGTTCAAAATTTTACCTCGCAACGGTAAAATCGCCTGAAAATGACGGTCACGACCTTGTTTGGCGGTTCCACCTGCGGAATCTCCCTCGACAAGATAAATTTCACTTTCGGCAGCATCTTTAGAAGAACAATCGGCTAGTTTTCCCGGCAAACCGCTTCCGCCCATCGGGTTTTTGCGTTGTACCATTTCACGGGCTTTTTTCGCAGCTTGTCTTGCTTTTGCCGCAAGAATTACTTTTTCTACAATGGTTTTGGCTTCGTTTGGATGTTCTTCCAAATAATTGGAAAGCATTTCTCCCACGATTTTATCAACCGCACCACTCACTTCAGAATTTCCTAATTTCGTTTTGGTTTGACCTTCAAACTGAGGTTCCATCACTTTTACCGAAATAATCGCCGTCAATCCTTCACGGAAGTCATCGCCCACAATCTCCACTTTTTCTTTTGCCAGATTGAAATTTTCATCGGCATATTTTTTCAATGTTCTCGTCAAAGCACGTCGGAATCCCGCTAAGTGCGTTCCTCCTTCATGCGTATTGATGTTGTTTACGTAGGAATGTAAATTTTCGTTGTACGAAGTATTGTAACGCATCGCTACTTCTACCGGAATATCATCGCGTTCGCCTTCCATATAGATGATTTCCTGCATCAAAGCTTCACGGTTTCCATCCACAAATTCCACAAATTCTTTCAAACCACCTTCAGAATGGAAAGTTTCGGAAAGGAAAGTACCGTCTTCGTTTACTTGTCTTTCGTCTGTGATTTTAATTGTAAGACCTCTGTTTAAGAAAGACAATTCTCTCAAACGCAAGGCCAATGTATTGTAGTTATAAACCAACTCATTGAAAATCGTTTCGTCCGGCTGGAAGAACTGTTCGGTACCGCGTTCGTCACTTTCTCCGATGATTTCAACATCGGAAAGCGCATGACCTTTTTGATAATGTTGCTGATAAATATGTCCGTTTCGATAAACCTTCGTAATCATGTCGGTTGAAAGTGCATTCACACAAGAAACACCTACTCCATGAAGACCTCCGGAAACTTTGTAACTGTCTTTGTCGAATTTACCACCTGCACCGATTTTGGTCATTACAACCTCCAATGCAGATTTCCCTTCTTTTTTGTGCATATCGACCGGAATCCCGCGACCGTTGTCTCTTACAGTAATGGAATTTCCTTCATGGATGGTAACTTCAATTGTGTCGCAATGTCCTGCAAGTGCTTCGTCAATCGAGTTATCTACTACTTCATATACCAGATGATGCAAACCGCGTGTCCCGACATCTCCGATGTACATGGACGGGCGCATCCTTACGTGTTCAATACCTTCTAACGCCTGAATACTATCAGCCGTATAAGTTTGATTACTCATATTTTTTTTCTTACTGAATTAACCTAACAAAGGTACGAAAATTTACCGGATTTCAAGTATATGAATCATTCCAAAACCTTTAGTTTTCAACAAAAATTAAAGATTTTCTGCAGAAATGTAAACCACTTTTTTGGTTTCGAAAAAAGGTTCGTCGTAGAAATCGGGAATTTCAAAAATTTCTGCGTCGGGAAATGTGAATAACTCATCGGAAAGATCACCCCCTTTTAAGTATAGAATTCCGTTGGGAATTGAATTTTTATTTTGAGATTCAAATTTATCCTCAATCCATTCTACGAATTTCGGCATTGCTGTGACGGCGCGCGAAACAACGAAATCAAACTTAGATTTGATTTGCTCAGCGCGTTTGGCTTCGGCTTTCAGATTGTTTAAACCAATTGATTGGGCAACTTCATTGACCACCAAAATCTTTTTGGCAATGGAATCAACCAAATGAAACTGAACTTCCGGAAACAAAATCGCCAGCGGAATTCCGGGAAATCCACCGCCAGTTCCGACATCGAGAATTTTGGTATCTTTCTCAAACAAAATTACTTTGGCAATCGCTAACGAATGCAGAACGTGCTTGGTGTACAATTCATTAATGTCTTTCCTGGAAATGACGTTGATTTTTTCATTCCATTCGAAATACAAATCTTTCAAAGCAGAAAATTGCCGGATTTGATTTTCGGTTAAATCGGGAAAATATTTGAGTATTTCGTTCATTAAATTATTTCTGAAACTTTCTCACAAACATAATTCAGCAACTTCTCGTCTTCTTCCGTAAACGGATTGATTACGTGGCTGTCAATGTCAATTTGTCCGATATTCACACCGTTTTTAAAAATCGGAACTACGATTTCAGATTTCGTATCGATGCTGCAAGAAAGATAATTGTCTTGTGCCGATACATCGGGCACTACAAAAGTTTCGTTGGAAACCGCCACTTGTCCGCAGATTCCTTTCCCAAACGGAATGATGATATGATCCGTTTCCGCACCCACATAAGGTCCCAATTTCAATTCCGGTTTATCGCCGTTTGTGAAATAAAATCCAACCCAGTTATAATGCTCCACTTCATCGTGTAAGAGTTGACAAACTTTTTGCAACATCACTTCCACACTGGTACCTGCGTTGAAAATCGTATCTATTCTAAGCTTCAGCTGTTCCATATCCATTATTTAAACATGCAAATTTAAAACATTTAGTTTGGTATTTTCTGATTAACTTTGTCATTCATGTGACATTCCCCATGAAAGAATTTAAACCTGTATTGATTTTTCTACTCAAGTTCGCCATTTCCGGCATCGGATTGGTCATTTTGTATAATTTTTACCTAAATCAATATCATGGTCTAAATCTCCCCGATCCTTATAGTGAATTTGTCGCAGACTGTTCGGTTGCTTCTATGAATTTTTTGGGATTTGAATCTTTTCAAAAAATTGATGAAACACGCCCCTGGATTTGGCTTGGCATGAACCGTGAATGGCTTTCTTACATAAACGAAGGTTGCAACGCGATTTCAATCATGATTATTTTTGTAGCCTTTGTCATTGCATTTTCAACAACTTGGAAACAAACTTTGCTCTATATTTTGGGAGGATTATTGGTAATCCAGATAATGAATATTGCCCGAATTGTGCTTCTCAATTACATTTTTGCCTATCATAAAGAATACGGAAAAATGGCACATGATTATCTCTTTCCGGCCATAATCTACGGCACAATTGTACTGCTGTGGATTATTTGGGTAAAATATTTCGCTTTGAAATCTAAGAATAAACCAAATGAAAAAATGGATTAGATATGCCTTTGTGGCGGGTTTGATCTTCGGATTAATTCTCGTCCGGAAATATGAGGATTTGCTTTTTTATGACCCATTTCTAAGTTATTTTAAAGGAGATTATCTCAACAGTGAATTCCCTGATTATGATTTAACCAAAATCAGCCTTCATATCTTTTTCAGATATTTTCTTAATTCAATTTTGACATTGGGAATTATAGGTTTGTTATTTTGGAATAAAAAATACATCAAATTCACAGCTTTGGTTTTGCTGGGTTTTCTTGTGATTTTATTACCTATTTATTTGTATATGATTGAAAATCAATTTTCAATTGGAGAAAACTTAGGTTTTTACATCAGGAGATTCCTGATTCAACCCATGATTCTACTAATTCTGATTCCGGCTTTTTATTACCAAAAATTTCTTGAAAATCAGAAGAAAAGCGAGTCTTAAAAGTTTTCTGAACTTTCTGTTGGATTTACCTTCTGGTCAGATTTAGAAACATAAGGTTTTTTATAAAGCCATCCCAAGAACCCACCCAACAACATTCCGATTCCACCGCCATATAAAAGACCGAGCGCAAATTCGGGTTCCGCAATGAGTTCCCCAAAATCTATTTTCCCGACAAATGAAGCCACTAACCCTATTGCGATTAGTAAAATTCCGATGATAGTTGTGTATTTCATAAAATGGATTTTTTTCGGATTTATACTTTCAAATTTAATCAATTCAAATTGAAGAAAAAAACCTCACAGATTTTGAAAACCTGTGAGGTTGAATTTATAAATATTTGATTTTTAGAAAAATTAAAAATCAATATCCAATCCGATGTAAAAATTGGCCGGCATCACGGGCGCATAAACCATTCCGCCGTCAAAATAATTTCCGAACGGATTTTTTGCATCAATGATCGCGTGGTCTTGCGTGAATCCGGTCAGGTTTTCAGCACCAACATACAAACGTAAATTTTTATTGAAATTTCTTGAAACCTGAGCATTTAGCAAGAAATAAGATTCACCGTATTCCGGCATGTGAAATTCGTGCGGATTGGAAGAAGTATCAGGCAAACGTTGTTCTCCTACCCATTGCAAAGTCGCATCAAAATTCCACTGTGTGCCGTTTGACTTTCTCATCGTTGCATAAGCCAGATTCAAAAATCCACGGTGTTGCGCCGTAAACGGCAATTCTTTTTCGCCCGAAATATATTCGGTTTTGGTGTCATAGAATTTATACGCCAATCGCGCTTCCAATCGTTTTATCGGTTGAAAATCCCATTGAATTTGCAAACTATTTGCGTAAGATTTTCCGTCTAAATTATAAAACAAAATCTTCTGTGGCGAATTGTCCAAATCCAAAACGACTTGGTTCTGAAAATCGGTCCGGAAAAAATCAGCCACAACGGAACTTTTTCTTCCAAAAATTCTGAATTCCTGCTGTAAACTGATCCCATAATTCCAGGCGATTTCCGCATCCAGTCCATAAATATCTCCTCCATTTTGGAGAATTTCAATTTGGCGGTTGGAAGCCAAATAAGCCTGAGATTCCGCAAAAATATTTGCCGTGCGGAAACCTTTTCCGGCGGAAGCCCGTAAAATCGTTTTCGGCGTGATGTCATATTTCACGTTTAATCTCGGCGTGAATTGGGTTCCGGCCAAATTGTGAAAATCGACGCGGGCACCGGCTACCAAAGTCAATTTATTTCCGGCATAAGTATATTCGGCAAATGCGCCCGGAACGGTTTCGTCGCGCTGATAAGGATTCGTCAGATACAATTCGTCATAAGCATCATACATAAAGCTCAATCCGGTTTTGTATTGGTGCGCCGTGTTGTTGATGATGCTTTCGAAAATTAAATTCGAATAAAAAGTTTTTTGTTCGCCTTCATAATTTCTCAATCCAAAATAACTTTCTTGTTCGTGATA
>Ga0079224_100014187_pt1 | contig 11123 bp, 10 predicted proteins | sample Stecom2015_FD_80414 | JGI IMG/M metagenome (GOLD analysis project Ga0079224, IMG submission 80414) | Agricultural soil microbial communities from Utah to study Nitrogen management - Steer compost 2015 | ecosystem: Environmental > Terrestrial > Soil > Agricultural land | place: USA: Utah...
AAACCTCGACCTAATTACGGAGATCAGATCTCTGCTCTTTTTTATAAAAGAAATTTGAAAATTAACATCATTCAAGAAGTTCAAGAACTACAAACCACTTTAGGTTTGGTTGCAAGTGGTATTGGCATTAGTATAGTTCCTGAATCTGTAATGAAAATGAGAACTTTAGATGTCGTTTATATCCCCTTCAAAGACAAGTCTCTCACTTCCCCAGTGGTGATGAGTTACCTTGATCGTGAACTAAGCCCCGAACTTCAACAGTTTATAAAACGACTACGAATGCTTGCGACAATTAATAAAAATATAAGTAATAAAAAACTATAACGTCGGTTGTGGGCGATCTTCTGCCGGACTTCTTTGGTATAAGACATCCTGTGAATCAGAATCTTCCCCGGCTTCAATTGCAGTCATTTCTTTTTCAATAATCTTTTTAATAATTAAGTTCTCTTCAAGTTCATTTTTGTACTCTTGAATTCCACTAAATCCTTCTAGTGAAATGCCTACATTCTCCATAATTCTGAGAATAGCAAAGGCATACATATCGGCAATGGTATAAATCTCTCCCACCAGGAAGGCGTGATTTTGTAACTGTTGATCCATGTCCTGAAGTCTTTTATGTAACTTCTCTTTTACTATTACCAGGAATTCATTCCCTGCTTTATGAGGGTAGAAAAGAGGTGTAAGTCCTTTATGAAGTTCAGAACTAATGAAAGAAAGCCATTCAATACACTTAGATCTTTCAGGAAGGTTTTTTGGAATATAGGCATCACTATGGGTTGCAGATAGGTACTGAAGAATACTGATGGCCTCAGTCATTACTGTCCCATCATTTAAAATAAGGACTGGCACGTACCCACGATGATTATAACTTTCGAGAACTGACTTATCCTTCAGGCTGACTTTAATACCTTCGTAAGGAACCCCTAGTTCCTCCAACATTATATGCACAGCTAGAGAACAGGCCCCTTCAGCATAAATAAGTTGCATAGTTTTCTCTCCTTTTTAAAGTTCACCATTGTATCTATGGTGGCTTTAAGAGAAGAGTGTGGCATCCAAATATAAATTAAGGTTCGTTTAGAAAGTTTTCCAATAATAGCAGCGAATCTTTCCCTCACGACCATACTGGTCGTAAAAACTTTGCACAAGATAATCACCATTGCGTCGAAGGTATCCCCAGACCAAACGCCCCGATTGACGATTGAAGAAAGAAAAATGATGGTCCTCAATATTTAAAACTTCATAAAAAGGCTCTATCAAATGTTCAAGATAAGCGTGATCTTTATCATCTAGATAATCAGCATCACGATTATGAAAAGTATAATTAGAAATTTCATACTGAAGAATTGAAATGGGACCAGTATCATCCATTACTTCCCGTTCCCTGATATAGAGACCAATATTACTTGGCCGATTAGGGGTTGTGCGATTAAAGCAACGACCTGTCCAAGGTGTATGTAAGATCTCTTCTACTACCGGAACTTCTCCTTGATAAAACATTTCGCCAATATGTGCAAAGTAGCTTTGAGCACTAGAAATGCTAGAGTGAACAATTAAAAATAAGGGTAATAAAAACATTTTTCTCATGGGTATTCTCTAACTGAGTTGAAGGGTAATTTCAAACTCTTATATTTGAATTTTTACTGAATTTCTAAGAATAAAAGGCATGAAACAATGAATTTTTTTCAAAAGGAATTGAGAGAACAAAAAAAAAGGGAGCCCCTGCTTGGCTCCCTTCTTTCGACATCCTGTCGCTTTTTGAAGTAACATCCTGTCACCTCATACTTTCATTATACCTAAAGTTTGATGCTCTCAAAGCAAAATCTCTGTAGGAAATTTTTTCCAAGTTATCTTGTTTAATAATTACTTCGAATCATCTAACATAATGTTTATAACGATACCTAACTTATCAAAAGTGCAAGATTAGTGGAGTAAATCTCAATGAATAACAAACCGAAGCAATCGGTCTTTAGAACCACGTTCACCTACTTCATTCCTTCCCCTCCCCACCGTAAAAGCGGATATAGAGAAAGGGAGTTTGATAAAATTATGCAAGGGATTTTGAATTCTGGTTTTGAAATCGATCAACTCAATACCGAAAGCGTCTCAGGATCTCAGCCTGGAATTTTTATCCTTGCCGTTCTTAAAACAAAAACCAAAAAAGTATTCAAGCTTGATGAAAACCTAGATATCCACGAAGGATTTAGACTCTCAGAAGAGCCAGTTAACAGCGACATTATTTATGAAGAAGATGAATAAGATGAAAAGTTTTCTTCTCTCTTCACTGTTCCTTTTTTCGAGCTGTGGACTCTTAATTAAAAAAATTGACTCTCCCATAGTGGAGAAGAGTGTGATTTACGATAATCGTGAAGTTAAACCTACCTACTGCAGTTTGGAGAACTCTCCTCAAATGCAGCTAGTAGGTAGTAATAAATCATCCCAGGAAAGTTACCTTCAGTTCTCTTCAAAACTTAAAAATATTGATATTATCGATCACCTAGTACTTTGGAGTTTAGTCCAACTCTCTCTTCGCCCTGATCAGTCTTCTCCAACAGCGCGTTTACAAACTCTCATCAATTATAATGATAAGGCCTATTATTTTGATTTTTTTTCAGAGAGTGATGAAAATCAGTATCCTTATCTCTACGGCCTTGAATGGATTCTTAAGAAGTTCAAAAAAACGACTAGTCTTGAAAGTTATGCAGCGATTGTTGAGAACAAGCTAAAAGATTCTATGAGGGTAAGTCCTGATCTCGAACGCTTTCTTTTAAAAAATCAGGAGCTAATAAAAATTAATACCACTCTTGCTCCTCATTACTTCAGAGGAACGGATGTCTTGAGAGAAAATGAGAGCACTCCTCGAATAAACCTTCGTAGAGTGATCTCTGAGTATCGAAAGCAGCAAAAGAAACAAAACGTAATTATCAATACCACTCTCCATAAATTCGCAACGACTAAAGGTTATGTCGGTGAATGTAACTACGATTTCAATCTTTACTCAAACTCCATTTTCTTAATAGATAAGACTCTTCCCGTTTCAAATATTTTTGGTCTCTCACTCGGGAAAGATGCTTTTTTAAACTCATCTTCTCAAATTTTTAAGGAAGCTCATTCTCTCTTTGGTGGTCCTCTTTTTAAAGGTTCATCTAAAGTTCGTAGTTCAGCCATTTGTTCCATTGAAAATAAGGGAACAAAAATTTGGACTATTTCAAATGAGAGTCGCGACCCAGGACAACACTTATTCCATCTTATAAAGTACGGACTACCTTTATCAACCAGCGTTGATGAGGTTGATAAACTCTTTAAGCACTCTCGTCACCTCTTTCTTTCGGATCCTATCAGGCTTGTCATTGAATCAAATCGTAGTGATCAACAGCAGATCCAAAATCTTTTAAAGCTCAATGTACCTATTTATCATGCAGATAAATTAGGAAACATTTGGGGCTATGTTCAAACAAAAGAAAAGGAATCTCGATTCATTGTTGATGAAAGAAATAATGGGGACTTTGTTTGCAAATAATACTTCATGGAAAGGCTTCAGGAAGAGTATATCCGATTGAGGTTTTGCCTGAACACTTCGACTTAAGCCTCCTAGACTTCTTGAGAAGTAAAGGCTTTACCATCGCTTCATCCTGCGATGGAGCTGGTATATGTCAAAAATGTGTGATTCAAGATGGGATTTTAAGTTGCGGGCCTACGGTCATTGAGTTTTTAAAGACGAGGCCCGATGGAATTGTCATTGTTGATTATCTTTAATACTTTCTGATACCACCAGTACCAGTCACAAAGAAAGTATCTACGTTGTTTTCGGCCTTCATCACAGTAGAGATAGTGTATTCAATCAACACTGTTGCTGCAGCAATTGGATTGAGGCGTGTTCCATTATTTTGGATTCCACCAAGTTTCATCGTTGCAGTAAAGTCATATCCAAATAACGTTTTAACCTGCTCTGGAAGGACTTGAACTGATGTAAGGTATCTTCCTTTACCATTATAAGAACCGTTATATGAGAAGAAGACGCTATAGCGGAAATAAACTACTTCTACTCCATATAGGTTTTTCCACGCAACTTCGTAAGTTCTTTTTACTGGCATACTCCAGTTCTCAGTTTCAAGGAGGTCTACCGGTCTATTACCAACTTTAGGTATTACGCTGATAGGAGCATATTTTGTTGTATTACTTGGCTTCCCTTTAATAACTAATCGATATAAGTCTTCACCGAGGGCCACAAGGTCTCGAGCTACCCCAATGACTCTCCCGGCCTGACCCATAGGGTTCCCTTGCTGAATAGTAGATGGAAAATCATTGGCCTGAGCATAAGGACCAACAAAATCTCTTTCAGAATCGTAATCTGTTACTTCTCGGATAGTTCTTTCAACGATGGTGTAGTAATCTTTTTCAGCGGCGCTCAACAGCTCAGGGTCAAAAGTAGCAAAAGCTGAAGTAGAAATGAGCATTAGGCTTAAGGTGAAATTCTTTAATAGTCTCATGTATTCTCCTAAGATTTCTTCCGCTCTAAAAACCATGACATACCGTTCTATGTCAATGTGAACCTCCTGGTTTGTAATATTAACAGGGTCCTAAAGACTCCATGCACAAGTAAATATTACGTCTTTTTTTCATAGCGCATCTCTTTACAATTGATTATCAATTAATGGATGATACATAAGAATCCCTAATGGACTCTATTAACTAAACTTAACATAAGGTTTAAAATGAAAGTCACCCTCACCTTAGCTCTTTTCCTTATCTCTACCCTCACTCAGGCCCTAACAATCGGAGCCTACAACATTAGAAATTTTGATTACGATACCCGCTATAGAATCAAAACAAATAAACCCGCGTTGGCCGAAATTATTAAGAAAGTTGAAGCCGATATTCTTGCGGTAGAAGAGATTTCAAACACTGGTGAATTTGAAAGATTTGTTAGTGCAAATCTTCCTGGTTACACTGTGGCCCTTTCTCGTTGCGGTGGGCGTGGACAACATCATCTTGGATTTATCTACAAATCAAATTCAGTTGAAATGCTCTCTTTCAACGAAGATCTAAGCATCACTGATCCAGGTGGTAACGTAGGTTGCGATACTTCATCTCGTCCACTTGTTATTGCTCTTTTCAGAGACCTTCAAACAAATAAAAAGTTTTATGGACTTGCTGCTCACTTAAAGGCCGGTTCAGCTAGAGATGCTGTTTCTAAAAGACATGAGCAATTAGACATCATCAGCAACTGGATCTCTCACCTTAAAACAAGCACTGGTATTCAAGATTATTTCGTGGCCGGCGACCTTAACACCACTCTATTTTACAACCATGGAGTTGATTTCCGAGCCCTTGAAAAGTTTGCTGCTAATAACGGTCTCGTTAATGCTACACAAAGCGTAGGTTGTTCTTCTTACTGGTGGGGCGGAACAAATGATGATATCGAAGATCCTTCGTTAATTGATCACGTATTCGTTTCTAGATCAATGATTTCTAAAAGAGGTTACACAGCAAAAGTGGGCTCTCACTGTCTTGAGGCCAGCTGTCGCTCTCAAGAAAAAAGAAAACTTGGTGTAAGTTACAATCAAGTTTCTGATCATTGTCCAATCTCAGCTTCTTTCTAATTTATAAGAAATAGTTAATGGATATCACAAAGGCCCTTTCGAGGGCCTTTTTTATTGCTCAACTTCCAATAAAACCATTAGAATGAAGTCAGGAGAGACTCATGAAATATTTAAGTATTGATATCGAAGCTACTGGTCTTGGAGAGGATTGTCAGATCATTGAATTTGCCATGATTCCCTTTGATACTCAGTTTAAACGTTTAGAAGATGGCCTTGCTCGATCTGTTTATGTCCATTGCCCATCTTTTGAAGATTTGAAGCCAACACTTGATCCATGGGTCATTGAACATAACGAAAAAATTATTCGTAAGGCCCATAATGAAGGCCTGACTCATAATGAGTTCAAAAACTATCTTAAAACTTACTTAGAAAGCAAAGAAGTCCGTGAGTACTTCGGAAATCAAAAAATTGTTCTTTTCGGAAAATCTATGTCCGCCATTGATCTTCCTTTCTTAACAAGAGACCTTGGTTGGGAATTTATGAGAAGATACTTTCACCACCGTAACCTTGATCTTTCAAGCCTAGGCTTTGGTCTTATTGACCTTGGCTACCTGGCCCAAGGAATGGACTCCGGAACAAATTTAATGAATCATTTAGGAATGGGAGCAGTAGCTCATACTGCTCTGGAAGATGCTCGCAATACGGCAATTATGTATCTTAAGCTTTTAGATAAGTTTGGTCGAACCTCTTAATTAGCTCTTGATAAATACTGGGCCGGATTTCTCTTTTTGTTTTTCATACGAATTTCAAAATGCAGATGAGGCCCTGTTGATCTACCGGTACTACCGACTTGAGCGATAACCTGTCCTCTCTTAACTCTCTCACCCTTATTCACAATATTCTTTCTGTTATGAGCATAAACTGTGTAGGTATCTTTACCGTGTGAAACAACAATCAAGTTTCCATAACCGCGAATCTTATTATCTGAATAAACCACCACACCGTGGTCACTAGCAACAATAGGAGTTCCACTAGGAGCAGGAATATCGATTCCATCATGGTGTCGGCGACCTCTAGGACCAAAATGACTTGAAACACGGAAATGGTTTGGAACTGGCCATAAGAACTGCCCTGTTCCTAAATTTTTATAGTCTTGAATAGCGTAGGTATCCTGAAGGAAGTAGGCCAGACCCACTTTACTTGGAATGAAGATCCACTCGTGCCCTTGAAAAGTTTTGTCAGGATTAGCTCGGCGAATATCTTCTATGCTCAGACCCTGTTCGGAAGCGATGGTCTGAAGGTCTTTTGCACCTTCAACATAGACATACTGTCCACTTTTCATGCTGGCGCAGGAAACTGCTAGAAACATCAACATTATAAGTTTAAACATATGTCCCTTCATCAATACTCCCAGTTTAAATCAGTCTTTTATCACTCCTCGACAAGAACCTAAAAATCCTGAGATTTTTTTATAAAACTTTGTAATACCTCTATTATAGGGCCTTTTCTGACCCCTGTGGGAATTAAAACTCTCAACTATTTATTATGAATTCAAGACGCAAAGAAATGGCCGAGTAAGGCAGAAAAGATCGACTTCCTCTTCTTTGTCCCCAATGACTCTGGATGAAATTGAAGCCCTACTAAATGACCCTGAACGCTGGCCATAACTTCATTATCAAAGCTTAAAAGTTTAGCTTCGGTAATGATAGAGTGTTCTAGTACTGCTAAAGAGTTGTAACGTTGAACCATCAACCGAGGGAGTCCAAAAAAAGTTGACCAGTAGGAATCAAGCATGAGTTCCAGCTTTTCTCCATGCACAGGATATTTTGAGCGAGTCACTAGCGCGTCTTGTAGATTCCAAAGAATCTGATGCCCAAGACAAATACCTAGTATCTTTTTATCTTCTGCCATCAATTTTTTAATAAGTGGAAAAATTGCAGCATAATCATGGGGATGTCCAGGCCCCGGACCTAAAATAAGAAGATCAAAGTCTGAAGACTCAGATAAATCAGTCCAATGAATAACGTTAGAACTAAGTCCGAGTTGTTTTAATTCACCTAAAATGTTGTAGGTAAAACTATCATCAAAATCAACAATAACAATGTTCATAACGGCCTTCGAGCAAAGTACTCATTCCGGTATCTTCCAAAAGTATCGTCCCCGAAGTTGAAAAGAATATTAAAAGAGAATCGGGAATCAGTAATGGACTCACGATAGTTTAGGCTTAGAATCCAGCAATTATTATTTGGCATAATATCTACGCCATAAGTCGTACGAACAGAGTTATTGGCATTAAAGTCCATATCTTTGAGCATGGAAAAGCCTAAATAATCTGTAGGTCTAACCTGACCTCCAAAGCGAAGCACATTGAGGTTTGAAGAACTAAAAGAAACATGATTGTAGGAAGCCGTTAAATTCATAAAATCTAATCGACGATGAAAATTTAGCTTAATAATATTTTCATTCTCTTGATGGAAGTAATAATGAACGAGGTTCGTTGACCACCTCTCCCCTGAGAATCCTGTATCAATCATCAATCGGGTCAATCTATCAGTAAAATCTGAAGAGGATTCCTCATTCTTATTGAGTAAATACCCCTGAGAAACATTGAAGTAACCGATCTTTCTATAAGTAAAATTATCTCGTAAATATTTATCATCTGTTAAATAACTAAATTTTTTAGGAAGCTTACGAACGATATTATTACGCCATTGAAGCTCTGCTGTATTAGTGGGTGGAATTAATGTTCTTGTGGTATCGGCACCAAAGAGAAATTCCTGGGACCTGATAGCATCTTCATAGTCAAACCAACCAACCTGTGAAGTCTGAATCTGATCAATAAATCTTTTATTCCCATACTCATTTTCAGAGGTCATATAGTGATGGATAAGCTTAAATTCTTGAGCATGGCGATAGCTAGCTCTAACTTGAGTGAAGTTTTCTCGCACAAGAGAACGTTCAAACTTAGGAGTCTCTCCAATGAGGTTACTCTCTCTTTTTTCTTTTTTAATAGGTATAAGTCCCCTCTGCTCTCTTCGAAGTGCAGAAAGTCTCTCTTCCGGAACTAGTTTTAATGGAACATTCTCTTCGTAAGAGAGACCAAAAATCTTATCCATGTAAAAACTTAACTCAGTTCTTACTATCCCTGCATTCTTTCCAGCATTCCCTGTCTTCTCATGAGTAAGAAGATAGTGATGCTGATCAAAACTAAAGTGGGATTTCATACTAAACGGGCCAGCAGAAAAATAGTTCCACTGCATGTAAGGCCTTACCGTAAAACGATCAGCATTTCGTATCCAGATATCTTCATCTTTATTCTCTTGGCGAAAACGAGTTACTGAAGAATCCAGACCAACACTTATATGGGATAGCATTGGTATATCTGATTGAAACAGGGTTTGCGGCATGACCGAGAAGGTGGCCCGAGGAAGAGTCTGCACATAAGATTTATCAAACTTATCTGCTTCTGAGAAAAGTTGGTTTCTTAGATAGTTTGCCTCAGTCGCAAGATTGAAATTATCCTGTCGCCAATCCACATGTGCATTAAGACCAAAGTCAGAACTTATAATTTTTTGATCCGTAAAGGTTGGATGATCAGCAACGATATCTAAATCTTTAGCACCCGTATAGCGGACGTGAGCATTTAAATTCGGAGAAAATTGTTGATGGGTTTCAACCTCTCCAAAATAGCGAAAGTACTCTCTTCCGCTTTCTGATTCATTACCTTGTCCAGGAAGATAAATTTTATCACTCAACGCACGAATATTAAATTCAAACCAGTTTGTATCATTAAAACGTTGACGATACTGATAATCCCCTCCGTATCCTCTCTTTGCCCAGAAAGTAGGAGAAAAAGTCATATCCTTTGAATCATCAATGGCCCAAAAGACCGGTTGCTCAAAAGAGAGACCTTCATTTAAACGAGAAGAAATACGAGGAAAAAGTAGTCCTGATTTTCTCTCACTCATAATAGGAAGAACAATATAAGGAAGATAAAGAACGTTAATGGCCTTCACGCGAGCAAGACCGTGCCTAATCTCTACAAAGGCATTGGTCTTTACTCTGATGGTTTTTCCAAAGATAGACCATGATTCTGCGCAATCTTTACAAGTAGAGAACTCAGCATCTGTTGCTAGATATTCATCCTCACTAATTTTTTGAAGTGTAGAGGCCACAAGATTAAATTGTGAATTAAGAATGCGAGCATTTCGAATTGTGGCCTTACCCGTATTTAAATCATAACTAAGATGAGAACCAAAAAGGGTCATATCCTTTCCGATAAGCCTAACGTTCCCCTCAATTTTAACTTCCATCTTCTGTTGATCCAAAGAGGCGACTTCGCCATAAATGGTATCATCTTTGGAAATGATAACGACGTTTCCTACCGCTTCAAAAAATGTTCCATTATTCTTTCGATAAGCTTTATCAGAGAAAACAGAAATACTATCCCCGAAGGTGAGTTGTTCTTTATTGGCCCAAAGTGGATTTGATATAAGAAAGAAAATAATAGGAGCCAGCAACCAAGACACGCTCAGATGACATTGATAAAATGTGGGGACTAATATCTTCAACAAATTCTAACCCTTCTTGGCGAGCCAATTCGCTTAAAAGTAATCCTTCACAGGCCTTTGGATGTGAAAAACTAGTTACGACAACCCTTCCCAGCACTGTGCTACCCTTCAGCATCTTCATCATGGCCTTCAAATCTTTTATTGAGCGCGATGAGAAACTCACAACTGTGGTGTCGAATTTTAACTTATTAGAAGTATAGATGCCTGAGTGTAAAAATTGAATAAGTTTTCTCACTCCATCCACATTATGAGAACCGAATAGATGAAAAGATGCTCCCCTCTCAATCACCTCTCCTCGATTTTCTACGAATGAAGTATCAGGTCTAAAAGATTCGATGATATTGAGCAGATCCTTACATCCTTCGAGCCAGTTCGACGCCACATGCACCAACAACTGATTGCGTGCCGAAAAGCCTAATTCCCCTCCATAAGGAGCTAAATTAATCCAATCTGCCCCTATCGAAGCTACTTTCTTCTCAATTCTTTGATTAAGATAAGTTAAATCAGTAAAACTTATAAGAGTGCTCTGTGGGCGAAGGACTCCTAGTTTTTCTTTAAGGATTCCATCATAGCGATTTCCTAGGAACTCTTGATGATCCCTTGAGATACTAGGAAGCAGGACAAGATCTGCGTCTAATACATTCACAGCATCAAACTCTCCTCCTAAACCAACTTCTAAAAGAAGGTAATCAAGCTTCTGAGTTTGGGCCCAACGACAAAACACAAGAAAAAGAAATTCATAAAAGCTAAGTTGAAATTTATTCTTTTGAACAAGGTCGTAGGTTTCTTCTAAAAGAGAAAAGAGTTCTTCGGAAGAGATGAGTCCATTTTGGTTTCTAAATCTCTCCGAGAGACATTTAACATGGGGAGAAGTCCATGCAGCAAATCTTTTGCCTTCAAGCTTTCTTGAGAGACGTAAAACGGTCTCACCTTTTCCATTAGTCCCTGCAACCGTGATGATTTTAACTTGATTGAGTTGATAATTTAGAGCTTGATTAATTCGATCATAACA
>Ga0079224_100014188_pt1 | contig 11123 bp, 11 predicted proteins | sample Stecom2015_FD_80414 | JGI IMG/M metagenome (GOLD analysis project Ga0079224, IMG submission 80414) | Agricultural soil microbial communities from Utah to study Nitrogen management - Steer compost 2015 | ecosystem: Environmental > Terrestrial > Soil > Agricultural land | place: USA: Utah...
CCGCAGCCGTACGCGCCACACCAGCCTCGCGCACCTCCGCCTACGCCGGCGCGCCCGGGGCCCTGTGCCGCCTCTCGGCGTCGGGATCGGCCATCTGCGGCGCGATTCCGCCCACGAGCGCGACGGCCACCAACACGCCGAGCGCCGCGCTCCATCGCGGGCCAAGCCAGCGCACAAACGCGACCATCAGTCTGACTCCTCGCGGCGAAGGCTGATCCGCCGCACACGGCGCGGGCGTTCGTCCGCGCCCAGTTCGAGACGCATCCGGATCATCAGCGCCTCGCCGCCAATTGATTCCCAGAAACGCAGCCCTTCCGGGTTGCGCGCGGCGACCTGCCACTCCACCTGACGCACGCCCTTCTGGCGGAACCACTGGTTGAGCGTCGCCATCAGCTCGCGCCCCAGTCCCAGCCGCCGGTACGCCGGATCGACGAAAATGTCCGCGACGAAGCCCGCATCCACATGCTGGAACAAGTCCGGATGCAGGTCGATCACCGCGCCGAGCACATAGCCAACCACCTCACCAGCCACTTCCGCGACGAGCGCCATCGTAGACGGGTCGCTGCGGCGCTCCAGCAGCCGCCGCGCGTAGCGTTCGGGCGCGCCGTCTGTCGCACCGGGCAGGCGCGGGTCGAGCGCGACGTGCTGCTCGGTGAGCATCGTCCACAGCCGGGCGAGCGCCGCTTCGTCACGCGGCTCCACCGGGCGGATCAGCGCGGTTTGCCGCCGATCATTCGACATAGTCCCCTGTCCAGTCAAACAAAAACGCCCCCGCCCAACCAGGGACGGGAGCGCAAGCTCTCGCGGTACCACCCTCATTCCCCACCCAGGCAGGCGGGGCGCTCTGCAGCCACCTTTATGGCCCGGTCCGGCTAACGGGGACCAATCCGGCACAGCTTACTGGCGCGGCGCGCGTTCGGCCTGCGGCTCAGGAAGGATTTTCCGCTCGGCCGTCGCGCCCGGCTCACACCATTCCCAGGCTCGCTGACCGCCGGGACAAGCGTACTCGTTTCCGTCGTCGCCTTTATAGCCGAGAGCATACCATAGCGCCGGGGCAGGGTCAAGAGCGCCGGAACGAGATTGCGGGGATCGGAGCGATTGAAATGAAATGGGCGGAGCAAGCTCCGCCCCTACGCGTCCACACTCAAGAAAGCGGGAGAGCGGCGTCCTTACAGCAGCTCCGGGATCTGCTCCGGGTGGTCGGCGACCTTCACGCCTGCTTCGGTCAGCGCCTTGATCTTGTCTTCCGCTGTGCCGCTGCCACCTTCGACGATCGCCCCGGCGTGGCCCATGCGCTTGCCAGGCGGCGCGGTCCGCCCCGCGATAAACGCGACCACCGGCTTGGTCATCGACTTCGAGATGAACTCCGCCGCCTTCTCTTCGTCGGTCCCGCCAATCTCGCCGATCATCACGATCTTCTCGGTCGCGGGATCGTCCTCGAACATCTGCAGCACGTCGATGAAGCTCGTTCCGTTGATCGGATCACCGCCGATGCCGACGCACGTTGTCTGCCCGATACCGGCCTGCGTCAGCGCGTAGACCACCTCGTAGGTGAGCGTGCCGCTGCGCGAGACCACGCCGACGTTGCCGGGCGTGGCGATATGGCCGGGCATGATGCCAACCTTCGCCTGGCCAGGTGTGAGCAGGCCAGGGCAGTTCGGCCCGACCAACCGGCTCTCGCTCTGATCAATCCGCGCGCGGACCTTCATCATATCCAGCACGGGGATACCTTCGGTGATGCACACGATAAGCTCGATCCCGGCGTCAACTGCCTCAAAAATCGCGTCCGCCGCGAACGCCGCCGGGACGTAGATGATGGTTGCATTGGCGTCGGTGGCGTCCCGCGCGGCCTTCACCGTGTCGAACACCGGCTTGCCCAGCACCCATTCGCCGCCCTTGCCCGGCGTCACGCCGCCGACGACGTTCGTGCCGTACTCGATCATCTGCTCGGTGTGGAACAGCCCTTCGCGGCCCGTGATCCCCTGCACCAGCAGCTTGGTCTCGCTATCTACCAGAATCGCCATCGTCTCGTCCCCCTCAGGCGCGCTGCGCGGCGGCGACTGCTTTCTGCGCCGCGTCTGCCAGGCTGGTCGCGCTCACCATATTCGACAGCGCGGCCTCCTCCATAATCGTGTGCGCTTCTTCCTCGTTCGTGCCGACCAGCCGGACGACCAGCGGCAGCTCGATTTTCACCTCGTCCAGCGCCTCCAGAATGCCGCGCGCCACTTCGTCCGCACGCGTGATCCCGCCGAAGATGTTGACGAGGATCGCCTTCACATTCGGGTCGCTGGCGATGATCCGCAGCGCCGCGGCGACCTTGTCCGCCCGCGCGCCGCCGCCAATATCGAGGAAGTTCGCCGGGGAGCCGCCGAACAACTGCGTCATGTCCATCGTCGCCATCGCCAGCCCTGCCCCGTTGACCATGCAGCCGATCTCGCCATCCAGCTTGACGTAGCTCAGACCGGCAGCGCGGGCTTCGGTTTCGGCGTCGGGTTCGGCGCTGGTGTCGCGCATCTCCGCGAGGTTCGGGTGGCGATAGAGCGCGCTGTCGTCAATCGACATCTTGCCATCAACCGCCAGCAGATTTCCGTCGCCGTCGATGATCAGCGGATTGATCTCCGCCAGCGTCGCGTCGCTCTCGACATAACAGCGATAGAGGGCGCGGGCGATGTGCATGAACTGTTTCCACAGGTCACGCGGCAGGTCAATGCCGTACGCGAGGTTGCGAATCTGGTAATCACGCAAGCCGAGGAAAGGATCGACATGCTCGCGGATGATCTTCTCTGGCGAGACGCGATTGACCTCTTCGATATCCATCCCGCCTTCGGCGCTCGCCATGATCAGCGGTTTGCGCGCGGCGCGGTCGTTCGTCACGCCCAGATAAATTTCCGACTTGATCTCCGACGCGGGATCGACCAGGACTTTCAGGACCTTGTGTTCCTTAATCATCATCCCCAGGATCGCGTCGGCGTGCTGCTGCGCTTCTTCGGGCGTCTGCGCGAGTTTGACGCCGCCCGCCTTGCCGCGCCCGCCCGTCAGCACCTGGGCTTTCACCACCACGGGTCGACCAAGCTCTTTGGCGGTTTCGTAAACCTGCTGCGGATCGTGGGCGACTTTGCCTTGCGGGATGGGGATGCCGAATTCGGCGAAGCGTAACTTCGATTGATACTCGTGTAGATTCACTGGCCGGCCTCCAGAACAGACCACAAGTCTAATACAGGGGAGTTCTGCCGCTGCTGCGGCTCACACAGAAGTATAGCACCGCGCCGGAAGCCAACAAAACGCGTGCGCGATTCTTCACATGGCGCAGACATAATAAGCAACATCCCCTCGGCGCGCGAGGGGATGTGATACATAGGGTTTCTGTAGGGGCGATGCTTCCATCGCCCGTTGTCGAACTCAGAGCAGCAAGAAAGCGGGCGGAGCTTGCTCCGCCCCTACGGTTCCCGCTGCTCAATCGCTGGTCCTGGCTGCTTCTCGCTTAGTCGCAGCAGGTCAGGTGGCGCAGGATATCGTCCAGCACCGCGCGCGATGGCCGCAGCTTCTCGTCCGGCAGATGCACCAGCGGCGTCTCGATCAGGTGGCTGACTTCCGGCAGCGTGGGGCGATTCTCGTCGACATAGATCAGCCCGGTGATGAACAATTGCTGCTCGCGCGCTTCTTCGAGCAGTCGGAAGGCCGCCGCTTTGTCGGTCGGGTCGTGCGTCGCCGGATCGAGCGCCTTCAACATGAGGTGCGAGCCGTCGTGCAGCTCGACCGTGCGCATGCGCCCCGGCTCCTGATCTTCAACCGTGATCGGCTCGTATTCCGGAATGAACGTGATGTCGTGCAGCGGCTCCTCGCGAGACTTGCCGTAGGCGTAGCTCTTGGTCGAGTCTTCGTGGTTGTTAAACGTCACGCACGGGCTGATGATGTCCAGCACCGCCGTGCCGCGATGAACGATTGCGGCCTTGAGCAGCTCGCGCACCTGCTTGGAATCACCCGCGAACGAGCGCGCCACAAACGACGCGTCCGCCGCCAGCGCTTCGAGGCAGATATCAATCGGCGGTAGCTCATTCACGCCGGCATACTTGAGCATCTGTCCATAGTCTGCCGTGGCCGAGAACTGGCCCTTCGTCAGCCCATAGACGCCGTTGTTTTCCACAATGTAGACGATTGGGACGTTGCGGCGCACCATGTGCTTGAACTGCCCCAGGCCGATGCTGCCGGTGTCACCATCACCGCTGACGCCGATCGCGATCAGTTCGCGGTTGACGGTCGTCGCGCCGGTGGCGATAGCGGGCATACGCCCGTGCAGCGAGTTGAAGCCATGCGAGCGGTTGAGGAAATACGCGGGCGACTTGCTGGAGCAGCCGATCCCGCTCAGCTTGATCAACTGGTGCGGGTCGAGCGACATCTCATACGCGACTGCGATAATCTGGTTCGAGATCGAGTTATGGCCGCAGCCCTGGCAGAGCGTCGAGACGCCGCCCTTGTAGTCGTTACGGCTGAGGCCGAGTTCGTTAACGCGTGCATTAACCGCCATTTCTAGCGACCTTCCTGTTCTAACACGGCGCCCGTCAGCCAGCGCGGCGACAGCGGCAGACCGTCAGCATAGGCGATTGAGTGGATGCGCGGGGCGAGTTCCGGATACTCCATGTGCAGGATGCTTGCCATCTGCCCGTCGCTGTTGTTCTCGACGACGTAAACGCGCTCGTGGCTGGCGATGAAATCCCGCGTGGTATCGTTGAGCGGCAGCGCGCGAATCCGCAGATAGCTGGTATCAAGGCCCTGCTCGCTCAGGCGATCGCGGGCTTCAATCACGCAGGCATCGGTCGTGCCGAACGCGATCAGGCCGACTTCGGCGCCATCCCCCCGGTCAACAACCGGCGCAGGAACTAGCGTGCGCGCCGTGTCCCACTTGCGACGCAGCCGCGCCATGTTGTTCAGCCAGTCGTCTGGGCGCTCGCTGTAGATAGCACGCTCGTTGTGGCCGGTCCCGCGCGCAAAATACGCGCCCAGCGGGTGCTCGATCCCTGGCAGCGTGCGATAGCCGATCCCGTCGCCATCCGCATCTTCGTAGCGCGCAAAACGCCCGGCGCGCTCGATGTCCTCGGCGGTCAGCACCTTGCCGCGATCCATCGGCTGGTCAGGATATTCAAACGGATCGCTCATCCAGAGGTTCATGCCCAGGTCGAGGTCGCTCAGCACGAAGACCAGGGTTTGCAGCCGCTCCGCCAGGTCGAACGCGCGCCAGCCGAACTCAAACACCTCGGGGATGCTGCCCGGTAGCAGCACGACGTGATGCGTGTCCCCGTGCCCCAGCAGATAGGCGGCCAGCAAGTCGCCTTGCGAGGTGCGCGTAGGCAGGCCGGTGCTCGGCCCCATGCGCTGCACATCCCAGATCACAGCGGGCACTTCAGCGTAATACGCCATCCCCGCGAACTCGGTCATCAGCGAGATGCCAGGGCCTGAGGTCGCGGTCATCGCCCGCGCGCCGGCCCAGCCCGCACCGATGACCATCCCGATCGCACCGATCTCGTCCTCAGCCTGGACAACCGCGTAGGTCGCCTGCCCGGTGTCGGGATCGGTCCGGTACTTCAGCAAGTCCTCGCGCAGCCCGTCGATCAGGCTGGTCGACGGGGTGATCGGGTACCACGCCGCGAACGACACGCCGCCGAACACTGCGCCGAGCGCCGCCGCTGAGTTATCGTTTATCAGCAGCATACCTTCGGTCGCCGTCATCGGCTCGAGGCGGTACGGATCGCGCTTGGCAAGGCTGTCCTGCGCCCACTCATAGGCCGCGTTGACGACCTTCATATTCAACTGGATCGGCTTCTGCTTGCCACTGAAGTGATAATTGAGCGCCGCCTCGATCTGGCCGAGGTCGATATTCAGCATTGTCGACAGCACGCCGACGTACACCATGTTCGAGATATACGATGTCAGGTTAGGCGGCGCCTCGGCTGTCTCGGTCAGCGCCTTGACCGGCATCGGATAGTAGAGGATATCGTCCCGGTCGTGCTTGATGCCCCATTCTTCCGGGTAATAGCACGCGCCGCCGGGCGCCAGGTTCGCGATATCATCAGCGATGGTCTGCTGGTTCATCGCGACAAGGATGTGATAATCCTCGCGCCGCGCGATGTAGCCATCTTTGCTCAGACGGATCGTAAACCAGGTGGGGAGACCCTGGATGTTTGACGGAAAGATATTTTTACCGCTCACGGGAATGCCCATACGGAACATCGCGCGCAGCAGAACGGTGTTCGCCGTCTGGCTACCGGAGCCGTTCACGGTGGCGATCATGATCTGGAAGTCGTTGACGATCGCTGGCCGTTCGGCCAGCATATCTTCCAGCGGAACACTCTCGATTGTGGTCATTAGCGCATTTCACTCCTGGACCATTTCAGGCAGTCGTGCTGCCCGGTTTTCTGCCGTCGGAATTTGCTGGAACCGTCCAAAGGTCTTGTTAACGGGTTGCGCAGTCTGTTTTTAACTTTCGGCTCGATACGCGCCACCTTTGCTCGCTGGCTTCCAAAAGCGCTACTCAAATACGCTGAAAATATAGCGGTAGGCCTTGGCGTCCGTTTCAATGACCCGCCGCGCACCCTGCTCGATCGTTTCGGGCGCGTGCCGCAGCAGTTCCATGTGCTCCCGCAGCGCGCGGCGCCCACCCTCGTAGTCTCCGCGTGCCACGCACTCGACCATCTGCTCGTGATACGTCCACATCTCGCGGTGATAGGTCAGCGGCGCGTGCAGCGCAACGCCGAACGCCATGTACGCTGCCCAATACGCCGACAGCAGCCCCTGGACAAACGTGTTTTCCAGGTGGCGATAGAAGGTCAGGTGCAGGCGCGCATGTTCTTCGACGGGAACCTCGATCGGCAAGCGGTTGAGCTTCTCGACCGCCCGTGCGTTCAGCGCGCGCAGCGTGTCGATATCATCCGGCGTCAGGCACGCGACGGCTTCGGTCCAATAGCTCAACTCAAGATGCTTGCGGAGATCAGCAAAGGTGTGGAAATAGGCCGGGTCGAGGCCGATGGCGTACAGCACGCCAAGCGTCGCGGCAGGGGTGAAGTCGAAGGGTTGGACAACCGAACCGGTTCGCGGCTTGATCTGCACCAGGCCGAGCGTCCGCGCGACCTCTAATTCCTCGCGCACTTTGCCGACGCTGACGCCCAACTCCACGCTCAATTCGGGGATCGTCGGCAGGCGCTCGCCGGGTTGAACCTGGCGTTCGATGATATAACGCAGCAGCGCAGAACCGAGCGGGCCGGGTGGCATAAGGCTTCCGGGCAGAGCCAGCGCTCCGCCGTTAAATCCTCCGATCAATCTGATAAATCAGATCGTTTCGCATAGTATAGGACAAGCCGCTCGCAACGGCAAGCCCAATCTGCCTTTTGGCAAAAAACGTAGGACAAACGTCAATCAAGGGGATCGTTGGGCCAGATAAAAGGCCGCTATTGTCCGTTCTTGGGAGGCTGCCACGCGCGGTATTTATTCGTGTCTTCGGCGGCAGGGGCCTCGGAGCGTGCAGTCGCGGCTGGCGCGTCCGCAGACGGGGTGTCTTTGGCGGCGGACGGTGTCTCCGCGCGGGTGGGAGAGATTTCGTCACGCGCCATCGCTTCCATCGCCTTGGTCGATTCGGCCAGCAGGCGGCGCGGCGACGTCGAACGGCGCAGGTCAGCGGCGCCCTGGCCGAACTCACGCGTGGCATCCATCAATTCTTTACCTTCCGGGCCTAGCTCTTTCTCTAGGTCCTTCGTAAAATCGGCCCACATCTCGCGCAACTGGCGCACGATGCGCCCGGCCTGACGCGCCCATTTGGCGGTGTTCTCTGGCCCGCCGATCACAAAGAGCGCGAGCGCGATAATGAGCATTTCTGCTATGCCAACGCCGAATATCCCGTCCATTGCCGTTCCTCAGTACAAGTCATCTACACCCTAACTTTAGCGCGCGCTGGCCCTTTTTTCCAGTGGGCGCTCAAACGTCGCCAGCGCAATGCCAATCAACACCAGCACTGCCCCGGCCAGTTGCAGCCCAACCGGCCACTCGCCCAAGAACGCGATCGCGAGCAACCCGCTGCCAATCGGCTCGCCCAGCACGACGAGGCTCACGTACGCCGCCGGGAAATAGCCGAGCGCAAAATTCAGTGACGAATGCCCGATCAACTGCGGAACCAGCCCCAGCAGCGCCATCCACAGATAGGTCTCCGCCGGGAAGCCGCTCACCTGCAACCCGCCGGCAATCACCGCGATCACCAGCAGGATCGCTGCCGTGCCATAGACCAGCCACGTGTACAGGATTACGCTCAGCCGCGCGCGGAGCCGCCGCCCCAGCATGAAGTAAATCGCCGCCGCCCACGCGCCGACCAGCGCCAGCCCGTTGCCCAGCAGCGGATCGTGCCGCGTGGGAGGTGTGCCCGCTTCCCCGCTCAGTCCGACGATCACGCCGCCGCCCAGCGCCAGCGCGATTCCGATCGCAGCCTGGCGGCTGATCGATTCTTTCAGCACTAGCGGCGAGGCCAGCGCCACCCATAGCGGCGCGGTCGTCACGATCGTCACGCTGTTCACGACTGCGGTGTATTCTAGCGAGGAGATCCACGTGGCGAAGTGCACGCCGAGCACCAGCCCGGCCACCAGCGCCCATTTCAGGTCGTCGAATGCTATGCGGCGCAGTTCGGCGCGATACCGCAGCAGCACGACCGGCGTCAGCGCCAGCGCCGCGACACACATGCGCGCCGCCGCCAGCACCAGCGAGGGCGCGTCATCCGCCTGCGCCAGCCGGATGAAAATTGCGGCGGTAGATACGGCGAAGACGCCCATCACCAGCGCCGCGTATGGGGGCCAGGTTGGGAGCGCCGCGTCCGCCGGGCGCGCGTGCGCGTGATCGGTTGTCATTCGCTATTTGCCATGCCTCAGGGGTATCAAGACGCTGCGCGCCATTGTCCCACGTTCGGCGCGCCGAATCAAGCGCCGGGATAGGCTTCGGAGATAGAGGCGAACTCGCTCGGATCGCTTATGCTGGTACCGCTCGCGCCATTGCCGTTGCTCCGGCGCGGCACCACCGCCCGCGCCTGCCCGCTCGCCGAGTAGATCACCTCGACTGGCATATCGTACGCCTCAAGCAGCGTGTTTTCGGTCAGCACCTCGGACGGCGGGCCATCCGCCACCTTGCACCCGGCCTTCATCACGATCACTTGATGCGCATAGAGCAGCGCGCTGTTCGGGTTGTGCGAGGAGATGACAAACGAGACGCTACGCTCCGCCAGCGCGACGACGGTTTCCAGCACCAGCCGCTGATTGCGCGGGTCGAGGTGCGCGGTCGGTTCGTCGAGCAGCAGTAGATCGGTCTGCTGCGCCAGCCCGCGCGCGATCATGGCAAGTTGCCGCTCGCCGCCCGAAAGCTCGGTGTACGCGCGGTGGCGCAAGTGCCCCAGCCCGACCTGCTCGATCGCTTCGTCCGCGATCTCATAGTCGGCGCGGCCCGGCGTGCCGAGCAGCTTGAGGTAAGGCGTGCGCCCCATCAGGACCAGCTCGCGCACCGTGTAGCTGAACACCGGCGTGTGCAACTGTGGAACTAGTCCGACGCGTCGCGCTCGCAGATGCGCGGGCAGCGTGTGGACGTTCGCCCCATCCAGATACACTTCGCCGCGCTGCGGCGCGCGCACGCCGCCGAGGATCTCGAGCAGCGTGGTCTTGCCACAACCATTGTGCCCCAGCAGATAGACCACCGTGTTGGACGGTACGCCCAGGCTCACGCCCTGCAGCACCGGCTGATCGACCACGTACGCGTAGTGAAGGACCTTCGCCTCGAGCATCACTTCCATCCCGTCTTATTGATTCGCAGAATCGCCAGCAACAGCGGCACGCCCACCAGCCCGGTGAAGACGCCCAGCGGAACTTCAGTCGACCACAGCGTGCGCGCCAGCGTGTCGATCACCAGCAGGAACGACGCGCCAAGCGCCATCGTCGCCGGAATCAGACGCTGGTGATCGGGGCCGACCAGCGTCCGCGCCGCGTGCGGGATCACCAACCCGACCCATCCGATTACACCGCCGACCGACACGGCTACCGACGTCATCAGCGTGCTGAACAGGATGATCATCAGCTTGAGGCGCGCCGGGTTCAGCCCGAGCGCCTGCGCTTCATGATCGCCCAGTGACAGCACGTTCAGCCGCCAGCGCACCGCCCACATGAAGACCATGCCCACCGCGCTGATCGCCATCAGCATCGGGATATCGGCCATCGTCACATCCGTCAGGCTGCCCATCAGCCAGTAGGTGATCGCGGGCAGGCTGTCGAGCGGATCCGCGACATACTTGAGCACCGAAGTCAGCGAGCCAAAGAACGAGCCGATCAGGATGCCGACCAGCGTCAGCACCAGCAGCGGCGCGCTGTAATACATTCGGCTGACGCCATAAGCAAGAAACACCGCCAGCAGCCCGAACCCGAAGGCCGACAACTGCACCATCCCCGCACCCGCCGAGAGCAGCAACATCAGCGCCGCGCCGAAGCCCGCCCCGCTCGTCACGCCGAGGATGTTCGAGTCCACCAGCGGGTTGCGGAAGATGCCCTGGAACGCCACGCCGGTCACCGCCAGGTTCGCGCCGATCAGCAGCGAGGCGGTGATGCGCGGCAGTCGGATCCGCGTGACCACGTTATAGACGAGGTCTGGCGCGGCAGCGGCATCCGGCGGATCGACCACGAACCGGACGAGCGCGTCGAGCACCTCACCCGGCGCGATCGCGTAGCGTCCCAGCCCGATCGCATAGAGCGCCAGCGGCAAGGGTGCCAGCAGCACCAGCCAGTAAATCACTCGCTGGCGCTGCTGAACGGAAAACGGTAAGCGAAGGGCCATGCGCTGGCCGAGCGTTCGGATCATGAGCAGAGTAAACTCATCTCTTCGGGTATGATGTTGTACTCATAGAAACGGGCGTAGTACTCGGTGGTCAGCGCCTCGCAGTCGAGGTCAAGCTGGCCCGGATAAAGCTGGTTCGCCATCCAGATAATGCCAATGAGCGAGTCTGGCGCGGGCGTGTCCAGCGGCCCGGTCAACTGCGGAAGCTGGATCACCCGGCCATTCGTGAGCGCCTGCACGGGCGCCCACTGCGGGTCGTCGGTGAACGCTTCGACCGTCGCGCG
>Ga0079224_100014189_pt1 | contig 11122 bp, 10 predicted proteins | sample Stecom2015_FD_80414 | JGI IMG/M metagenome (GOLD analysis project Ga0079224, IMG submission 80414) | Agricultural soil microbial communities from Utah to study Nitrogen management - Steer compost 2015 | ecosystem: Environmental > Terrestrial > Soil > Agricultural land | place: USA: Utah...
CTCACACTCACGCTCTCCCCACTGTTCCAGTCCGTTCCTTGTCCAGCTCCAGTGCTCGGGGAAAGAGGATGTTGTTCTCCAGGTGGACGTGGGTATGGAGATCGTCTTCAAAGTCCTTGAGCATTTGGAACAACAATCCATACGATACGCAGGAGTCAGGGGGAAGTGTGTAGTCGTTGGTCAGGTCACGAATCTTTTCCATAATACCGCCGGCCTCGTCGTGTTCGTCCTCCATCATGGCAATGGGCGTCTCTATCGTGCTGAACCGCGACGGTCCGTCGCCTTGTACGAGTTCCCGGATATAAGGAAATACCACCTTTTCTTCCTTTGCAAGGTGTCCCAGCAGTTCATCGTCCAGGCGCTGTACAAGGTAACTTACTTGTGCCAGTTCCGGGTGCCGTTCTCCATGCGCATTCAGGACCTTTGCCATCAGCTGTGTGATTTCAGGCAGCATCTTCCGCACATAGGCATGATGTGTATTGACGATGTAGTCTGCCAGGAATGCCGGTGACCATTCCTTGAAGGGCAGCGGTGCAGGGCCGGTTGTCGCGTTGAGTTCCTTTTCGATCTCGGCGGGGTTCAGGCCTTTTGATTCGCATGCCTCCTTGAGCGTCTTCTTTCCGCCACAGCAGAAGTCGATGCCGTACTTCTTGAACACCTGGGCTTTGCGGAGGTCGCTGGCTGCAATTTCGCCGACGGTTTTTCCACCTTCAGATGATTCGCTAAGCCGTGTGATCCGTACTTGCCACCATTCGGGGCCTTGTTCGAGGTATTCCCAGCCGACCACATTGCCAAGTTCGCCAATCATCTGGTAGTATAGCGGTTTCGGGTCATGGTCGTTGCGCAATATGAACGACTGCCCGGGCAGGAGGCGTTCAAAAAACTGGAAGATCACGGGGTGCTTTACGCGCGGCTCCAGGAGCGTTGCGTCAAGCATTTGGGTTTCGGTTTTCATTTTTCTTTGATAATTAGTCCCACATCAATCCGAAAACCAAAACTATATGCAAAGCAGGTAACAGCTTATGACCCGGATCATAAAGACTCGGGTTTCTGCCGTACTGTGGCCCCTTCGTTAGTACTTGATCTTGTGTCCTTCCAGTGTGAGTTTGCCTTCCTTCTCCATTTTTTTGACCGTGCGTATGACTGTTTCAACACGGAGGCCTGTCATATCTGCGAGTTGTTGGCGCGTGAAAGGCACGATTACTTTTTCTTTGGAGGGATGCTTGGCGATTTTTGATTTGAAATACTTGATAATGGTAAGGAGGCGATGTTCCGGGTCGTATGAAGAGATTTCTGTAAGGATCATCGACTTGTATTGAAGCCGCCGGCACAATACCTGGTCGAGTTTCATGTGGATGTCGAAGTTGTCGCGCAAAAGCTGCAGGAAGTCCGCTTTGGGCATGCGCCAGATCTTGCCGGCCTCGAGCGTAATGGCGCTGCTCGGGTAGGGAAAATCCCCCAGTAGGGGAGGCTCTCCGAAGCTTTCGCCGGGCGCAAATATCCCCTGGGTGAATTCCTGTCCCTCGGGATTCAGGACAAACATCTTCACTTTCCCCTCTTCCACCTGGAAATATTCCAGTGCTTTGCGCCCTTCCTCGAAAATGATCTGGTCTTTGCCAACTTTTGCAAGCCGGGCATTGTAGGATTGAAGAAGTGACGCTGGTATCACCCGTTTTCGTTTTTCCGGAAAGATAGGAAAATATTGAATGACGGGTGAGTTGCGCATGACCGGTGGCCCGATTATACAACCGTACAACTTCCGCCAGCGCAGGCTGCCTCCGCTGTGTGTTCGGTTCCGTCGTCCGATTCGTACACTTGCGTGAGATCGATGGCTCTGAGACTTCTTTCGAGTTCTTCGAACTGCTCTTTTGTGATGTCTTCGAACGGTGCCTGAGCATAGTTTCCGTTATCGAACGGCAACACACTCAGTCCGTTATAGGATGCCTTGTTTTCCCACATCCAGTCACCCACGCGTTTCCAGTCGCCCTTGCGGATCGACACAGTTGCCGAAACGTTATTGGCATTGCTACCGCGGCGGAACCCGGGACGAACCCATTCAAGATTGAAATGCTTTATCCGTTCGAGCAGGTCCATCACATCTTCGTTGCGCAGGATGCTTCCTTCCGGAGCTTTTTGTGGAATGCGAATGATAGCCTGCTTGCTGTTTAACAAGTCTTCTTCGAGCAGCTCGGGATGGTGTATGCTGAGATAGGTATACAAAGCTTCGTTCTTTCCGATCCGTACCCGCCTCAGGTAGTAATCGTTGTGCCATGCGTGGATTCCTGACGATGTCCCCAGGACGAGCGAAGTAGTTCCGGACGGCTTGATGGTTGTGCATCGGGCGGCAAACTGAATACCGATCTGAGCAGAGGCCCGCAGGTTCATTTGCCGAACCACGTCGGCAGCTTCCCGAAGGTCAAAGGCCATGATCCTACCGCTTGCGATCCCCGTCATGCCAACGCCGATCAGTGCGTCGTGCTCGGTTGTCGTTTTCCAGGCTTCTCTTAGGTAATGGAAATTCGTGAAGCCGGCCTGTAGTGTTCCAAAGAACGATGCTGCCCGGCAGCGCTCGTTGAGGTCTTCCTGTGACTGGATGTCTGATACATTCACTTCGCACAGGTTGCAGAATTGAAATGGCCGAAGCGCAATCTCACAGCAGGGATTGGTTCCCCAATCGGGATCATTCGTAAAATAAAATCCCGGCTCACCTGATCCGGATGCCTCTATTTTTCGCCACAGCCTGTCGAACTCTTCCCGCGTTGTGGTATCGCGGTGCAATACAGCCGAGTTGTTGGCGCGACCCCGCTGTTCGTTGAGTTCCCACCATGCGCCGAATTTGCACGTAAGCATCTCTTCATCGTCGGCTGAGAAAAGTGCGATCATAGCCGAGCGCCTGATCCCGCCGGCGAGTACGGCGTTGGCCAGGTGGCACATGATGTCATGGCATTCGAGCGGGGTGAGTCGTTCCCCCTCTTTTTTTCGGTCGAGGATTGCCTGAATGTGGGCGATGCAGATCTTCAGCGGTTCAGGTCCGGGCGCCTTTCCGCCCGCTGTGATCAGTCGGGCACCCTTCGGGCGAATGTCCGAAAAGTCGAAATCCGGCATGTAGTTGCTCTTGCCGAAGTAGGCCTTCATCACCACCTTAATTGCATCCGCCCATCCCTCCAGGCTGTCGCCCACGAGAAACCGCCGCCGCTTTTCTGCTTTGCGGATCGGTGGAAGCTTTTCAACGTGATGGTATTGCACGGAGTATCCAACGCCCGTGCCGCCAAGCAAGAGAAAAAGCGTCTCGGGGAATGCACGGATGTCGTCAACAGGAAGGTAGGCGCAGTTGTATATGCGGCTGTTGTTGCGCGCTATTGCGGGACCGGCAAACTGCATAGCCCGCATCGAGGGAAGCACCTTGCGGTCGCGAACATACTGCATCCAATGATCGATTTCCTCTTCCAGCGCCGGATACTTTTCGGTCATCATGTCCTGGTAACGCTGGCAGATTTCGCCCCATGTTTCCCTGCGTTTCAGCTCAGGGAGGTAGCGGGCGTACTTCATGTGCACTACAATGTCACTGAGGATTTGCTGATTCAGTTCCACGTTTTCAGGGTTAGTTTAAAAAAGTTCTCTTATTCTTTGAAACAACACATTGTTTTCGATGTGTATATGTTGGGTCAGGTCGTTGTCGAATTCCCTGAGCAGCTGGTAACCCAGCCGGAACGTTGGGCACGCATAATCTGGTGGCGTGTAATTTATTGTCATGGTGCGCAAAGAGCGCACCAATTCACCAGCGGCCCGATGTTCGCCCTCCAGTGAATCCATCATCGTTTGGATCGCGTCAGCCGTCTTCGGGTCGCGATTCTCACTCTCTGCAAAACTCCGTGCCGTCGGAAAAAATTCCTCTTCTTCGCGCTGCAGATGATCAGTAAGATCGTCGGCGAGGTCTTCAAAATCATCGCGAATCGCCAGCACAGTGATGTTACCGTCACCATGCACGGAACAGATCGTTTCCAGCAGGCCCTGTATCTGGGGAATGAGCTGCCGAATGCGGGCGTGGTGATGCTGACGGATGAAGTCCATCAGCTGAACGGTCGGCCAGGACGTGAAGTCTATAGTCTGGTGTTGGCCAGCCGGCATCCCGACGATCTCGTCCCAGATATTTTCCGCTACGATGTTGCGTTGGGCGCAGGCCTCAGTAAAGAGTATGCTCCCATTGCAGCAATAGTCGAGGTTATAGCGGTCAAGCACCTCGACAGCTTGGGGATACTGGAGCGCGACGTCCGCTACGGATGCGTCCAGCAGACTCAGGGGCCGTTGTTGGGGTTTCATGGTCATGGTGTTTGCCTGATCAAATCTAAAAAGCATGCACGCGTTCCCCTATGATTTGAGTCATAGGGGCTATTATGACATGGTTGTCTTGTTGAATGTCAGGAGTGGTATGCTTCCGTGGAAAGCCAGCCGGCGCGTAACACTGCGGCCCAGCAGTTTTTCGTAGAAGTCGAGGTGGTGCGTGAACATGGCAAGGATGTCAGCACCGTTCTGCGTGACGAATTGATCGACACCGGTAGCCACGTCGTCGTGGTGCGTCACTTCAAAAGAGATCTTGTCGTAGCCAGTGAGGCTTTTCAGGTCGGCTTCAATCGCCTTTATATCGCGGTCGTCGGTGCGATGGCGGGGGAGTACGTGCAGCAGGTGGACATGTGCATCGAATAACCGTGCGAACGCCACCACGGTGCGTGTCTCATCGCGGTAGCTAAAGAGGTCTGTCGCATACACGATATGCTCCGGCTTCTTGTACGTCACGCCTTCGGGGATGATCATCACGGGGACTGTGCTGTTGTTCATGACCGTGACCGCATTGCTGCCAATGAGCAACCGTCGCAGTCCGGAAGCGCCTCGACTTCCCATTACGACCAGGTCGGCGTTCACGCGCTTCACGAGGAGTTCAACCTGTTCGTCAAGCGGAAAGCCGGTTGCCGTTTCGAACGATACATCGAGTGGTTCAGGCATTTTTTCCCGAATTTCTGCAATCAGTTTATCGGCTTCCTGTTGCACGGAAGTAAGCAGCTCCTGCTCCAGGCGTTTTGAGCGGAGGAGAGTCTCCGTGCTGGGATTCACATTGACGACTGCAGCGATAACGAGGTTAGCCTGAAGGGGCCGGGCGAGACCGGCCGCGTAGAACACCGCTACCTTGGACAGCGGCGAGAAGTCGGTTGGAACAAGTATGGTCATGCGATGGATTTATGCGTAGTTTCGTTCGGGATGGGCCGGAGCGCCTTGGTATGAAGCGGGTCCGCGCGCAGGCGTCCTGGGGCGTTCATCCTTTCCGGGACCGAAGTAATACTGCGGAAGGCTCACTTCATCGTCTTCAACAAGATAGATCAACTCGTCGACAAGTTTGCGCAGTTCGAGGATGGCCTGCGGAGAAACGACTGCCGTGGCCACGATGATGCGGGCAGGCTTCTCCTCGCGGATATGACCGAGACATGCGCGAATGCTATCCGCTGTCCTTAACCACTCGCTGACAATGATAAGAGTCTTGCCGGTGTAGGTTTCAGCATTGCCGCCTGCGTCCATGTCGCGCCGGATTCGGGCGCGGAGCCGGGCTATAGTATGCTGAAGATACTCCTGGGGAATATCGAGACACGCGTCATGCAGAACGACGTTCTTGAGACACACCGATCCGATACTCTGGTTGCGGTTGGCGGGGTGTCGTATTTCCCGGCAAGGCATCGGTCGCGCGCTAAGTCCCAGATGCGCGGCCACCTGCTTACCCATTTCCACACCCGGCGCGGTGGTGAGCACGACGACATCACCGCTGCGGAAGGTTTCCAGTTTTGTCGCAAGTAACAAGGCAGCCTGGTCACGATCCGTGAATGGCGCTATTCTATCTGGTTGTGGTAGTGGTCTCATCTTGTATAAAGGTACCACCCAAACTTTGCAATGCCGCTGATGATGTTCACGGCCACGACTGATAATTGTCAGGTTACATCGTGCACGAGAAAGGGCAAAAAAAAGTGCCCCGATGAACCACCCAGATCATACGGGGCACAGCTGCGCGCCCTACTAACCCCCTCTTGCAGTCTTGGGCAACGCAGCAAGCTTATTGCCGACGGCTACAGGTGAAAATCACCCGCCGCTTCAGGCTGATACAATAGTTTTTCTATGCGGAATTTTCCCATACCACCGGGAACTTTCCACGACACGACGTCGCCTACTTGCCGGCCCAGCAGGGCATGACCGATTGGCGTGAAGACGGAGATCTTCCGGTTAAGATTGTCGGCGTCTTGTGGATAGGTTATAGTAATATCAATGCTCTTTCCGCTCGAAATATCCCTGAGCAAAACCTTCGAGTTCATCGTCACGACGTCCCGGGAGATGTTTTCCTGGGAGAGCATCCTGGCTACTTTCAAGTCATGCATCAGTTGGTTCACCGTCTCAGGCGTCTTATTTTTCAAAGACGCAAATTCAATCAATCCCAGTATGCGCTGGTAATCGTTGAACGTGATGAACATCTGTCTTTGTGTTGTTGCTTCCATAGTCGATTCCTTTGTGTACACTATCCGTGCCAAATTATAGGCCTCAGGAGCCCTTCCCAAAGGGTTCCCCTTAACATTGTATGAGTATAAACGCACCAGTGGGTAAAAAATTCCCACTTTTAGCGAACTTTTCCCGGCCGTTGCGTTCCTTAAGTTATGTGGGTTAACTACTTTTGATACTGCTAAGCCCCCTATGACACCACAAGATCACGCTTTGCGAGAACGAATTAAGGAACTAAAGTGCATTTACGAGCTGTCGCGGGTGGGAGCGTCTGCGCCTGATCTGCCGACGGTGTTGCGGAAGACGCTGAAAATTCTGCCGTCGTCCATGCAGTTTCCGCGGCGGGCTGTGGCGCGTATCCGTGCGGGCGACAAGGATTATGGATCGTCGGATTTCAATCGTACTGATATACGCATTTCGTCGCCGATTATAGTGGGGCGGAAAAAGTATGGCAGCGTGTCCGTAGGTTACCTCAAGCAAAATGGGAAGGCAACGCCGACGTTCCTGGCTGAGGAGCGGAAACTCCTCCTGGTGGTGGCACGTGAGCTTTCATTTATTATCCAGCGGTATCAGGCGGAAGAGGAGAAACAACGACTGAAGCTGCAATTGCAGCACGTGGAGCGACTTGCCTTTGTGGGAGAACTTACGGCGGGAATTGCCCACGAACTCAACGAGCCACTGGGCCGTATCTTGGGGTTTGCCCAGCTGATACGGAAAGGGGGACCGTTGAACCCACAGCAGGAAGCCGACATGGAGCGCATCCTGAAGGCATCGCTGTACACGCGGGAGATCATCAAGAAACTCATGATCTTCTCGCGGCAAATGCCCCCTCAGATATCCGCTGTGAACCTGAACGAAACCGTGTCCAACATCCTTTATTTTATGGATGCGCCTTACTTCAGCGGAAACATCCGGATTACCAAGAAATTGGATCCCGATCTGCCGGTGATCAGCGCCGACGCCGTCCAGATCAGCCAGGTTCTTGTGAACCTCCTGACCAACGCGATTCACGCAATGCCCGATGGTGGAGATGTAGTCATATCAACGGGCTGCCGGAATGGCTATGTGACGCTTACGGTGAAAGACAACGGCGTGGGGATGCCGCAGGAGGTAAAGGAAAAGATTTTCGAACCCTTCTTTACGACAAAGCCTGTGGGACAAGGTACGGGACTTGGCTTGTCGGTAGTAGAAGGCATCGTCTCTGCCCATGGAGGGCGGATCAACGTTACCAGTGCGCCAGGCAAGGGTTCGCGTTTTGAAGTATTAATACCGCTGCGGTTGCGGGGAAGGAAATCGAAGACACCATGAGCAGGAAACCGGAAGAGCATAGCGTACTTGTTGTAGATGATTCTGAGGAAACCGTTGAATTGATCAAGCGTAACCTGGAGGGCGCCGGTTACCAGGTGTATGCCGCCCACAATGTACAGGATGGGCTGGCAATACTCGAATCGGTCGAAATCGATCTCGTTATTACCGATCTCAAGATGCCCGGGCAGAGCGGGATTCACTTGATCCGCCACGTTTCTGACAACTATCACGGTGTAGGAGTTCTTGTTATCACCGGCTTTCCCTCCATACAAGGTGCCGTCGAGTCGATTAAGATCGGCGCAGAAGAATACCTCGTAAAGCCTTTCACCGACGAAGAACTGTTTAAGGCAGTGGATCGCGTTGTTTCAAAGTCGCGCGTTCACAAGCGCAAAGAAGGCGGCAGACTGCGTCCTCAGAATTTCGGCATCATCGGTGAGTCGGAAGGGATGCTTAAGGTGTTCCGCACGATCGAAAAGATACGGTCTACGAATGCTACTGTTCTGATCTCGGGAGAAAGCGGGACAGGTAAGGAATTGGTTGCACGCGCTGTTCACTACGGAGGCAAGGGGTCAAAGGCGCCATTCGTTCCCGTCAACTGCGGCGGCATACCCGACACGCTCCTGGAGAGTGAACTTTTTGGGCATGTGAAGGGCGCGTTTACCGGAGCTACCGAAACCCGTACAGGCTTCTTTCAAACGGCAGAGGGCGGCACCATCTTCCTCGATGAAATCAGTAATACAAGCCTGGCTATGCAGGCCAAGTTGCTCAGAGTGCTGCAGGAAAAGGAGTTCTACATGGTTGGATCCAAGAAGCCGCTTAAAGCGAATGTACGGGTTATTGCGGCGACCAATGTGGACTTGATGCAGTTGGTAAAGAAGGGACTCTTCAGGGAGGACCTGTACTACCGCTTGTACATTCTATATATAGAGTTGCCGCCGCTGCGTGACCGCGGCAACGACATTGATTTGCTCATCGATTTTTTCAAGACCAAGTACTCCGGCGAGCTGAATCGCGGCAATATTTCGTTTACGCCGAGGGCCTTAACTGCCCTTCGCAACTACTCGTGGCCCGGCAACGTTCGCGAATTGCAGAACCTTGTGCACCGGCTGGTGATCCTGGCTGAAGAGGATATCATCGACGTGCCAGACCTTCCCGAATCGTTCCGCTATTCTGCCACCCGTTCGAAAGGACTCGACCGTACGCTCCAGGAAGTTGAACAGGAATACATCCAGGCAGTGCTGGCCGCAAATCAAAACAACATATCCCGGACCGCCGGTATCCTCGGCATCGATAGAAAGACGCTGCGTGAAAAGATCAAGCGGTATCAGCCCCAGCGGTACCTTGATTAATTTCCGTTACGAGACGAAATAGAGGACATCTTCCGGCACGATTGGGGTGCAATTGGTGTTTTCAGGAAAACACGCAACACGCCCGAATTTTTGAAACGCGGGCGATGTACGATGATTGAAGAAACTTTCCTTAAATTCACCCCTCAAAAAAAGGGGATGGCGTCGGACATTTTGGAAGAAGCGACCGCCGGCCTTGAACGAAAGGGGTATCTCGACATCCCCGTCGAAAAGGACGTCGATCTGGTAGCCGCAATCAATCGAATGCGGAAAGAAAAAAACGCTGTAATTCTCGCGCACTACTACCAGGAACCCGCCATACAGGACATTGCCGACTACGTAGGCGACAGCCTCGGACTCTCCCAACAGGCTGAGAAGACCACCGCCGACATCATTGTGTTTGCCGGTGTGCACTTCATGGGCGAAACCGCCAAGATCATCAACCCGGATAAGAAAGTGGTCCTTCCTGACCTGCATGCCGGCTGCTCCCTGGCCGACTCGGCTGAACCTGAGGCATTCCGCAGGTTTCGCGAAGCGCATCCCGACCACGTGGTGGTCACGTACATTAACTGCTCCGCAGCCATCAAGGCGCTGAGCGATATCATCTGCACCTCCGCGAATGCCGAAAAGATCATACGTTCTATACCACTGGACAAGCCGGTCATCTTCGCCCCGGACAAAAACCTCGGACGCTACCTGATTCGCAAGACTGGTCGTGATATGCTGCTGTGGGATGGCGCCTGTATTGTGCATGAGGCTTTCGCTATCGACAAGTTGCTGGCGTTGCAGCGGCAACATCCCGACGCCAAAATCATCGCACACCCCGAATCGGAATCCCATATCCTGGACGTCGCCCACTACGTAGGCTCCACTACCGGCATGGTTAACTTCGTGAAGAACGACAACAATACGACATACATCATAGCCACCGAGGCGGGCATCCTCCACAAGATGGCACAGGAAGTACCAGGAAAGACACTCATTCCCGCACCCAGTCACGAAGACAACACGTGCGCCTGCAGCGAATGCCCCTTTATGCGACTCAATACAATGGAAAAACTTTACCTCTGCCTCAAATACGAAAAGCCTGAAATCACCGTACCTGAGGATATCAGGCAAAAGGCGCTGATCCCGATACAACGGATGCTCGAGATTTCCAAAAGCTGATACATGCCCGTAACGGATGTACTCATTATCGGGTCGGGAATCGCCGGACTTTCCTTCGCCATAAAGGTTGCCCGACGTTTTCCTGACCGTACGGTAACGGTCATCACGAAGTCGGATGACAGTGAATCCAATACCAAATACGCCCAGGGTGGTATTGCCGTGGTGTCAGATGAAATATCCGACTCCTTCGAAAAACATATAGCGGATACGTTGCGAGCAGGCGACGGCTTGTGCGACCCCGACATCGTCGAGCTCGTCGTACGAGAAGGGCCGGAACGCCTCGACGAAATCATCACGTGGGGTATCGAGTTCGACCAGGATGCCTCCGGCAAGTTGGCCCTCAGCAGAGAGGGCGGGCATACAGCGCGCCGCATAATTCACTACAAAGACGTCACGGGGTTGCAGATTGAGAAGGGATTGCTGAGACAGATCGAACTACTGCCCAACATTACCCTGCTATCTCATCATTTTTCAATCGACCTGATTACAGAGCACCATTTTCAACGGAAAATTTCACGACCTGAACCCGGCATAACCTGCTACGGTGCTTATGTCATGGATCAGCGTACGTGTCGCATAGAAAAGTATGTTGCCCGGGTCACACTGCTGGCGACGGGCGGCTCGGGACAGGTGTACCGGACAACGACAAATCCGGTAATTGCTACTGGCGACGGCGTGGCAATGGCCTATCGCGCCATGGCCCGCGTTCGCGATATGGCGTACATCCAGTTTCACCCTACCGCATTTTACTCGCAGGATGACAATCCTGC
>Ga0079224_100014190_pt1 | contig 11121 bp, 8 predicted proteins | sample Stecom2015_FD_80414 | JGI IMG/M metagenome (GOLD analysis project Ga0079224, IMG submission 80414) | Agricultural soil microbial communities from Utah to study Nitrogen management - Steer compost 2015 | ecosystem: Environmental > Terrestrial > Soil > Agricultural land | place: USA: Utah...
CCGGCTCGACCGCTACGCCGCCGCGCGCGACACGCTCGACTGGGCGCTGCAGCCGCACCCCTTCCGCCGCTTCATCGGCAGCCCGCGCGTGCTGCTGGCGCGCCGGTTCGCGCGCGAGCCCGTCGCGTTCGACCGGATCTACGACGGCGCGGGGCTGCCCCTGCAGCCGCTCACGCTGGACGTGCTCGCCGACTTCCTGCGCCACTCGCTCGCGTTGTCGGCGTGGAAGCAGTGGCGCACGTCGCGCTGGTCGCTGCGCGTCAACCCGAGCAGCGGCAACCTGCACCCGACCGAGGCGACCCTCGTGCTGCCCGCATTGCCGGGACTCGGCGAAGCTGGCGTGTTCCACTACACGGCGGACGAACACGCGCTGCAGCGGCGCGCGACGGTGTCCGAGGCCACGTGGCGTGCGGTCCTGCCCGGCGTCGAGGGCGGCGCCTTCCTCGTCGGCCTGACGTCGGTCGTGTGGCGCGAGGCGTGGAAGTACGGTGAACGCGCGTTTCGCTACTGCCAGCACGACGCCGGCCACGCGCTCGCGGCGCTGCGCTTCGCCGCGAACCTGCAGGGCTGGAAGCTCGCGGTGCTGCCGCGCTGGCCGGACGATTCGGCCGCGGCGCTGCTCGGCGTCGACCGCAGCGCGGACTTCGTCGCCGAGGAACGCGACGTGCCCGAGATGCTGCTCGCGGTCGGACCGGCGGCACGGGTCGACGCCCTCGCCGCGGCCGCGGCGCCGGACGAGGCCGCGCTCGCTCGGTGGCGCACGGCCGCGTGGCACGGGACCGCGGCGCCGCTCAGCCGGGACCACCACGACTGGCCGGTACTCGGCGAGATTGTCGCGGCGACGGACGCGCCGGCGCGCGCGCCGGGCACGCCATGCAATCGCTCGTGGCCGCCGCTCCCGGCGCGCGCGAACCTCCCCGACGCGCGCCGGATCCTCCTGCAGCGGCGCAGCGCGGTGGACTTCGACGGCACGACGCGCATCCCGCGCGACGCCCTGTTCGCGATGCTCGACCGGACGCTGCCGCGCGCGTTCGCGCCGTTCGACGCGTGGCCGTGGCCCGCCGAGGTCGACCTCCTGCTGTTCGTGCACCGCGTCGACGGCTTGCCGCCGGGCGCGTACGTGCTCGCGCGCACCGCCGACGGCGCGCAGCGCCTGCGCGCGGGCACGCGCGCCGAGTTCGCCTGGAGCCCGGTCGAGGGCGCCCCCGCGCACCTGCCGCTCTTCTTCCTCGCCGGCGGCGACACGCGTCCGGTCGCCCGCCTCGCCTGCTGCCACCAGGAGATCGCCGCCGACGGCTGCTTCGCGCTCGCGATGCTCGCGCGCTTCGCGCCGGCGCTCGCCGAGCGCGGCGCGTCCTTCTACCGCGCGCTGTTCCAGGAGACCGGCATGATCGGCCAGGTGCTCTACCTCGAGGCCGAGGTGCACGGCGTGCGCGGCACGGGCATCGGCTGCTTCTTCGACGACGTCGTGCACGAGGTGCTCGGCCGGCAGGGCGACGGCGTGCAGGCACTCTACTGCTTCACCGTCGGCGGACCGGTGGAGGACGCGCGGTTGACGACCGAGCCCGGCTACCCCGAGGGTTGAGGCCGAGGCTCAGGGCGCGATCACGAACTGCAACCCGTCACTCGCGAACAGCGGGATCGAGCACGACGGCTCGGTCCAGACCGTCTGCACACACAGCACGCGGTTGCGCAGCGACGCCTGGTTCGGGATCGGCAGGGAAACGCGGCCGAAGCCCGATGCGCCGCCGACCGCGGGAACCAGGACGTTGGGCAGCGACGGATCGAGCCAGAGGTCGACGCCGAGCACGCGGAGCGGGGACGCCAGCGATCCGGTCCCGAGCCAGAGGATCCCCGCGCCGCCGGTCGTGCAGCGGAGGGCTCCGACCGCGAAGTCGGCGTTGCCGACGCGCGGCCACGTCGTCGCTGCCGCGCGCGGCTGCCCGAGGCAGCCCGCGGTCGCCGTGCCGAAGTTGGCCGCGCCGAACTGCACCGGCCCGAGCGCCAGCGAGTTGGCGGCCATCGTCGGGTTGTTCACCGCCTGACCGTGGTTCGTGCCCGACGAGTCGGCCAGCGACTGGTTGAAGTTCCACGTGCTCACCTCGCCCGGAACGCTCGACAGCTCGAGGTTCATCGTGGACAGGATCTCGCCCGCGGTGCGGGCGAACGGCCACAGACGCACCTCGTCGATCTCGCCGTTCCACTCCTCGATGCCCGGCGCCGACAGGTCACCGTTGCCGATGCGCAGCGTGTTGCCCGTGTCGGCGATCGGACCACTCAACGGCGCACTGGCCACTTCCAGGCCGTTGATGAACATCCGGAGCATCGAGCCGTCGTAGGTCGCGGCGACGTGCGTCCAGACACCGAGCTGCCCGGACGAGAACGGCCACGTCACCTGTTGCTGCGTCGTCGGGGTGCGCACCCACCAGCTCAGCACGGTGGCCCCCGTCGTCCCGGCCTCGACGCGCAGCATGTAGCTCACGACCTGCGGCGTGGAGTCCTGGCGCAGGATCGTCGGCCAGCGCCAGCCCGGGCCGAGCGTCGTGTCGTCGTAGGTCACCCACGCCTCGACCGTGATTCCGGTGCGCGGCACGAGGGTCGGGTCGTACGGCACGTCGACGTACGAGTCGACGCCGTTGGTCAGGCGCAGGCCGACGTTCTGGCCGACGAGCGGCGACGCCAGCGCGAACACGAAACACGAGACGAGACACGAGGCGAGACGCGAGCGGTGTGGCATGGGATCCCCTGCGACGTGGTCGAGCGGGAACGTAACCGGGCGTGCGCCGGAATGCGCGGGCCGGTGATGCGGCGGGTCGCAACAGGTGCCCTCACTGCGGGTGCAACCGGACGTCGACGACGGCGCCCGCGGGCAGCGTGCCGGCGATGGTCGCACGGCCAGCGAGCCGCGGGTGATGGTTGCTGCCGACCCAGACGTCGCAGTCCTGCGGCCCCAGCCACACGTCGGCACGCCAGGTGCCGTCCCGCTGCCGCTGCAGCGCGAACCCGCCGAGCAGCCGCGCGTCACCGATCACCGACCCGTTGAGCAACTTCGGCGTGCCCGCTCCGGGAGGCACGATCGCGCGCACCACGCGGTGGATCCCGGGCTCCACGACGAGATCGACGATCGTCTCCCGCCCCGCTTGCACGGCGACTTCGTGGCGGGCGCACGCGACGCCGGTCCCCGCCACCGTCAGCCCCACCGTGCCCGCGGGCACGGCGGGCGAACGCAGCACGCTGCCGGCCGCCCGCATGCTGCCGAGCGACCGGTGCCGGTCGTCGGTGATCTCGATCCGCAGATCCGTCGCGCTGGTCCCGGCGGCGAAGCGCGGCACGACGACGATCCGTCCGCCCTGTTCGAGGCGGATCTCGCCGAGGTCGACGTCGGCATGCGGCGCGAATTGCCGCTGGCCGAGCAACGCCACCGGATGGTCGGGGTCGTGCACCGACAGCCAGTAGACGCCCGGCAGCAGCCCCCCGGCGGCGAACGTCCCGTCGCCGGCCGTCCGCACTTCCCCCCATCCGAGTCCGTCCATGCCGCCGAACTCCACGCCGGTGCCGGCGGCCGGGAGGCCGTCGGCGCGGACGACGCGGCCGCGGATCGACACGCTCGGCAGCTTGTCGTCCGGGACCTCGAGCACCAGGTCGGCCGGGGCGACGACGTCGTCCACCACGAGCACGGTGAACCGGGAGTTGCGCATCGACGCGACGGTGGCGCCGACGCGGACGGTGACCGGGTCCCGGTCCTTGACCGTGAGCGAGAACCTGCCCTGCTCGTCCGTGTCGGTGTGGCCGAGGCTGCGCTCGTCGCGGAACACGGCGACCGTGTAGCCCGCGAGCGGCTGGCGGCGCGCATCGACGACCACGCCGCGGATCGGGCCGTCGCCTTCGAGCACCGGACTGAAGTCGCGCGCCTCGCCGGGAGACAGGGTCAACGTCGTCTCGAGCAGGCGCTGCCCACTGCGCCACAGCGTGACCGGCACCTCGCCGGGCGAGACCCCGTCGACGGCGTACTCGCCGCGCGCATCGGTGCGCGCGAAGGCGAAGTCGATCGAGGTGACCCGCGAGAAGTACAGGAGCACGCCTTGCGCCGGCCGGCCGTCGCCTCGGCCACCCGGCCCGCGACCCGCGCGCTCCGAGGGAGCACGAGATCGACGTCGGCTCGCGCCCCCTCGGCCACGCGCACGCGCGCCTCCGCCTTCCCGAAACCTTCCTCGTGGGCGAGCACGACCAGCTCGCCGGGCGGCAGCCCCTCCATGGCGAAGGCCCCGGACGCGTCGGTCGTCGTCGCGATCGGCGCGTGCGCGCGCTGCTGGCTCCCGTCGAGCCCGCGCTGCCACTGCGGCTCGCCCGGCGGACTCGCCAGCACGACCGCGCCCGCGGCGGGCTGCCCGTCGGGCCGGTGCACGAAGCCGCGCACGCGGGCGTCGTTGCGCACGAGCAGCAGCTCGAGCCGCGCCTGCTCACCGGGCCGGCCGTCGACGAAGCTCACCGCGGACGCGCGGTAGCCGCGGGCGCGCGCCCCGATCCAGCGCGGCTCGTGCACGCTCGGCAGCGTGAAGCAACCTTCGCCGTCGGTGTACGTCGCGATCGCGCCGTGCGTGTACACGTGCGGCGCCGACACCCAGATGGACGCGCCGCCGACCGGCCGACCGCGCTCGTCGTGGACCACGCCGTGCACCGTCAAGCCGCGCTGGACGCGCAGCGTGACCTCGGCCGCCGCGCCCGGCTGCACGATGAGCATGGCCGAGCCGCCGACGACGGTCGACACCGCGTAGTGACCCGCGCGCACGTCGTCGAACGCGAAGGCGCCGTCGGGGTCGGTCGTGGCCCGCAGTGCGGTGAGTGCATGGCGTGCGAAGGACGGATTGCGGTGCAGGTGGACGCCGGTGTCGGCGACCGGGCGTCCGTCGTCGGCCCACACGACCCGGCCGACCACGCGGCCGCGCCCTTCGCCGAGCGGAGCGACGGGATCGTCGAAGGGGACGACGCTGCGCTCGGGCGTCCCGTCGGACGCCGCGGGCGGCGGCTCCGCGCGCGTCGGAGCGGCGGCGGCGAGTCCGGACGGCGGCGGCTCGGCCGGCCGGGCCGCAGCGCTCCCCTCGCCCGGCAGCGGGTCCGTGTCCATCGGCCACAGCAGCCAGACGAGCGCGGCCGCGAGCAGCACGAGGACCCCACTGACGAGGGCGCGCATCACATCCGGGAAGCGTAGCCTGACGACGGCGGCGGGGGGCGCGCGGCTGGGGCACGAGGCGGTGCGCGACCATAATCGCGCCGTGCGCTTCGACATCGCCCCGGACGTCCGCCGCGCGCGCACGCCGCCGGCGTGGCTCTACACGCGACCGGACGTACACGCCGCGCTGGTCGAACGCGCGCTCGCGCGGAGCTGGCAGTTCGTGCCTGAAGCGGACGCGCTGGCGCCGCCGGTGCGCGCGCTGCCGTTCACCCTCCTGCCCGGCTCGCTCGACGAGCCGCTGGTGCTCACGCGCGCGGACGACGGGAAGGCGCGGTGCCTGTCGAACGTGTGCACGCATCGCGCCAACGTGCTGCTCGACGAGCCGTCCACCGCGGACGGCCTGCGCTGCGGCTACCACGGCCGACGGTTCGCGCTGGACGGGCGCATCCAGCACGCGCCGGGATTCGACGGCGTGCCGGACTTCCCGACCCCGGCGGACGACCTGCGCGAGGTGCCGCTGCGCCGGCTCGGACCGTTCACCTTCGTGTCGCTCGCGCCGGAGAGCGACCTCGACGAACACCTCGGCAGCCTGCGCGAACGGCTGGCGTTCCTGCCGCTGGAGGCGCTACGCCTCGATCCGGCGGGAACCCTGACCTTCGAGTTGGACGCGAACTGGCTGCTCTACGTCGAGAACTACCTCGAAGGCTTGCACATCCCGTACGTGCACCCCGCGCTCGCGCGCGCGGTCGACTTCGCCACCTACGAGACCGTGCTGTACCCGCGCGCGAGCGTGCAGATCGCGGGGGCCTCGGACGGCGGGCCGACGCTGCAGCCGCCGCCCGGCCACCAGGACCACGGCCGCGCGCTCGCCGCGTACTACGTGTGGCTGTGGCCCAACACGATGCTGAACTTCTATCCGTGGGGCTGCTCGGTGAACATCGTGCAGCCGCTCGGCGTCGCGCGCACGCGCGTGCTGTTCCAGGCGTGGGTCGCGGAGGATTCGCTCCGCCGACGTGGCGCGGGCAGCGTGCTCGATACGGTCGAACTCGAGGATGAGGCGATGGTGCAGCGCGTGCAGCGCGGCGTGCGCGCGCGCACCTACGTGCGCGGGCGCTACGCGCCGCGGCACGAGGCGGGCGTGCACGCGTTCCATCGCCTGCTCGCCGCCGCGCTCGACTGAGCCGCGCACGACCGAAGCATGACCGTTGCCGCCGTGCGGCCCGCGTGTCGCGCACTTTGTGGAGAACGTTGCGCTCGCGTGTGCTTGCGCGCGCGAGCCGGGCGCGTAGCGTGCGCCCCTCGAACGGGAATGCGATCGTGACCCACGCGCTCTGCTTGCTGCTCGGCTTCGCGATCGCTGCGGCACTCGCGTGGTTCCTCGATCGGCGCCGCGCGCGCGCGCCGGCGCTGCTGGCCCCGCCGGCCCTCGCGCTGCCGCAGATCGCGGTCGGGGTCAGCGCCGAGCTGGCCACGCTCGCGTCCGGAATGGAGGGCAACGCGCAGCTCCTGTGCGAGGCAGCCGAGGCCGGCGAGCCGATCGCACCGTATGCCGACCAGCTCTGCCACGTCGGCCGCCGGCTGCGCGCGCTCGCGGAGACCATCCAGCTCGCCGCGGGCGAAGTGCGCGTGCACCTGCGGCCGGTGCGCGTCGAAGACGTCGTGCTCGCCGTGCAGCACGAGCTGGAAGCGGCGAGCTGCGGCCGCTACCAGATCGCGGTCGACCTCGCGTCGTCGGTGCCCGAGGTCGCGACGGATGCGCGCGCGCTGACCCGCACGCTGCTGCTGCTCGCCGACGTGCTGGTGGGGCGCGAGCCGGGGGCGTGCAAGTTCACGCTGCGCACGCGCAACTCGCTCGCCCAGTCGCGCCACGGCGTCGTGCTGGAGATGAGCGCCGAGGTCGAGGAGAACGTGGCCGCCGAGCCGCCGCCGCCGGCGCAGTTGACCCTGGCGCACGAAGCGGCGGACAACCTGCTCGAGGCGCTGGGCGCGCAGTGGACGCTGTCGGTCGAGCGCGGCGTCGGCGCCGCGGCGACGATCCTGCTGCCCGCCGCGCCGCCGGAGGAAACCGCAGCGCCGGCGCCGGATTCCGACCCGCCCGCGCGGCACGACTTCGGCGGTGCGCTGGTGCTGGAGACCGATCCCGCGGTGCGCCACATGGTCGGGCGCGAGCTGGAGCGGACCGGCCGGCAGGTGTTCCTGTGCGCGGACGGAGTCGCGGCGCGCGCGCTGTGGCGCGCGACACCGGAACGCTTCGAACTGCTGGTCGTCGCCGCGCAGGGCGGCCGCCTGCCGGGGGAGGCGCTCGTCGCCGAGGCGCTCGAGGTGCAACCCGCGACGCGCGCGGTGCTGCTCGGCCACACCGCGGTGCCCGCGCTGCAGGCCGCGGCCGCCGCCCCCTCCCCGCGCGTCACCGTCGTGCCGCAGCCGTTCGGGCTGATGGAGCTGCGCGACGCGCTCGCCCACGTCGGGATCCGACCGAGCCGCGCGACCGGCTGAGTTCCCCGAGCAACGGCGCTGGCGCACCGCGACCGGCTGCTAAGCTCTCCGCCTTTCGCACGAGGAGCCGAACCATCAAACGCAAGGACGACCGCCCGACCGATCAGATCCGGCCGCTCAAGTTGACCCGGTCGTTCGGCAGCGCCGCGATCGGCTCGGTGCTCGCCGAGAGCGGTGGCACGCGCGTGCTGTGCACGGTCAGCTACCAGGAGCAGGTGCCGACCTGGATGTCGAACCAGCGCGGCGCCTGGCTGACCGCGGAGTACTCGATGCTCCCGGGGTCCACGGCCCCGCGCAAGCAACGCGAGCGCAACAACAAGGTCGACGGCCGCTCGCTGGAGATCCAGCGCTTGATCGGCCGCAGCCTGCGTTGCGCGATCGACCTCAAGCGGATGCCGGAGATCACCCTGTGGGTGGATTGCGACGTGATCTCCGCCGACGGCGGCACGCGCACGACCGCGATCAACGGCGCGTACGTCGCGCTGTACGACGCCATGCTCTGGCTGGAGCAGCGCAAGATCGTGCGCTCGTGGCCGCTGACCACCGGCGTGTCGGCGATCTCGGTCGGCCTGGTCGACGGCGTCCCGCTCGTCGACCTCGACTACCAGGAAGACGTGCGCGCCGAGGTCGACATGACGGTCGTGTGCACCGACGACGGCCGGTTCGTCGAGGTCCAGGGCGCCGCGGAGCGCACCCCGTTCGCGCCCGACCAGCTCCAGCGGCTGCTCGAGCTGGCGCGCGCGGCGAACGAGCGCGTGCAGGCCGCGCAGCGGGCCGCGCTCGGCCTGTGAGCACGGCGAACGGCGACGCGCCGGGCGACGTGCGCGCGGTCCTCTGGCTCGCGACCGGCAACGCCAAGAAGCGCGCCGAGCTGGAGCGCCTGCTCGCGCCGCTCGGCTTCGCGCTGAAGACCCTGGTCGACCTGCCGGCGCCGATCGAGCTGGTCGAGGACGCGCCCGACTTCGCCGGCAACGCCGCGCGCAAGGCGATCGCGGTCGCGCGCGCGGCGCGCGCCCCCGCGCTCGGCGACGACTCGGGCCTGTGCGTGGACACGCTCGGCGGCCGGCCGGGCGTGCTCTCGGCACGCTACGGCGGCCTCGGGGCGAGCGACGCCGACCGGATCGCGCTCCTGCTCACCGAGCTGCGCGGCGTGCCTCCCGAGCGGCGGACGGCGCGCTTCGTGTGCAGCCTGTGCCTCGCGACCGAGGACGGCCGGATCGCCGCGACGATCGAGGACACCTGCGAAGGGCGCATCGCGAGCGCGCCGGCCGGCGCCGGCGGCTTCGGCTACGACCCGATCTTCGTGCCCGACGCCACCGCGGTCTCCGCCGAGGGGCCGACGATGGCCGAGCTGTCGGCGGCGCAGAAGGACGCGATCAGCCACCGCGGCCGCGCGCTGCGCCGGCTGGTCGAGGTGCTGCGGGCGTGGCGCTGAGCGGCGCCGGCGCGCGGCCTTTGTGCAGGCGGGGGCGGGGCGAGGCACGCCGCTCGCTACCATTCCCCGGCCCGTGACCGAGCTCGCCCTGATCCGCAACTTCAGCATCATCGCCCACGTCGACCACGGCAAGTCGACGCTCGCCGACCGTCTGCTCGAACTGACCGGCACCGTCCAGAAGCGCGAGATGCAGGAGCAGCTCCTCGACTCGATGGATCTCGAGCGCGAGCGGGGCATCACGATCAAGGCGCACCCGGTCGCGATGCGCTACCGGGCCAAGGACGGCAAGACCTACCTGTTCAACCTGATCGACACCCCCGGGCACATCGACTTCAACTACGAGGTGCAGAAGTCGATGCAGGCGTGCGAGGGCGCGATCCTGCTGGTCGACGCCTCGCAGGGCGTGGAGGCGCAGACCGTGGTCAACGCGCACCTGGCCGAGCAGAACAACCTCGTGATCGTGCCGGTGATCAACAAGATCGACCTGCCGCACGCCCGGCCCGAGGAGGTCGCGACCGAGATCGAGGACGCGATCTGCCTGCCGGCGGAGGACGCGATCCCGGTCTCGGCGAAGACCGGCGAGAACGTCGAGAAGGTGCTCGAGGCGATCGTCGAACGCGTGCCGCCCCCCAAGGGCGACCCGGCCGCGCCGCTGCAGGCGCTGATCTTCGACGCGATCTACAACGACTACCGCGGCGTCGTCGTCTACATCCGCGTGCTGCAGGGCACGATCAAGAAGGGCGACATGATCTACATGACCGGCACCAAGACCACCTACGAGGTGCAGGAGATCGGCCGGTTGGTGCCGGGCAAGATGCTGCCCGAGCCGCTGCTGCACGCCGGCGAGGCCGGCTACTTGATCGCCAACGTCAAGCGCCTGCAGGACGTCGTGATCGGCGACACGGTGACGCATGCCGACGAGCGGCTGCGCGCCCCGGCCCTCCCGGGGTTCCGCCAGCCGAAGCCGATGGTGTTCTGCGGGATCTACCCGACCAACCCCGGCGATTTCGAGAACCTGCGCAAGGCGCTCGACAAGCTGCGCCTCAACGACAGCTCGTTCAACTTCGAGCCGGAGACCAGCGACGCGCTCGGCTTCGGCTTCCGCTGCGGGTTCCTCGGCCTCCTGCACATGGAGATCATCCAGGAGCGCCTGGAGCGCGAGGAGAATCTCGACCTCGTGCAGACCGCGCCGAACGTCACCTACCGGGTGCGGCTGCACGCCAAGCCGGGCGAGGAGCCGCGCGAGGTCGAGATCCGGTCGCCGTCCGAGCTGCCCGACCCGTCGACGATCGCCGACTACCTCGAGCCGATCGCGCAGGTCAACATCGTCGTGCCCACCGACTGCATCGGTGCGGTGATGAAGCTCGGCACCGAGCGGCGCGGGGTCTACAAGAAGACCGAGTACTACGGCCGCGAGCGGGTGATGATCTCGTGGGAGATCCCGTTCGCCGAGATCATCTTCGACTTCCACGACAAGCTGAAGTCGATGACCCGCGGCTACGGCACGATGGACTACGAGGTCATCGGCTACCAGGTCGCCAACCTCGTGCGCCTGCGCATCCTCGTCGGCGGCAAGGAGGTCGACGCGCTGTCGATCATCTGCCACCGCGACCAGGCCGAGCAGCGCGGGCGCAAGGTGCTCAAGCGGCTGCGCAAGGAGATCCCGCGGCACATGTTCGAGGTCGCGCTGCAGGCCGCTATCGGCGGCAAGATCATCGCGCGCGAGAACATCGCGGCGCTGGCCAAGAACGTGACCGCCAAGTGCTACGGCGGCGACATCACCCGCAAGCGCAAGCTGTGGGAGAAGCAGAAGGAGGGCAAGAAGCGCATGAAGTCGATCGGCAGCGTCGACATCCCGCAGAAGGCGTTCCTCGCCGTCCTGGCGACCGACGAGGAGGAGTGATGGCGCACGTCGACGCGGCCGCGGCGGTGCACGCGGACCACGAGCCGGCGCGCGGCCGGAAGAAGAAGGCGAAGTCGACCCGCCCGGTACGGGACAACATCGAGGCGTTCGCGA
>Ga0079224_100014191_pt1 | contig 11121 bp, 16 predicted proteins | sample Stecom2015_FD_80414 | JGI IMG/M metagenome (GOLD analysis project Ga0079224, IMG submission 80414) | Agricultural soil microbial communities from Utah to study Nitrogen management - Steer compost 2015 | ecosystem: Environmental > Terrestrial > Soil > Agricultural land | place: USA: Utah...
CCGCGGCAATCAGCTTGTCAAGGTCCGGTTTTGCCATGCAGGTGCACATCCTATCCCCGGCCCCCCAGGAACGTCACCCGCGCCAGCGGGTCGGCTCCTGACTGCCGGATGAATCGAGCCCAGGTCGGAAGGGGCGCCGGGAAGTCGGTCCCCCGGATCAGTTCGCCGGCGAAGATGCCCGCCGCGTCCCCGAGCTCGAGATCCCCGGCCGCTACGTGCGGCCCCACCACGTCACGGGCCCACGTGGGGATAGCCACCATGCCCCCGATGGGAAGGGGCCGGGTCGCGCGCATGGCGCCGGTCTGGATCCCCGAGCCGAGGCGAGCCATGGCCACCACGACGATCGGCGCCGTGATGGGAGCCAAGGCCCGCAACGTCACCCGGACAGGGAGAGGCGTGGCGAGCTCGGCCGGAAGGTCCACCCCCTCGAGGATCTGGAGCTGCGGCAAAGTGATATCAGCCACGACTTGCAGATCGGGCCAGTCGGCACGCTGCGGAAAGCCCAGCGAGATGATCCCCGACTGCAACGGCGCACGCTTCCAGCCGACTTGGTTCCCGGAGCCGTCGAAGGGATCGGGACCCAGCTCCACCGAGTCAGATTGCCGGTCCGGCCCTAGGTTAACGATCTGCGACCAGTACGCCACGGGTCACCGCACCGCCGGAATGCTCCGGAGGGCACTCCGGAGGAGTCGGGCCCGGGGATCCGTGTTTGCCGTTCGCTCGAGGCCCGCGGCCCTCGAGGCGATCTGCCGCGCCGCGTTCATGGCTGCGGCCGGGTTTCGTCTCGCGGCTTGAGCCGCGCGAGTCACCGCCGGCGCCGCACGGCGCGCGGCATCGACGGCGGCAAGCACGTGCTTTGCCTTGTTGGCTGCCGCGTATGCAGCCAAGCCCGGACCGCCGACGGCCATCAGCGGAGGCGTGACGGCCAGTGCTCCCATGGCAGCACCGAAAGCCGGGTGCGAGGCAACCTTGATGCTCTCGCGGCCCACCTTCTCCGCGACCCGCGCCGCATCCCGCACGATGGGCGCTAGCTTGCGCTGGGCCTGGTTGATGATCTTGCGAGCCGGCGCCGGCGTGACGGCCTTTGCCGCCCTCGAGAGCCCGCGCTTCACTCGGCTGAAGAGCCCGTTGACGGTGGGTCCATCGGAGGCAAATCCCAGCTCGGACATGGCAGCGGCAAAGGCTCGCTTTGCGCGCTCCTCGGGAATGTGCACGGTCACCCGCGCGCCGTTGCTTCCGCGCAGAGTGGCGCAGAGCTCGCGCCGCTCTTCGCTCCACTCCCATTCGATCTCACCCTGCCGAGGCAGGGCCGGAAGTGCGAAGGGCTCCCCGAGCACTTCGACGTTGTCCACCCGGCGCACCTGGCGGCGGAGATCCTGAACGGTTCGAGCGCTTGTCGTCACCTCACACCATCCTTTCAATCAACAACCGGGCTTCTTCGTCGTCCTCGCGGTCGAGTCTCTCCATGATCTTGTTGACCTGCTCCTGCACCGGCACCGGCTGCGGCACGGGGAAGGAGCCTTGCGCGTCCTCACGCTCGATAGAGGCGGCGAGCGCGCGCCGATGGGCTTCGGTGCCTGGAATCTTCTTCAGCTCTTCGATCACGCCGTTGATGCGCTTGCGGTAGTCCGCGATCGCGGTCGCCTTGTTCCAGTGCTGGCCCAGAGACCAGAAGCGCACCAGAGGCAAGATCCCCACCTCTCGCGCCATGCGCGTCACCGAGTTGACCCCGAACTTGCCATCAGCAACGAGGCCAACGGTTCGTTGCCACTCCTTCACATCCTCTTGAAGGTCATCCTTCCAGCCCGGGGCGCTTTCCCGGGCGAGCAAGACTCGAGCGAGCCCAACGGTTCCGTTGGGATCGGCGTAGGAGTCGGTTTCCACTTCCGCGATCTCGGTCGGGGGAGCAAAGTCCCCCGGGTCCACTCCCGGAGCGGACGGCACGGGTGAAGTGGACACGGGGATCTCGGGCTGCGGCGGAACCGGAGCCGGCGCAGACGGAGCGGGGCCGCTGCCCGTCGGGGGCGCCACCTGCTCCGGAGCCTTGAGGCCAGTTGCGGCGCCCAAGTGCTCGACGTTGGTCACGGACAAGCGCCACTCGCCGGCGGCGAAGACCTGCCGGTTTAGAGGCACATCGATCCGGAAGTCCGGTTCCATGACGTACTGGACGCGGGTCGAGTCGTGCTGCGCCGTCGTGGTGATATCAGTGGCACCGGTCGCGGCGAGCGCGTGCCGCATCGCCGTCAGGAACGCCACATCAGGGGACCCCGGCGTGATTCGCCCGGTGAGGCGGTAACGCTGGCCAGGCCAGAGGGTAGCCATCTGCGACGGCGCCGGAGTCGCCGGCCCACCGTCGGGCACATCGACGGGGATCACCGTCGGCGGCTTGCCGGGCTCTTCGATCTCAACGTCCACCACGTCACCCGGATCCGTGGGCGGCTTCTTGGGGGGCGGGGGAGGAGTCGGCTTCTTTTCGCCAGGCGAAGCACTCGCAGCGGCCGCGATGCCCACGAGCACCCCAACAATAACCAAACTTCCAACGAGTGCCTTTGCCTTTGCGCTAGCCATGGGGATCCTCTTGAAGAAACCAGGTGCTCGGGTCTTCCTCTGAGCCATCCGCCCGCCGGATCGCTACGTGGTACCTCACACCATCTTGCCAGTCTCGCAATACCTGCGGATGTGCTTTCTCACCCGCGGCCAGGAGCTCGGCCAACCGCCACAACACGATATCGTCACAGTCTCCGAACCCTCGAGCGTAGACGAGCGGGGGCGGCGCCCACTCCTCCCACCCGGGGAACTTCTCGGGCTCCCATCGGATGCCCGATTCCCGGAGAGGTGGCAACCGCCCCGGGTTGCGCTGCATCCAGCGGGCCCAGACCACCGCGAGAGCCTCCAAAACATCTTGGATGTCCTCGGAGAGCTCTGGGCCCGTACCTGGAAGCAGGAGAGCGACCTTCACGGAGTGCGCGGCCCTCAGGCGCGGAGACGCCAGCCCGTGAGGGTCAACCGGGGCTCGTGGGGGTTAACGTCGGTGTTGTCGTACGCCACCCGGATCGCCTGGCCCGTCTGCACCGTGGGCCAGCTGATCTCGCTCTGCAACGAGACTTCCGAGAAGACATCGGCGCAAATGGGATCACCGTCCAGGAGATCCACAGCGGCGATGTTCATCCGCGAAATCAGGAGGAACTCGGCGACCGCGCTCGAGTTGGTTGCCTTGATGGGCTGGAAGGGGTTTTGCAGCGTCGGCGCGGGGATCTGCGCCGTGGCGCCGGCGGGAATCTGGAAGCGCCCGCCCACGCCGACCTTGATCACGTCGCTGCGGGTGTAGTTGTCCCGCTCATACTCGACGGCCTGGGAAGGCGGGTCGTTCGGGTCCACCTGAAGGGCAGGGTTGGACAAGCGGGGGGTCTTCCGGATCTGAACGTCGTTCAACATCTGATCGTAAACGCTGCGGCTCATGGTCTCTGGTCTCTCTCTTCGTGGTTGCTGTTTGGTTGATCTGATGTCCGCTCAGTTCACCGGGTGAGTGGTTTGGTATCAGCCGAACTTTTCGCGGCGCTTCTGTGCGAAGTCGGACGCGGCCGCGCGCTTGCGCGCCTGATGCCCGGCGAACTCGCACGCCATGCCGATCCCCGCCATGCCGACGTAGTACCCGCCGGGCACCACCTCGAACATGCCGAGCACGGACAGCCCCGCGCCCACGATGGGAGTCACAGGCAGGCCGAAAGCATGGGCGCCGTCGCCCTCCTGCTGGTCATTCTTCGAGAGGTCGAAAGCCCCATTGACGGCGCCGGCGACGGCCGCGGCCGTTACGGCCAACGTGCTCCCGATCACTCGTTCGGTGGAAACCCGCGCTTGTTCGCGAATGCGAGCGAGCCGCCGATTCTGCGCGGCAAGCTGGCGCTCCTGGGCCTTTGCGGTCTCGGCAAGTCTGCTGATGGCGGTGCTCATGCGTTCCTCCTACGTGTCCCCCATTCAGGCCGCAGCTTTTCCGCCCGTGCAAGCTCCCCGCCGCGCGTTTCCGTTGGCTTTTGGTATGATGACGGCATGCCCACGCCCAGGAAGCTACCGGAGCACCGGGCCGCAGAGCTCCGGATCGCCCTCCAGAAGCACTGGATCGGCCCCCTCCCGCTCGCCTACACCCCCCGCCACGGCCCTCGAGAGATTGTCGACGGGCGCCAACGGCTCGCCCACTGGGCCGCGCTCGGGCGCCCGGAGCCCGAGCACATCGAAGAAACCGACGCGCTGGCAGTCGCGGCCGAGCTTGCGCGCCGCGGACACTTCGACCGAGCTTGCCAATTCGTGGATCGGTCGCCTCATGCTGGAGCCGACGCGAGCACACTTCGAGCGCTAACAGGTCTGCCGGCTCCGACGTGCCGGCGCATCCTCGAGGCACGCGCGTTCCGTGTCTCGCTCCCTCGAGTCTCGAGCACTCGAGCCGCCGGCCGTCGCATCGTACGCCGCTTGTGGCGGTTGATTGACCTATACGAAGAGGACGGCCGCCCTATCACCTCTGACGACCTGCGAGAGGCAATCCGTGGCAGCTAGACGCACCCCCACGCGCTACGCGCACCTTTCCGTTGATTGCGATCCCCGCCTTCTTCGCCGCATCGACCAACGATGCCGAGAGCTTGCAAAGGAACGAGGCGCGAAGCGCGTCAGTCGCGCGGCCGTGGTTCGGGCCATCCTAAACCGCAACCTTCCGGAGCTTGACGGCTAACCGTCCGACCACCAGAAGCGACGTTGAACCGGGGGCGCTTCTGGTGGTGGGCCAATCTCCTGCCCTGACAGTTGGTCACATGCCCCGCCCTGGAAATCCGAACACGCGCCCCGGCTGAACCGGTCGACCTGGACGATCGCCGTATCGCACGAGCCGCCACAGCATGGGCACTCGGGGGGATGCTTGGCCGCTTCGCAGAACTCCTTAAAGCCGCTCGAGCACTGGCGCCGGCGGCGCCCAGCGTTGGCGATGACCAGCCGCGCGAAGAGCCGAGGCGTGCACCGTGTGCCCGCTGAATCGTCGGACCAATCCTTGACGAGATACTTTGCCAGCTCGTGAGCCACGTCCGGGCCCGCTGCTCTCACATCGACTTGCCAGCGTTCATGCTTTTCTAACTGTGCCACCAAATGGGGAAAGCGTTCCCGGGCCGTGCTCAGCACATCAGCGCGCCAACCGTCGTGCACCTCATCGGCGGATAACCATGGGCCATGGTACCAAATATGGAAATGTGGGTGCCCGTGATGGTCCCTCCCTGGGGTCCACTCTTCCACGCGCACATAGTGGCAGAGCCGGCGCAACTGCTCTTCGGTGAACCACCCGGCCCGCTGCGTCGCAATCGCGTGGATCCCCTCGAGCGTCCACCTTGAGAGCCGCCGCGAAAACTTCCGCCAAGCGAGCGCGCGCAGTGCGATCCGTTCCTCGAGCGCGCCGACATCGGGAGCCGTCAATGTCACGAACCGGCCACGAATTGACCGATACCCATTCGCTAACCCTTGCTCGGCCGTGACTTTCTCGAGGAGCTCTCGACCGCGCTCGAATTCCTTCCGCCACTGGCGCGCGCGCCGATCACGACACACCGCGCAAAGCGCCTCGACTCCGCACCCTAGCGACAGGTGACGCACGTGGCCGCACGTCCCGCAGTCGAGGCGCAACGAGTGGAACTCTTGGCCGCAGTTCTGAAGGCGCGCGCGCCAGAGCTCGAGCCCTCGAGCTCGCGCCGCGTGCCACCTCGAGACGGGGATCCGCACCACTTCGGTCCCCCCCTCTTCGTTTTCGATGACCCGATCCCAAAGCTCGAAGGGCGGGGGGGTCGCCGTGGTGCCCGGGGGCGCCGGGCGCTCGAAGGCCGCGGCCCGATGGCTCGCCCGGTCGGCCGCCTCGAGGCTCCCCCGCTTGCGGAGGTACTTCGCGCGCTGGCGGAATTCTGCCGCCAGCTCGGCCGACCCCCCCTCGAGCGCACGCCGCTGCACCTCGAAGTGCACGGCGCCTTGCGCCCGGAGCCGGCGGGCCCGGTCCGATTGCCAGGCCGCGAGGTCGACTAGGACCACGTCCGCCCAGTCGAGCCGCTCGGCCCGGCTGGAATTGGTGACAGTTTCCGCGCACTTGGCACTTATTGCCAGAGTATCTAGGAGAGCATCGCCGCCCGTCGCGGCACACGTCGCACCGGGGCCGCTCATGCCTTGCCGGTCCCCCGCTCGGAGCGGCTTCCGCCGCTCTCCCTTTCGGAGCTCCCCCCCGGGCCGGCCGGGCTCGTGCCACGGAGGGCCCCCGAACCGGCGACCGGGGAGGCCCCCCTACGGGCCCCCGCGCCGTCAGTTGACACGGGGGGACCCTTGGGGCGGGGGGTTGCGCTCGAGCTCGAGCCGGCGCACCCTGAGAGCTCCCCCCCGGGCCGGCCGTGGCGAAGTGCTGCGGACGGCCTTTTTTCTGCCGTCACTACACGGGACCGGACCCACCGGGCCACATCGGCGGGGAGACGGGGCCCCGTGTGCCAGTCGCAGAACCACTCGCCCCGGATGGCGAGGAATCCGCGACGGCCGCAACGGGAGCAGACTCGAGGGCCGAGCGGGAGGGTTCGAGCGGCCGCGGGCAGCGGAGCTAGCTCGAGCTGGCGCGATATCACGCGACCCTTGCGCGGGCGGCGGGCCGGGCTTACCTTCGCCACGTCCAGCCTTTCTCACGCGCATTGGTGCCCGTGGTGGGGTGACTCTCTGGCAAGGGAGGACGCGAGGCCCGGCGGTTACGACCCGCCGGGCTTCTTTCTTTGGGCCGGCTCATGGGGGGGACGGTACCGGGGGGCCGGTCATCCCGTCCAGATTCCACCCCGATCGCCCATAAAATCAGCGGTGGCGCGGCCGTAGGAGAGGCCCCTACCTGGCCCCCAGGTCGATTGATATCACTTTGGGCTTGCTCAACTGATATCACTTCCTGTAAGGATTGAGGGCCCTCGAGCTCGAGGCCCCCGATCGCGTTGCCTGGCCGGCTCGCGCTTCGCTCGCCGAAAGCTCGAGGGCGCTTCCCTTGTCACGAAAGGAAACCCCTCACAATGAGCAAACAGAGCACATCAGAGCTTCTAAGCAGCACCCTTCACAGTCTGGCCGCGTCCTGCGGCTTCGTCTCCGCGCTCATCCGGATCGGAACGCTCCGAGCCGAGCCCGAAGCGCTCGAGCAGATGGCAGCGGCCGCGCGCGAGTTCGAGCACGCTTGCGCGCAACTACTCCAGAAAGAGGGCGTCGAATACTACACGCGCCCGGAGCTGCGGCGCCTCGAGGTTGACGAGCTGCACCGCGTAGCCGTCGAGATCAGTCGAGAGAGCATCGAAGAGATGCGGGACACGGCCGACGCCAACGGGGACGAGATCCTTTCTCGAGTGTGCCGCCAGGCCCTCGAGGGAGTGCCCGGCGCTTTCGTCGCCCTTTGCCGTCACGTCCACGAGCGGGGGCAGGGATGACCGCCGGAGAGGCGAGGGCGGCGCGTGATGCGCTGCGGTGGGCCACGCGAGCCCAAGGGCTTTTCGCTGCGCTCGAGCAGCTTCGGGCCGCTGGTGTCGCGGTCGAATTCGAGCACCTCCCGGGGGACCGGATCCCCGTGCTGAAAACTCGCGCCTCGCTTCGAGGGCTCCGGTTCGTGCCGGGTGTCGAGGGTCAGCACGTGGCCCGCGTGTTCCTCGGAGCTGCCGAGGTCGACTCGGCCAACCACGACGGCTTTCCCTTGGTGCACTCGCTTTTCAACGCGCTGGCAGCCGTCGACCCTCGGGAGCTCACGCAAGCCGAGCAGATGGCGATCGCGCTCTCGAGGCACACCCTCAAGCGGAGCGTGTGAGATGCAACTCTGCCAAGGACCGCACAACTGACCCCCACGGGGCCGCGGCTTCGGTCGCGGCCCCTTCACAGAAAGCAAATATGAACCCCTACCAACGACTCAGAGAGCAACGAGCCGAGCAACGACGGAAGAACCCGCCCCACGTCCAGCCAACTCCCGAGGTCACCTCGGGGGCTCCGAGGCCGACGTTTCGAGCCACGCACCGGATCGCGGTCACCCGCGACGGCGAGCCGATCGGGGAATGGTTCGTGATGCGGATTCCCTCGAGGGCGACCGAACCCGCGGCGGCCCCCACGTCCGGCGAGCTCGACTCGGGAGCTCCGCCCCTTTGGGCCTTCCATCGTGATCCCGCACGCTGGCTCATCGGTGGCGAAGAGCCCCCGCCCGACATTGGGATCGAAGTCGAAGATCTCGAGCACTGGCAACCAACGCACCGCCTCGAGCTGACCGAACCGTTGAGCAACAGCAAGACCTATGCCCTTGTGATGGTGCAAGCCGACGGCTCGGCCCCCACGTTCCACGAGTGGAGTCAAGGCATCGTCCCCGGCTGGCGCTTCGAGCGCGGCCGCTGGACTCTGCACGGCGAACCACCGGCGGCACCCCTCGGCTTTCAGGTGCTCGAGGCGAACGACCCCGAAGCGGCCGGGCTCCCGCCCGCCGCCACCCCGGGCGAGCTGCCCCCCGAGCACCCCGCGGCCGAGCCCGCTCCGGAGCTCGAAGCGCCTCCGCTCCACACCGAACCGGCGCCGCCCCTCGAGGAAGGCGACGAAGAGCTAGGGCGCTTCCTGGCTGACGTGTTCGCCGAAGTGCATAGGGATCGAAGGAAGTTCCCCGATCCTGTCTGCCTGGTGCTCGCACTGACCGAAGAGGTGGGGGAGCTCGCGAAAGCCGTGCTCGAGGAGCCCGCCGATCGCGTCCGCTCCGAAGCCATCCAGGTGGCAGCGGTCGCCGCCCGGATTGCCCTCGAGGGAGATCCCTTGGCGGATTCAATTCGCCTCGACCGGGAACAACTGAAGCTCGGCCGATGACACGGGCGCGCCTCATCCGAGCCAGCGCGTCCGACTTCGCGCACTGGGACGCGCAGGTAAAAACCCGCGGACACCGCAGCTTCAACGAGCTGGCGGTGTTCGCTCTGCAACAACTCACGGGCCCCGCTGGGGCCCTCGAGGCTCCCCCCGAGGGAGACGACCCACACACGAAAGAAAACCCATGCAGAACAACCGAAACCGAGAACCCCGGCGCCCCGTCGCCGACCTTTACGCCATCGTCCCCACCGGCCAAAAGGACGAGCAAGGCCGCGACCGAACAAGGTTCGTCGCAATCGCGCCGCTCTTCGAAAACGCAGACGGCAGCCTGTCAGGCGTCCAAGACGTTGCCCCCATCCTCTGGGCCAACTCGAAGGAGCCGCGGCGCGTCCAAATCCGCTACCGCGACGATCGCCACAAGCAAGCGCGGGAAGCGCTCCGAGCCCAAGGCGTCAGCGAAGAAGACATCATCGACGCAGAAGGGGACGACATCCCTTTCTGAGAAGAAGAAAGCACCGAAGGAGCCCCCCACGCGGGGGGCTCCGCTCCTCTCTGATGCGGAGGATCAGGCATGAACAACAAGACGCACATCGGCTACGTGGTCACGGATGACGGTCGGATCCTGGTTCAGGGGCCCGGCAGCAACGGCCTCGCGCTGTTCCTCTCGGACGGCTGGCGTTCGTGGCCGCAGGCGCGCGGCATCGACCTGTGGTGGCCGATCGAGGACGACGACCCTCGCATCACCGAGCGGCACCGGGAGGACATGGGGTGGCTCGTCGAAGAACTCCGGGCGGACCCGATCTCGTGACGACACGCCCCACCCGACCTGTACGAAGAAGCTCGACAAGGCCGAGCGCCTGCCGGAGTCTGAACCCATGAACCTGAACCCCGCACTTTTTCCACCCGACGAACGGAAGATCCTCCAGTACCTCGACCGCTTCGGCGCGTTGCCACAGGCACGGGCCGAGCGCGAAGGCTGGACGATCGGAGGGCTCCCGACGGAGCCGCTGCGCAACCTGATCCGGCTGCGCATCGTGGCGCCCCGGGTGCTCACCTCCTACCCGCTGCGCTGCTCCTGGGAGCTGCGCCACGGGGCCAACACACCGGAGCGGGCGGCCGCTCGAGCGAAGATGCAAGAGGAGTACGGCCTGCGGGAGTACGTGGGGAGCCTGTCCTTTGTGGGGAGGCCGACGGGATGAAACCGGGCTTCACGGTCTACGAAGCCGGGCACGCCAACGGGAACCAGCCCACCGGGTGCCGTGCGTTGGAACCGGTGGTGGGCGCGACGGTGGGCCCGGTACCGGGGGCGCCAGTGAACGGCTCGCACATCTTCGCGGCCGTGCTCGTGCTTTGGGCCGTGGTCTTCGTGGCCGCGGCTTTCTGGCACACTCGGGGGGATGACCATCGAAATCCCCCCGGGCCTCCTGCCCCCTGATGACTCCTCCCTACCCTACCGCGATCCAGCTCTCACCCTTGGGCAACGGTGCCTCGTCTGGATCGAAATGCAGCGCGCCGCACCGTGGCAGCACATCCCACCAGCTCCGCACCCGAACACAAACGAACGGGTCCGGAGCTGGTTCCGTCCTGCGATGCGAAACGGCCGCCCGCTCGGCCTCACTGAGGGCAACTGGTGCGCCGTCTTTCAGTCGGCAGCGCTCTTCGCTTGCGCGCTCGGACCGCATGAGCTCATCCACGGCTACCGCGCCGCAGTGGTCGAGCTCATAGCAGACACGTTGGACGAGCCCGGGAAGCGGGCACAGCTCCAATATGCGCCGCTCCGAAGCGCCGGCCGCTATCACACGGTGGCCGACGTCAAGGCGGGCAAGTGGAGCCCGCAACGGGGCGATCTGGTCATCTTCGACCGACGCACGCCGGGCAAGCCTGAGACCAACTGGCAACGCCACGTATCAAGGTTCGAGTGGTGGACTTCGCCCGAGTGGACGAGCTTTTACACCGTCGGCGGCAACGAAAACCGGCGCATCATGCGCCAGCTCCGGACCATCGACGATCCGAAGCTGCTCGGCTTCCTGAGCTACTACGTGCCCCCGCAGACGTAGAAAACACGACGCCCCCGGGGTGCGGATTCCCGACCACCCCGGGGGCTTCGTCACTCACGTGCGACCCATGCACGAGAACGCTTAGAAGGGCACTCCCTCGACACCCGCGGCCAGCGCGGGATAGGGGTCGATGCCCGCGGCCCGTAGCGCTTCCTCCTCTTCGGCCGTGTACATGTATGCATCGTGCCGCTTCGTTTTCGCAAGCTTGCGCGCGATC
>Ga0079224_100014192_pt1 | contig 11121 bp, 8 predicted proteins | sample Stecom2015_FD_80414 | JGI IMG/M metagenome (GOLD analysis project Ga0079224, IMG submission 80414) | Agricultural soil microbial communities from Utah to study Nitrogen management - Steer compost 2015 | ecosystem: Environmental > Terrestrial > Soil > Agricultural land | place: USA: Utah...
CACAGGAACGCGCCGAAGTCATCCGCGACTACCTTCTCGAACAAGGCATCGACGCCTCGCGGATGCAAATCAAAGCCTGGGGCGGGAAACGGCCTATCCACGAAAAGAACAGTCCAAGGGCTGAAGAGAATGTGCGGGTAGAAGTGGAGATCCTCGAAGACTAAGGGTTGAACAGTTAATAGTTGAATGGTACCGTAGGGACGTTACACGCAACGTCCCTACTTTTTTACTGCTTATTGCCCACTGGACACTGAACCCGCGACGGCTCGCAGTATATCATGCTGCGTAATGATATGCACCTTCTCCTGTTCATCCCGCACGAGTACTGCCTTGTTCTCCTTGTTTACCAGGGATGACAACACATCGAGGGTGCTGTCAGGGGCTACGAAGATCATGGGCTTATCCATAACCTCCTTTACGCGCTTGTTCTGCAGTTTCGGGTCGTCAATGATTTTTTCAAGCAATCCGGAAGAACTGATGCTACCTACGAAGTGTCCGTTATCCGTGACAGGAATCTGGTCGATGCCTTCCCGGTTGAGGATCAGGATCGCTTCGCTGACTATTGCATCCCCGGATACAGTGAACAGATTGTCCTTACCGCCGCGCGCCGCGATAATATCACGAGCCGTGCTAAAGCTTCGGGCTTCAAGGAAGCCATGGTCTTTCATCCACTGATCGTTGTATACTTTGGCAAGGTATCTTGTACCGTGATCGGGGAGGAGGATGACCATAAGATCGTCTTCCTTCAAATGTTCGCGTGCATACTCGAGTGCACCGTGCACTGCGGAGCCGCTTGACCAACCAATAAAAAGCCCCTCTTCACGCGCGAGTTTACGCGCCATGATGGCTCCATCTTTGTCGGTTACCTTGATGAACAAATCGATGATATCGAAATCGACATTTTTGGGAAGAATATCTTCTCCGAACCCTTCCGTGAGGTAGGGATAGATTTCGTTCTCATCGAATATTCCTGTCTCTTTGTACTTCTTAAAAACTGATCCATAGGTGTCGATACCAACGGCGACAATGTTCGGATTTTGTTGCTTGAGGAATCGCGCGGTGCCGCACATCGACCCACCTGTTCCTACTGTCGCGACATAATGCGTGATCTTATGGTCCGTTTGTTCCCAAATTTCCGGTCCTGTCGTTTCATAATGTGCCTGCGCATTCGACAGGTTGTCGTACTGGTTCGGATAAAATGAGTTGGGAATTTCCTTGTTAAGTTTTCTGGCTACGGAGTAGTACGACCTGGGATCATCCGGATCAACGTTAGTGGGGCAAACGATAACCTCTGCACCGACGGCCCGCAGGATATTGATCTTTTCCTGCGACTGCTTGTCCGCCATCGTGAAAATGCATTTATAACCTTTCGCAGCGGCTGCCAACGCCAGCCCCATTCCGGTATTTCCGGATGTTCCCTCGATGATGGTGCCTCCCGGCTTCAAAATGCCGGCTTTTTCGGCATCCTCGATCATTTTGAGGGCCATCCTGTCTTTCGTGGAGTTACCGGGGTTGAAATATTCCACTTTAACGGCAATGGTGCCCTTGATGCCCCGGTTCACCTTGTTCAACCGTACGAGCGGCGTATTTCCGATCGTCTCGATAATATTGTTGTAGATCATAGCCATTACGCGGAGCAAGTTACTACTTCCGCGCTTATCGTAACGCATTATGCGTGGACTGTGTTCCGTTCACAGCAGCTCAGCCTGCCGCCCCTGCGAGGAGGTAAAGAACTGCCATACGGACTGCAACGCCATTCTCAACCTGATCGAGGATAATAGAGTGCTGGGAATCCGCCACGTCGCTGCTGAGTTCGACCCCCCGGTTGATAGGACCCGGGTGCATGATCACGATCTGCCTGTGCAGGCTGTCGAGAAGTCGCTTGTTTATACCGTAATAAAGTGAGTATTCACGAAGACTGGGGCAATAGCGGATTTGCTGTCGCTCCAGTTGGATCCGGAGCACATTGGCAACGTCACACCACTGCAGCGCCTTTTTTACATCCAGCTCAACCTTTACACCCAGTTCATTGATGTATTTGGGGAGAAGCGTAGGAGGGCCACAAACCATGACTTCCGCGCCGAGCTTCTTTAGTGCGAAAATGTTTGAAAGGGCCACGCGCGAGTGCAGTATGTCGCCAATAATTGCCACTTTCTTTCCACCGACACCACCGAGTTTTTCGCGGATGGAAAACGCGTCAAGAAGCGCCTGCGTCGGATGTTCATGAGTGCCATCACCCGCATTGATAATGTTGGCCGAAATGTGGCGGGACAGGAAGTGAGGTGCACCGGGACTTGCATGCCGCATCACTACCATGTCGACTTTCATGGCCAGAATGTTGTTAACCGTATCAAGCAGGGTTTCTCCTTTTTTTACGGACGACGTCGACGCTGAGAAATTCACAACGTCCGCCGATAACCTTTTCTCTGCCAGTTCAAAGGAGAGGCGTGTACGGGTCGAGTTTTCGAAGAAGATATTGGCAATCGTGATGTCGCGCAGCGATGGAACCTTTTTGATCGGACGGTTGATAACTTCTTTGAAATTCTCTGCGGTTTCAAAAATAAGATTGATGTCCTTCTCTGTGATGTCCTTTATGCCTAGGAGGTGTTTTTGACTGAGTTTGGACATAATATCAATCCTTGTTGATCAACCAGATCCTGTTGTGTTCGTGACCTTGCGCCTCCAGCTCCACGAGCACGCGTTCAGAAGGAAGCGTGTTTACCGCCTTCCCAACATAGTCGGCTGCCACTGGCAGGTCGCGACTGTATTTTCTGTCTATTAAAACGAGCAGTTCCACCTTGGCGGGGCGACCAAATGCGATCATGGCATCGAGCGCAGCCCGCACGGTTCGGCCAGTGAAGAGTACATCGTCTACAAGAACGACCTTCTTACCTTCGATCACGAATTCAATTCGGGTTTGGCTGGCCTTCACGGGCGTTTCGCGCCGCCGGAAATCGTCGCGATGAAAGGTCACGTCCAGGTATCCCAGCGGAATAGTCTTTCGCGTGTCTTTTTCGAGTTTTCGGTGGATTTGTTCTGCCAGGTAAATCCCTCTGGGCTGAAGGCCCAGGATTACAGTATCTGAGAAATCGGCGTGGTTTTCAATTAATTGTTGACAAAGGCGGCTGATTGTGAGGTCGAGAAGATCCGAGTCGAAGATGAGTTTCTTTCGCTTTGTCACGGCCGCAAATATAGAGAAAAACGGCGAATGAAGGCTCTTGCCGGGCTCAGAGGTTAATCTTATTCACAAAAAATACCCGTCGTTTTTCGATGCCCCCGCCAGGGGCAGCATTTTCGATTTCGTGTATTCCGTAAGCGTAAAAATTGGCGTCGTACCAGTAATCCAGCTGGTTTGTATTCCTGTGGGTCCTGACCAGTACGTCGTTTTCATGGAGCGTGCGTATCGGGTCAATTGTTTTTCCTTCCAGTACTTCGCTGTCGCGAATAATCTTGGTTCGAATCTCGTTGTCGTACAGGTACAGCAGCACAATCTTGTCGTCCTGTACGTCAAACCGCACGAATTGCTCCAGGCTGTATGTCTTGACGTCGTTAATCTCGAAACTGTTATCCCACAACAAATTTCCATCGCGGTCGAAGCCAATGATGACTGCGTGCGTATAACGGTAGCCCTCAAAAACCTGATCGCCACGAATCATCGGATAGCCACTGAACGACCGTGGATAGAAGAAACCACGATAGGTTGCATTGCCGACTGACGAATACTGCGGATAGAACGCTTCGCCCAGTACGATGAACTGATCGTTATGTTCTATGACTTCATGGATGAGGAAGCGATAGTTGAACCGGACTTTCTTCCCTCTGATCTTTCTTCTTTCAATGCGCTCCTTGATCCGATTGCTTCTCTTCGCCTTCATGTAGTTAAAAAAATTCTGGAGGTCGCCGAAGTTGTAATACTTTGTCGTCTGCAATCCTGTTGGATCGATGGTGCTGATGAACAACCCTCGGGAATATTCGCTGTTGCGAAGGCCGTACACACCGGAGAGGATGTGAACGTTGCCTTCAGAACGAGTTGCTCGCCCAAAGATTAGTCCTGTATTGTCCGCAGGTACAAGCGCGTAGTTGTCGAGAATCGTTCCATCAGGTTGATAGTTCTTTATCCAAATGGTACGCTGACGCATAAAGTTGAGCCCTCCAATAAGCACCTGGAAGCTATCGTCTTCAAACACTTTAATTTGAGTGAGTTCTCCGTCTTCGTTCAGAAGCCCGGGTAAGATGGACGACTTGTGTGTTTGGAGGTCATAAAAAAGGACCAGGGGTACGCGGTTGAAATAGCCGCCTATAAGAACACCCCGACCCGTGACCTTGCATTCAGTTGCGCTGAAACGGATCAGACTGTTGATTTCGTACTGCCGGTACTTCCCTGTTTCGTGATCAAGTTCGTAGAGTTGGAAAGACTTTGCCGTAAATGTGTGAAACAGAAAGTATGCATGTGATTTGTGCGTTACAGCCGCAATAAACGCCATGTTGCGCTCTATCGGTATACTTCCACGCCACTGCTCAGCGAAGGAAGTATCTAGTCGGATCAACTCAAGGAAATGATTCTGCTGGCTTCTGACGAATCGGTGGAGGATCAGCCCATGCGTGGACGCGGGTGTAACCCGGAAGCCCGGTTCCGTATCGTTCAGTCTAAGCTCAAAGCGATGGGGTTGCTCTACCTGCGCCGCGGCGGGAGGAGCTATGCATAGGCACAGACACAGAAAGGGGAGAGCAACGACATTAGTTGACTTCCACTTTGTTAATATAGAAGACCTCTCGCACACGTTCTTTCATCGTGTTGTTGCGAATGGTATGATAACCCCACACGAAGAAGGTGTTGCCATACCAATACTGAATGCCTCCTTCCTCTTCCTTTTCCGAACGAATTTCATCGTCGGGATTAGGCAGGAGTATCTTCTGAGTTACAGTCTCATCATCCTCGCCGTCTTCCGGAAGGATCCAACGAGCTTTGATTTCCGATTCATCTTTCTCGAGGAAAATCAGATGTCCGTTCATATAGTGAAAGTCGGCTACCTGTTCCAGGCCACCCCGCCTTACATCATCAAGCTGCAGACTATGATCCCATTGCACCGTGCCGTCAGGAGCAAACGATATCACCATGGATTGGTACGTCTTGATTTCTTCGTTGCGGGAGCGGTATCCATAGCTGTACGGACGAGAATACAGCCTTCCGTATCCCGGATAATACCATCCGTAAGGTGAGTAATATGGACTGTAGTAATACGGACCATAAGGTCTTGCAAAGTCTGAGAAAGTCGAAGACGGCGAATATGCTTCCGCAAAGAGCAGAAATCCTCCTTCATACTCCTGTATGCGATACGGCATGACGTAATTGATGAAATTGGGTATGCCGCCAGCGCTCACAACCTGCTGCGTGTTTTCACGTATGCGACGCGCTCGATTTTCCTTCATGTAGTCCAGATAGTGATTCAGTTCGCCGAATGCCGTGTACTTGATTTTCTGATCCTGGAAAGGATCGATTGGCATGGCAAAGAATCCATTTGATTGCTTGGCGTTGCCCTCGCCCCAGGTGCCGAGCAAAATCAGGTCTTCACGAACAAGCATACTCGTGAGGCCGGCCTGCAATGTGCGCCGATCATCGAGAGTAACGACATCCTCCAAGAGCAATTGGCCCTTTTCGTCATACGTTTGAAAGACAACCCTGCGTTCGTCGCGTTGCGATCGTTCAATGAGCACAATGTTGAATGTATTGTTTACGTTCACGCGCAGGTCCACGAGTTCGCTGTCTTTCTGAAAAAATCCCGGAATGATCTTCATGCTTTTGGCGCCGAGTTCGTACAGCAAAACACTCGGCTCCCTGTTTACATACCCGCCCAGTATCGCTGAATTGCCAACGCGCGTAAAATGCGTGAAGCTCATCGCGAGTTCGGGCTTGACCACATGACGCGGATGCTCATCGCCGTAGAGGTTCACCTCTATCATCTCGATGTTGTTCTTTTCAGTGTCGCCCTGGCGATAAAGCAGCAGGACCTGGCCCGGACTTCTTTCGTAACCGATCAATCGGTTCCTTGTTTCCATGGGCAACGAAATGGTCTTTTTTTCTTTCAGGTTAGCATCAAGGTGAATGGCTTCCCAGATTTTCTTGCCTCCCTCAAATTTGTCCCGGTCACGAATGAGAAAAATGCCTTCTTCTCCAAGGGAAATAATTGAAAAAACACCGTCGGAGTACTTGAATTCTTTCTCGTAACGCTCCGTCTGTTGCAACTGTGCCCATACGAAGCACGGCGCCAGGACAAACGCGATCACACAAAGAACCGGGCCGGGGAAGCGGACCATAAACTATTTCGTTTCGCTGAGTTTGAGGATCGTTTCAAATTCCTGCGGCGACACAGGCTGGACCGATAGGCGCGCCGCGCGAACGAGCACCATATCCTTCAACCGTTTGTCTGCCTTTACTTCCGCAAGGGTTACGGGTCTTTTCAGGGCTTTCTTCGGCGCTACCATCACGGCGGCCCATTCCTTGTCTTTTGGATCCGGGAAATGTTCACGGGTTACCGTGGCAATGCCAACAATGGCTTTCACGTCGCCAGTATGATAGAAGAACGCCTGATCGCCCTTTTTCATTGCCTTCAGATGGCTGCGGGCCTGGAAATTCCGGATGCCGTCCCACACTGTCTCGCCATCGCGTTTCAAATCATCCCACGAATAAGTGTCAGGTTCGGTCTTAATGAGCCAATAATTCATATACGTCGCCACTTAGGAGTGAATAAAAATAACAAATCCGCGGCGTTTTTTTATTAATAAATGAAAGACGGGAAAGAGGCAGAGGAATGAGTGTCAGTGGGAGTGTGAGTGCGGGGGTGCGGGGCCGTAGTAGAATTTGCTAGTATGCGCGAACAAGCCGACCCTCCATGTAGTTCACATAGGCGCGGTTGACAACGCGAACACCACCGGGAGTGGGATAGTCCCCGGTAAAGTACCAGTCGCCAAGGTGATTAGGACAGGCCTTGTGGAGGCCTTCTACGGTCTGGAACACAATTTCCAGCTCGGCCTTCATGTCAGCCGGTCGTACAATTTCCGCGATCTTGGCCGAGACTTCTTCGTAGGTAAATTGGTCGTACAACTGCTTGACGTGGTTCTGCGGATTGCTGCTGTTGCGCGACATCAGGCATTGTTCATACACCTCGCCTAGCATATATTCCAGCCCACGTTCCTTGATCAGAGCGATCATTGCACGGAACGCGACAAAGTCAGCCATGCGGCTCATGTCGATGCCATAACAATCCGGGAATCGAATCTGTGGTGCCGACGATACGACGACGATCTTCTTCGGACCGATACGGTCAAGCATGCGCAGGATGCTTTTTTCCAGAGTAGTTCCTCTCACGATGGAGTCGTCGATCACTACCAGCGTATCAACGCCTTTTCGGACGACTTCATACGTTGTGTCATACACATGCGATACCAACTCATCGCGATGATCATCGCCGGTGATAAAGGTCCGCATCTTCACATCCTTGAGTACAATCTTTTCGATCCTCGGACGGAAGGACAGTATTTCTTCCAGTGAATCGACCGACGGCTTGCCTTCGATGATGATTTCTTTTTGTCGCTGAATGAGGTAATTCTCGATTTCATTCATCATCCCATAGAACGCCGATTCAGCCGTGTTCGGAATGTAGGAGAATACCGTATTCTTGATGTCGAAGTTGATGGCGCGCAGTACTTGCGGAACCAGCAGCCTGCCGAGCATCTTGCGCTCTCTGTAAATATCGGGATCGTTACCCCGCGAGAAATAAATGCGTTCGAAGCTGCACGACCGTTTTTCGGCGGGTGGCAGCACCTGATGCTGTGCGAACTCACCGCTGCGCGAGATAATGAGAGCGTGTCCGGGCTGGATTTCCGCGATCTGGCTGTATTCGACGTTGAACGCAGCTTTGATAGCCGGTTTTTCAGAGGCGACAACCACCACTTCGTCGTCGGAATAGTAGTAGGCAGGACGAATTCCGTTCGGATCGCGCACTACAAACGCCGAACCTGACCCAATGAGTCCGGCCATCGTATAGCCGCCATCAAAGTCCTTACAGGCCCTGCGCAGCACGCGCTGAAGGTTGATTTCGTTTTCTATGAAATCCGAAATCTCCTGGTTTGAGAATGCATCCTTGTATTTCTCAAATATTCCCTGAACCTCTTCGTCGAGGAAGTGGCCGATCTTTTCCATGACGGTTACGGTATCGACCTTTTCTTTGGGGTGCTGCCCCAGGTTCACGAGGATATCGAAGAGGTCGTCAACGTTCGTCATGTTAAAGTTTCCTGCCATGACGAGGTTGCGGCTTCTCCAGTTGTTCTGCCGCAGGAACGGGTGTACGTTCTCGATGCTGTTGAGTCCGTGGGTACCATAACGAAGGTGACCCAGCCACAATTCGCCTGTAAAGGCGACATTTTGCTTAAGCCATTTCTCATCCGTAGCCCGTTCCGGGTGTTCCTTCAGGGCCTTCTTATACTTCTTGCTGATTTTCTTGAAAAGGTCCGCAATCGGTTGCGATTTTACGGAACGGTAGCGGCTGATGTAGCGATAACCGGGTTCGAGATCGAGTTTGATGTTTGCAATTCCGGCTCCATCCTGACCCCGATTGTGCTGTTTCTCCATCAGGATGTACATCTTGTTCATTGCGAAAGTCGGGCCGTACTTATGCAGATAGTAGGACAGCGGCTTCCGCAACCGAATGAGCGCGATTCCGCACTCGTGGTGAATCTGGTCCGTCATGTAGGCTTAAAGCACAAAGGTAATTTTATTAATCCAACCCATCAACCCATCAGGTCGGAAGAACAAACCGAGTAACGTCAAAACAAGCACCAGCCCCAAAAAATTTGTCCATGTAAGGTATTTTGCCGGGGCCCCTCCGCCGTCTCGGAGATAGGCGAAATAGGGGATTCGCAGGTAGTAAAAAAGAGCAATAACTGTATTAAGGAGACCGGGGACCAGGATCCACAATAGAAAGGGATCATCTGTTGACCGGTAGGCCTCGTACAGCCCGGTAAAGATCAGCAACTTCGCCGTGAAGCCCGCCGTAGGCGGGATACCCGTCAGCGAAATCAAGCCCGTCAGTAGGAAGCCATGCGCCACGGGGTCTGCCCGTCCCGTACCCGAAAAGTCGGGAATGGTAAGCACTCCCTTCGTCTCAAAATATTGCAGGTATCCGAAGACCAAATAATTGGCGACGAAGTATACCGCGGCATAAAACATCATGAACTGAATTGACTGCTCCGTGAGAGCAACTACACCGATCAAAAGAAATCCTGATTGGGCGATGGACGAGTACGCCATCATTCGCTTTGCATTCGACTGACGTAATGCCGCAACGTTTCCGGCAGTGATGGTAACGACAGCGATAAGCCCGACGATAGCTTTCCAGTCGATCAGAGATTGACCGTAAGCTGTTAAAGCAAGAACAAAACGTGTGAGAACAGCCAAACCGGCTAACTTTGGTACCACGGAGAAAAGGGCAACCACCGGCATCGGTGCTGCCTGATACACATCCGGCGCCCAAAGGTGCATCGGTAAGGCCGCCATTTTGAAAAGAAACCCGGCGAGCGCCAGCAAACCCGCCACAAGCAGCAAGAGCGATTGATGGGCAAGAAGTCCTTCAACAAATTCTTGCGATGAAATAGTACTCGACCCGGTTATGCCATACAACAACGACAATCCGTACAGCATGACTGCAGCAGAAGCAGTTCCGAACAAAAAATATTTCAGGCTGCCTTCAGCGCCTTCCTGTCGGAACGAATAGCCCGCAAGCACATAGGAGCTGATCGAAATCATTTCCAGTGACAGGAAGATCATCACCATGCCGACACTCATCGACAGGAAATGTGCACCTAACAGTACACTCAGTACCAGGGCGACGTACTCAGACACGTGTTTCTGCGTTTGTCTCAATGACAGCAGGAAGGTAATGGCGCCCGCTACGTCGCAGATAATCTTTAGCCATGATGAAAAGCGGTCGTTGATGATCATTCCCCCAAACAAGTGGACCGGTTCGGTTTGCTGATTCCACTCAGCGAAGGACACTGAGCAGGCAGTCAGCGATGTAACCACTCCGATCATCAATGGTGCACCCGCGTAGCTTCCGGATCGAAGGGAGCGAACTATGATGCCGACACAGAGCACGACGATAATCCCGGTAAAGAGAATCAGTTCAGGTCCGAAGAATCCCAGACTGTGTCGTATCCATTCCAGCTTATCCGGTAGTCCTGCTTCGATATTCACGGGATAATTGTTTTAACTGCCTCCGGTGAGAAGCGCGACAAATCCGACGGCAAATGGGTCGATATATCGCAAGAGCAACTGAGGGAAGATGCCAAGAATGAGCGTGGCTGCTGCGAGTGGCAGAAACATTGTCTTTTCACGCAGGTCGAGATCAGTGAGCTGTTCAATTGTAGCTGCGCCGCGCACATGAAGCGTGCCGAAGAACATACGCTGGATTGTCCACAAGTAATACGCTGCACCCAGAGCAAGTCCGAGCGTGGCGATTATTGCAAGGCTCAAATGAATCACGTCGGAACGAAACGCACCGAGGAATACCATGATCTCTGCGATGAATCCGGAAAAGCCGGGTAGTCCCAATGATGCAAAGAAGGCAATCAGCACCACTGCAAAATACACCGGCATGATTCGTGCAAGTCCCGAATAATTTTCAATCATCCGGTCGCTGGTGCGGTCGTACAACACGCCCGCGATGAGAAACAGCATTGAGGTGATGACTCCGTGGCTTACCATCTGGTATACGGCACCTGTAACGCCCTCCTGTGTTGCCGAGGCCATTCCGAGAAGGACGAATCCCATGTGCGAAACCGAGGAGTATGCAATGAGTCGCTTCAGATCTTTGCTTGCCATTGCGGTCAATGCACCGTATATGATTGACACTACGCCAAACAATCCCACAATCCAACTCAATGACGCCGCTGCATCAGGGAAAAGAGGATACGCAATGCGCAGCAGACCATAGCCCCCGATTTTTAACAGAAACGCGGCGAGAATCACAGAGACAGGCGTCGGCGCTTCTACGTGTGCATCGGGCAGCCAGGCGTGGAAAGGCACCATCGGTAACTTGATTGCGAAACCTATAAACAAAATCAGAA
>Ga0079224_100014193_pt1 | contig 11120 bp, 8 predicted proteins | sample Stecom2015_FD_80414 | JGI IMG/M metagenome (GOLD analysis project Ga0079224, IMG submission 80414) | Agricultural soil microbial communities from Utah to study Nitrogen management - Steer compost 2015 | ecosystem: Environmental > Terrestrial > Soil > Agricultural land | place: USA: Utah...
GGACGGGTTCCCGACGATGTTGGGCAGGACCGCGTTGCTCACGCCGTACCGGGATTGGGTGATCCCGGTGTCTGCGCAGGCCTGCTGGACAAGGTCGGGCACGAACGGATTGGAGCACTGAATCGTCAGGCTCGACTGTGCGGCGCCGGGATTGGGCTGGTTGGAGGTATCGACCCGCGCGATGTTCGCCGTGACGTAGACCTCGTGGCCGGGCGCAACATCGAATCCGAGCCGACCGTAACCGTTCCAGCGTTCGGTCTCCCCGAACAGCGTGGTGCCGATGCCGACGTTACCCGACAGGTCGCCGCCCACGCAGAAGATGCTGTAGCAGTTGGTCACGCCGCCGGCACCGTTGGGCACGCCATCGTTACCGAACCCGTCGCCGCCGTAGTCGAAGGTAAACGGATTGCCATCGGCGTCGAAGGCCGTGCCTTGCAGCGGGCCATTGTTGATGAGCCCGTAGAGGGTGTATTGAAACGGTTGCGCATGATCGAAATAGCGGTAGCGCGGCCCCCCGCCAGCGTTGTTTCCCGTGTCGATCAGTGTTGAGGTCTTGTACCAGTCACGGCCCGCCGGGGCGTCCTCGCCGAAGCCACCGGCGCCGACACCCTGCTCGTTGGAGTACTCGCCGCTGACGATCAGATGAAGGCGATCGTCGAGCATCGAGGTGCCCCACGCCGCCTGGGCAGTAACCTGTTCGTTGTCTCCGTAGGTGGAGATACCGGCTTGCAGGTTAGCCTTGAAGCCCTCGAAGCGGGTGTCGGTGATGAAGTTCACCACACCGCCGACCGCGTCGGAACCGTAGGATGCGGACGCGCCGCCCGTGACCACGTCCACGCGCTGGACGAGCAATTGCGGGAACAGACTGATGTCGGGAACGCCGTTCACGTTCGCACCGACCACACGCTGTCCGTCAAGCAACGTCAGCGTGCGCAGCGTGCCGACACTGTGCAGCGAGAAGGAGCTGAGACCCTGCGTGCCGCTCGAGGTGCTGTTGTTGCCAACCGTCACGCCCGTGGAGCCCTGCAGCGAAGGTAGCTCTGCGATGGTGGTGAAGATGTTGGGTTGCGCGTTCTGTTGGATCGCTTCGGAATCGATGATCTGCGTGGGAGTCGGAGCGCTGAATCCCGTGCTGCGAATGCGCGATCCGGTTACGACGATCGTCGACGGGGAGACCTCCTGCGTCGCCTGGCTTTCCGGAGCGCTTGCATCCTGCGCGAGCGCTGGCATCGCACAGGAGAGCGCCACCAGCGCCGCGCCAGCCTGGAGAACCGCCACGCTCCTGCGGCTCACGCGTACAGTCGTCACCTTGTCAACACGTCCCATTTCCACATCCTCCCATGCCGCTGACTGGTTGCGTCCAATCTGTAGGCAGTTTCCCCTGGACGGGTTCAAGTACCCCATCGGAAACACGACAACACCGGCCGTATCGTCGAGCCTATCCCGGGGCCGTAATCGTATACAACAGCTGCCGCAACAACGACCAAGGTCGTATAGATGCCGGCCGTTCGATGCCGTTAGGGCCTGTAGACGGCTGCGCGCGCGAGGGCCGCGGCGCCCGAAGGAGAACTCACTCGGACATGGCGGAACGGCGATTGTGTTCGACGGCGACCATGCCACGACGAGCGGTGGTGGTGATGGGCGTCAGCGGATGCGGAAAAAGCACGCTTGGGAGCCTGCTGGCGACGACGCTTGGGTGCCCCTTCATCGAAGGCGATGAACTTCACGATCCCGCGAGCGTCGAGAAGATGCGCCAGGGCCGACCGCTTGGCGACCTTGATCGCTGGCCCTGGCTGGACCGGCTCGGCGAGGCGGTCCGGGTCGGGATGGGTCAAACGGGAATTGCCATCGCAGCGTGCTCAGCGCTCAAGCTCGCGTATCGCCAGAGACTGGCCCGCGCGATCGACGGCCCGGTTTCCTTCGTCATGCTCGAGGCGGATCGTAACGAGCTTCTGCGCAGGCTGGCGACGCGCAAGGGGCATTACATGCCGCCCAGCCTGCTTACCAGCCAGCTCGAGACGCTAGAGCGCCCTGACGGGACGGAGCATGCACTCATTCTGGACTCGAGCCTGTCGCCCGCGGACCTGTGCCGCACCACCCGGGATTGGCTTCAGGCCTGACGTCCTTCGCGCGCAGCGCGAACCAGGCGACGGCTACCTTCCCCATCGAACGCCGCGCCGGCATCGCGCGCGACCTTCGACAATCCCGGGAAGGACAGACCACCAGGCCGGCCCTTCCCAGATCGCAGGGTGTTTCTAGATCTTTACCGAATAAAGACTGTGGTGCGCCAGGATGAAGAGCGTTCGCCGGTCCGTGCCTCCGAACAGCAGTTGCAACGGCCGCTCGGGCACATCGATCCGGCCGGCCTCCTTGCCATCCGCGGTATAGATCCAGACCTGTCCATTGGCGACGTACACCCGCCCGTCGGGACCGCGCGCAACGCTTTCGCCGCCGCGGTTGGCGAACGGCTCCAGCCTGGTGAGCATACCACCCTCACCCAGAACGCCGCGGTAGGTCTTGATTTCCGAGCCGTTGGTAACGAACACCTCGTCGCCGGGCCTGGCCGAGACGAAACCATAGGTCTGCCGTGCGTGAGACCAGCGCCAGCCGAGATGATCGGGCGGACCTTGCTCGAAGGTCCGGTAGGCCGGCAGGACCAGGCTGCCGTCGGGCGAGACATACTCCTTCGCATTCTTCACGCCCACTTCGCGTTCGAAGATCTCGGCCAGCGTCGTGAAACGATCGGTGGCCGGGTCGTACTGGTCCTTGAATTCGCCGTTGGCCCAGTAATTTGCCGGGATGGCCGTTCTCGCGCCCCGGCGGGCGCCGGCATCGGTCTGCGGAATGACGGTCATCTGCTCGGGCGAGCTGCCGGGCTTGAAGGCGTAGACCGTGCCTTCGTGGCCAACCGACGACAGGACCATTATGTTGCCGGAATCGTCGATGGCCAGGTTCACCGGATCGGTCGGATTGTCGCGCTCGATCGAGAGGCCTTCCTCCTCGCTCCAGCCGTAGATGCGGTGAAAATAGTTGTCGACGAAATAGAGCTTGCCGCCCGGCGCTATGGCACCTCCGGAAATCGACCAGAAGCCGCCGGCAACCTTTTCGACCTTCGGCCCGACCGGAGCCGGCTCCACCGGATCGGCATTGACGTCCAGCACCGTGAATTCGCGCTCTCGTACCTCCAGTCCGCTGGTGAGATCGACAATCGCGTTCGAGTAAGGGAACTTGCTGGCGCGAAGAAACGTCCCGCAGCCGTTTTCGTCGCAAGTTCCGAAGCCGCTTTCGGCATTCACATGGACGTTGCGGAAGCGCACATTGTCGACGTTCTGGAGGACGACCGCCGAGTGGGCGGGCTTGTAGGTCCGCGTCACCCGATAGCCGTGATAGTTCGCCACCAGAATGTTGCTCGAATTGCGAATCTCGAGCGAGACCGCGTCAGGACTCTCGCCCACTTCCTGCTCGGTCTGTGGGGCATAAAGAGACCAGTTCTTCACCCGATCGAGTCCGAGCTCGAGCCGGCGATGGTGCTCTGCCGATATCTGCAGCACGCGGCCCGGCGTCTCGGTATCGGTAATGTACAAGCCCGCCTGTGCGAAGGTGTTGGCCGCCCAGAGATTGGTAAAGGTGCCGCCGCCCCCATCGGTGATCCAGAAGCTCGGATACTGCCCGTCCCATCGTTTGCGCGGATCGGGGTCGCCGGCATGATACGGGTCGTAGGGGTTGTAGCGGGTGCCGTCGGGCTGAAACGTTCCGTGACCACCGAGGATCTTGATGTCCTCCACGAGTGAATCGGCGCCGGACTTCCACACGATGGCGCTCGCGCGCGGATTGATCCCGCCAGTGGACACGCCGATGCCGGACAGGATCGCCGCTCCGCCCTTGGCCGAAGCGATCAGGGCTTTGGGAGCGCCGACACCCTGATAACCTTCGGACTCGTCGGCCAGCCTTATCTGAGTCGTAGAAGGATTGAGGCCGACAAGCACGGTATCGGGGCGCAGCCTCAGCGTATCGGAGACCTTGTAGAACCCGCTCGGGAGATAGACGACGCGGTGCGCGTCGATGGCGGCCTGGATTGCGGCCGTATCATCCGTCTCTGCGTCCCCCCTGGCGCCCAGCGTGCGGACATTGGTCCATTCGGATACCGGCGGCAGCGCGGCCACGACCGGCTTGCGCCGATCGGGCATCGTGCCGAGCGCCTCGGTCTTGAAGCGTGTCTCGTAATCGCCCCATTGGCCAAGGCCGGGAAGCGTCAATCCGTATGTGAACTCGTCGACCTTGTAGGCGCCCTTCGAGCCGACCGTCTCGCCGCTTTCGCGCAGACGGGCGAAGACCGGCGTATCGGTGGCTAGTGCATTGAGGAAGGTGATCTGCGTAAACGCGTTTTCCTCGTTGGAGATCAGCACGCCCGCATCCGAGACGTTCACGAACCGCACGTCCTCTCCGAACAGCCAGTCGCCGTAGCCTTCGTCTATCTCGACACCGATCGGCATGTTACGGAACTCGACGTTCAGCATGGTGAGGCCTGCCTCATGCTCGCGGATGCCCGCCGCGCGCTGGCCGTCGAATGTGGAATCCATCAGCGTGTAAGGCCAGGCCGGAGACGGCTTCTCGGTTACGATGCCGTAGCGCCCGCCGCGGAAGTGGAGGTCGACCGCTTCGTTGCCGACGTAGTACACTCCGGCGAAGCCCGAGCCGATGTCGAAATCCATGTGACGGAGATAGGCGTGCTGGGCAGCGTGGAAACGAAGCGCCGTGGCCGCAGGGTTCCCGTCACCGATCTCGAAATCGATGTTGGCCATGGCGGAGTAGAAGCTTCCAGGATTGGAATCCGCCACGTCGTCGCGTTCGGGCACGATCCCCGGGACCGGGTTGTTCAAGCGCCAGCTGGGGTTTCCGGCCCCCGGATCGCGTCCGGAATAGACGACCATGTTCTTCACGCCGTCCTGAAAACCCGGCGTGTTCTCCGGAAGGAACAGCACCGGGCGCGTCGCGCCGACGCCGAACACCCGCGTGCCGGGAGGGACAATCAGCGTCCGGGTTATCCGGTACCGTCCCGAAGGAAGGTAGACGATGCTTCCCGCCCCGCGCGAAGCGGCGCTATCCAGGGCCGCCTGGATCGCATCGGTGGCGTCCGTCCGCCCGTCGCCTGGTGCCCTCACGGTGATGGCCTTGGGATCGTCGGGCGCGGTCAGATAGACCGACGGACCGGCCCAGGCGGGCGTACTCGCCAGTGCAGTACCGGCGGCGAGCAGCATCATCGCGATAACACGGCTTGGGCGTTTCATGGTAACATCCTCCCAGGGTTCGAAGTCGATTTCCGCTGATTTTGGCTACGCGAAAGGGGCGGGGGTGACACCCGCTACCAAAGTCGCACCATGTCAGGGCATGAGGCGACGGCGGCCCTGCATCAGGTGCCAGCGCATCGCCATCGCCGCGCCGTCCGCATCCTGAAGCCGGATCGCGTCGACGATCATTTCATGCTCTGTCAGCATGGCCCCGATCGCGTCCGACGAGCGCGAACGCGAGATGTCGACCCCCGCCCGCATGATCCGCTCAACCTCTTCGTTCATATGGTCGAACGTTGTCACGAACGCCGGGTTGGCCGTTGCGATCGCGATCGCACGGTGCAGCTCAATGTCTTCCAGATGTGCCGGTCCACTGGAAAGCAGCGCTTCACGAAGCGCGAGCCAGGCATTCTCGATGACTTCCATTTGCGCCGGAGACCGGCGCATCGCGGCGAGCCGCGCGGCCTCGGTTTCCACGACGAAGCGGACTTCGTAGCTTCCCAGCGTCGCCGAAAGATCGTCGAGCGCCATGTGAGCGCTCAGCCGCTCCGAGGGACGCCGCTTGACGAACGATCCGGCGCCTCGCCGCGCTTCGGTAATCCCATCCGCCGCCAACCGGATCAACGCTTCGCGCACGACCGTGCGGGACATGCCGAAGGTGAGCGCCAGTTGCGCTTCCGAGGGCAGGCGGTCCCCCACGTCGAGATCATCGGTTTCGATGATCCTCACGATCCGCGAGTAAGCCTGGTCCGCCAGGCGACCCTCGCGCTGCACAGGCTGAAGACGGTTGCCCACGGCGTCACTCCTGCTCACAGCAAATAGCTTCCCAGCAACACGAACACGAGCCCGACGACGGAGATCACCGTCTCCAGCACAGACCAGGTCTTGAACGTGTCGGTCGTGCTCGTTCCCAGGTAGCCACGTACGAGCCAGAAGCCGGGATCGTTCACATGAGAGAAGAATACCGAACCACAACCGATGGCCAGCACCACCCATTCCGCCGAAACACCGCTGGCGGCCACCAGGCCCGGGACCACACCGGCAGTGGTAATGGTGGCGACGGTGGCGGATCCTGTGGCCAGCCGGATGCCGACCGCGATGCCCCACGCAAGCAACAGCGGCGACAGCCCCTCTACCGTGGCCAGCCGGGCGAGAAGATCCGACAGGCCGGCAGAGACAAGAACCTGCTTGAGCGCGCCGCCGGCACCGATCGCGAGGAGAATGGCGCCGGCCGGCATGACGGCCTCCGACCAAATCGAATCCTGGAGATCCGCGTCTCGAACCCGACGCCCGAACAGCAGAGGCAGCGCCGCAAGGTTTGCGATCAGCAGAGCCAGAACGGGGTCGGACGCCGCCCCGAGCCAGCTCAGATGACCAGCCAGGGGTTGCGGCATCATGGCGACGATCTGTCCAAGGGCTATCAGCACCACTGGCATCAGCACCACGGTAAGCGCGGCGGCCTTGCTCGGCGTGGCGACACGAGACCGCGACTGTTCGAACTCCGGCAGCTCGAGCGTTACTCCCCGCGAGATCACCCGCGCCAGCAATGGTCCTGAAATGATGCCGGTCGGGATGGCAACCAGCATGCCGTAGAACAGCGTCAGAGCCAGATTCGCGCCGAGGGCGTCCACCGCCAGCAAGGGCCCGGGATGCGGAGGGATAAGCGCGTGCGCGATGGAAAGCCCGGTGAGCGCCGGCAGCAGCAGCTGCAGCTTGGCCTCGTCGGTCGATGGCTTTCCGTCAGCGCCGACCATGTTGACGGCGACGGCCGCCACAATCGGCAACAGCAGCACAAGACCGGTCTCGAAGAACAACGGCAGCCCGATGACGAGCGCGACGCCCAAACTGACCCAGGGGCCGGTGCGGTCGTTGGTGAAGCGCAGCGCCGCATGAGCCAGCGCGGCGGCCCCGTTCGAAATCTGCAGCATGGCACCAAGCGACAAGCCCAGCGCGACGACCAGGCCGGTGCCGCCCAGGATCGAGCCGGCCCCCTCCTCCACCGATTCGGCGGTGTTCGCGACCGTGAGTCCGGCGAGCGGTCCCACCAGGAAGGCACCGCAAAGCAGTCCGACGAAAGGATGGAGCCGTCCCTTGACGATCAGTACAATGGACAGCGCGATGCCGGTACAGGCGGCACCGATCAGGCGAATCTCGTCCCAGCTCATCGCGCCGCCTCTCGCGACGCAACCCCGCCGCACGGACACGTTCCGCAGCCTCGTGCCAGCACCGCCCTCTCCCATCTGTATACATTTATGGCAAAGCTGTGTGACAGAAAAAACGCATTTTGCCAGCCCAAAGCGAACATTGTGGAAAATTCCGCACGATCTGGCTTGAATTGGTAGGACAAGTTGCCCTAGCTACCACTATCGCGAGATCGCAGCGTATACAAAAATGGCTACGACCGTCAGGTCGGCTGCAGCGAGGGAGAGTGACGTGAACGAGCACCACGCGAAACACGTGTCGAATGGCTCATATGCGGGATCGTCCGAGCCGATCTCTCGCAACACGGAGAGGCTTACCCCTACCCAGATGCGGGTGCTCCAGGGCGTGCACCTCGGGCTGGCCAACAAGCAGATCGCGTTCGATCTCGGGATCGCCGAAGCGACGGTCAAAGCGCACATGACGGCGCTGATGCGAAAGCTCAACGTGCGCAATCGCACGCAAGTCGCGATCCTCGCGGAAAAACTCGCGAGTAACGATTGCGACGAGCCGCGCGGAACGCCGCTGTCCCTGGTGAACTAAGACGACATCCTTGCCTGAAGCCTGGATGCCCCTGTTGAGCGCGCCCGGCTGAGCGACATCGAGCCCGTCGATCCACGTCTGCAGTCGTTCGCCTCGGAGCCGCAGCTCACCTCTCGATCGAAGTGAAGGCCTGTCACCGGCCCCACCGCAGCCCCGCCGCGAGTGGAAGGGCGTGTAGGGCGCGAACGTTCATGCGTCCTTGTTCCCCTCGATCAATGGCTTGGGCATCCGCTCGAATTTCATCTTCTGGATGGGCAGCCCGGTCGTCGTGTTCATGATTGTTGCGATAACTGCCATTAGGGCCCCGTAGATCGCGAGAGGCTATCCGGTCCAGAACCGAGGACAGCGTCTTCAACGGCCGCGTGTCGCCGCCTCCTGATCGGCCGCTCTTCGTTGGAGTGCCGCCAAGAGCTGACCTCGAATGCGACATGGTTTGAGCACTAGGCACTTCGCGGGGTGACAAATACGGGGCTCGGTCCGGGACGAGGAACAAGCGCCGGCTTTCACCGAGAGCTGACGTTTGCTGTGTTGTGAAGGTTCGTCGGCGCGGCGTAGTGCGGCGTAGTGCGGCCTATCAGCTGATGAAGCGCACCACACCGCCCTCGACCCGCAGCGCCGCGCCGTTCGTCGCCGAAGCCTGTTCGGAGCAGACGTAGACGATCATGTTGGCCACCTCGTCCGTCGTCGCGAAGCGGCCGAGCAAGCTGGTCGAGCGCATCGACGCGAGGAAGCCTTGTTCGGCCTCATCCTGAGTGATGCCCTGCGCCTCCGCCTGTCTCGCCATCAAGTCACCGAGGATCTCGGACCGGGTCGGACCGGGCAGAACGGCGTTGACCGTCACGCCGGTGCCCGCCACGGTCTCCGCGAACCCGCGCGACACCGCGAGCTGCGCGGTCTTGGTCATGCCGTAATCCAGCATCTCCTTGGGGATGTTGACCGCGGACTCGCTGCTGACGAACACGACGCGGCCCCAACCTCGGCCCACCATCCGGGGCAGATAGTGCCGCGTCGCGCGCACCCCGCTCATGACGTTGAGCTGGAACAGGCCGAGCCAATCCTCGTCGGGAATGGCGGCGATGTCGTCGACGCCGTGATACTCGCGGATGTGGGCGGTCCCGACGTTGTTGACGAGAATATCGGCGTCGGGCGCCGTGGCGATCAGCGCGGCCGCGCCTTCGGCTGTCGCCATGTCCGCGGCGATGCCGGTGATGTCGGCATCGGGCGCTGCCTGGCGAATCTGTCGCACTGCCTCATCGACGCGCGCGTCGGTGCGGCCGTTGACGACGACCGCGGTACCGGCGCGCGCCAAGCCCACCGCCGCGGCTCGGCCGATACCGGCGGTCGAGCCCGTGATGATGGCCTTACGGCCGCTCAGATCGATGATCATGTTCTTCTCTTTCGCTTACCGATGGTCCGAACACGTGCGCCGCGTCAGTGCCGGCGGAGTCCCGCTCCTGTCAGTCGACCTTGACCAGATCCTTGAAGATCAAGCGGCCCCAGCTATTCCCGTGAGCCTGCACAAGCAGGCCACCTTCCGAAAGCCCGCCAAGCTTGATCGGCGCGAAGCCGAGATTGCCCGAGAGCGCAGCAATCTCCTCGGCAGCAGCGTCGTCGTCGCTCGTGAGGAACACCACCCTCCTGCCCCCTTGGACGGCCGGATCCTGGTCGAGGACCGCAGCGACCAGGTGGTTGAACCCCTTGACCAGTTTGCCGCCGGCGAAGGCCTGAGCGACGACCTTGGCGGAAGGCTGCCCGCCCAGTTCCTGGTCGGACACGCCGTACGCGTTGGTCACGTCGACGATGATCTTCCCCTGCCAACTCGGCAGCGCCATCGCGACATCCGGGTGCGACCGGAACCGGACAGCCAGAAAGATGATGTCCGCCTTGACGGCTTCCGCGAGCGTTTTGGGAGTGATCCCGGGTCCGATGGCGGCCGCGATTGATGCAAAGCTCTCCGGGTCGCGCGTGGTCGCCACGGAGACGTCGATGCCGCTTCGGGCAAATGCCCTGGCCAGGGTCTGGCCAATCTCGCCGAAGCCGATGATTGCGTAGTTCATGATGTTCTCCGATCTTGCTTGATGCCCGGGCTCAGACCTGGGCCATGCCTCCGTCGACGGCGAGATCCACGCCGGTGACGTAAGAGCTTTCGTCGGAAGCAAGGAATGTGACGGCGTGCGCGATTTCCTCGGGCTTGCCCCTGCGCCCCATTGGGATCTGCGAAGCAAATTGAGCGGCCGCTTGTTCCGCTTGCGCGGGGGTGAGGCCCGTCGTTGTCGCCAACGCCGGGGTCTCGGTTGGCCCGGGGCTCACCGAATTCACGCGGATTTTGCGATCTTTCAGCTCCAGTGTCCAAGCACGCGCGAAATTTCGCACCGCCGCCTTACTCGCGGCGTAGGTGCTGAATCCCGGCAATCCCAACACGTTGGAGACCGAAGATGTCAGGATAATCGAACCGCCGTCTCTGAAGAGAGAAAGGGCCTTCTGCACCGAAAAGAACAGCCCCTTCACGTTCACATCGAAGGTCTGGTCAAAATGGGCCTCAGTGGCTGCCGCAAGCGGTGCGATCGTCCCCGCGCCTGCGTTCGCGAAGAGAATGTCGATGTGCCCATGCTTCCTTTTCACGACGGCATAGAGGCGGTCCAGATCGTCCAGGTCCGACACGTCGCCTGCTACCGTGGTAACATTTTGCCCAATTGAAGCTGCGGCCTGCTTCAGTTCCTTCTCTCGTCGTCCGGTGATCACGACGTGGGCGCCTTCTTCAACGAAACGCTTGGCTGCGGCCAACCCGATCCCGCTGCTTCCGCCGGTGATGACAGCGACCTTACCTTCCAGCTTTTTCATGATCTTCTATCCTTCCTTGTGTGGTTCAGGCGCGGGACCGCACCCGGGTCAGAGCTGCGCAAGCCCGCCGTCGACGGCGACCTCGCTGGCGGTCATGAAGCTGCTGTCCTGCGAGGCGAGGAAGGCTGCCGCCGCTCCCAGCTCTGCCGGAGTGCCCATGCGCTGGAGCGCGGTCATCGAGCCGTAGGCCTTCTGACCCTCCTCGCCGAGCGCTGCCTTGGCGAGTTCGGTGGCCGTCGGCCCCGGCGA
>Ga0079224_100014196_pt1 | contig 11119 bp, 13 predicted proteins | sample Stecom2015_FD_80414 | JGI IMG/M metagenome (GOLD analysis project Ga0079224, IMG submission 80414) | Agricultural soil microbial communities from Utah to study Nitrogen management - Steer compost 2015 | ecosystem: Environmental > Terrestrial > Soil > Agricultural land | place: USA: Utah...
CGATCCCCTGGGGTTGTTTGGGCCCTTTAGTGACGGTGTAGATGATCGGTTTGATCGTATCGACGAGCAGGGCTTGGTGGGTGCATTCAAAACACCCTCGCTCAGGTGTGTGGCACAACGCCCAAGCTTTATGCACACGGGGCTTATGGGCACTCTGGATGAAGTTGTCGATTTTTTTAATCGCGGTGGTGATGTCCTCGGCTATCCTGGCGAGAATGTGCTAACGCCGCTGAACCTTTCGCGCGAAGAGCAGCGCGCACTGATTGCCTTTCTCAGGGCTTTAACTCCGTCCTCAGGGCCTTAAGGTCTTCTCGCCCACGTTGATGTCTTGCCTCGCTCTTGATACCTTGCGGTTGACACCTGAAAGCGCCCACGATAAAAAGCAAAGGCTATCGTGCAGCTGTAATAGGGTTCAGCGAATAACACTGATACCGGGGAGAAGGTTTTGCGTGAAAATAGCTTATCAACCGGCCGAAAACCTCTGCTGCTCAAGCCAGGTGAGGGACGCCGCTATGAGATGGGGCCCATAAGCGCAATTTTTAAAGCCGATGAAACGGAAACCGCATCAGCCTATTCCATTTCAGAATGGTGGCTTGAACCCCATACTCAGGGGCCAGGTGCCCACCACCATGATGAAGACGATATCTTCTTTGTTATAGAAGGCACCATGAGTTTCCTGATCGGTGACACCTGGACTGACGCGCCGCGCGGCAGTTTTATTCTGGCGCCCGCCGGCACAACACACGATTTTCAAAATCGCAGTGATGCGCGTGCCGGTGTGTTCAACATCTCGGTACCGGGCGGATTTGAATCCCATATGCCGATGATCGTGGATTGGTTTGCACGTAATCCGCCGGGTAAGGCGTAATGATCAATCTGCAAATTTGCCGCTGGGTGCTGGCGTTTGTCTGGATCTACCAAGGCCTGGTACCCAAATGGCTTGGGCCTCATGCCGATGAGCTGGCGATGAATATGGCGCTGGGGTTTTCACTGGAGCAGGCAAAATGGGTTTCCTATGTGGGCGGCAGCCTTGAAATTCTGATTGGGCTAGCTGTGCTGTCCTTCTATCGTCACCGTTGGCCTTATGCCATTTCGCTGTTAGCTATCAGTCTTCTCTACATCTTTGTAGTGATCTTCGCGCCTCAGTTCTTGATCTCGGCGTTTAACGCAACCACGGTAAATCTGGCTATTGCAGCCTTGTCCTTGATTGCCTTGAAAGTGGAATCCCCGTCTTTGCACCGCTAATGTCGGCTGGATGTCGGGTAAATGACGGCCTTCGTCGTTGACCGATGACTTTGTGTTCTGGATAATCCCCCAGCATATCGGATAAGTAACGCGCAAAAATAACTAATTGAAAGGGAGTACATATGACACAGTCGACATCCAATATAACCATCCTGATTAATATCATTACTGCACCTTCGGCAGCGTTTCAATCGCTCAAAGAGCAACCGAAGATATTTTTCCCTTTGTTGTTGATTATTTTTTTCAGCGTTGTCATGTTGGCGACCTACTACGCAACAGTCGACTATGCCTGGATGGTTGATCAAATGGTGGCTGCCCAAGGCGAAAACGCCAGCGAAGCAGAGCGCGAGCAAATGCGCGACGCCATGAGCGCTATGCCGCCATTCGTTATGGGAATCATCTCGGTAGTAGGCGCCGCTATTGGCATTCCCATTATACTGGTGCTGTTTACTGCCTACTTGCTTCTGATGAACAAGCTGCTCGTTAGTCAGAGCCAAAATTTCCCCTCATGGTTGGCACTGGTCTGTTGGGCATCCATTCCGGGTATTTTCGCCAGTATCGCGTCGCTGGTGAATATTCTGCTTGCACACAATGGCCAGTTAGCGATCGAAAGCCTTAACCCCCTCACCTTCAATAGCTTGTTGTTTCAATTGGACTCCACCGATCCGCTGTCTGGTCCACTGAATAGCCTTGACCTAACCTATGTTTGGTCCACCGTGCTTTTGGTTTTAGGGTACAGCCACTGGACTGGGCGCAATCTTGTTCAATCTGCATTGATTGTGCTTGCGCCGGTGCTACTCATTTATGGCGTTTGGATAGCTTTTGCACTGAACTAAGCCGTCGGCCAGGGTGTACTTCTACTTGATAAATAGTGGGTTTCCATGAAAAAACCTTTGGTTATTGCAGCGATACTCTGCCTAGTAGTGGGTGTTCCTGTGCTCAAAAATTTACTCGGTGCTGGTGACGTTAAGAAAGTGCAGGTAGAAGCACTCGGTGAGCGAAATATCCAATCGTCCATTATTGCTTCGGGCAACTTGAGTCACGAAGAAAAAGTTTTGCTCAGTACCGAAGTCATTGGCAATGTCAAAGCGATCTATGTCAAGGAAGGCGATACAGTAACCAGTGGCCAATTGGTACTGCAAGTCGATGACGAAGCCTTTGTGTCTGCGACGGAACAGAGTCAGGCGGCGGTGCGTATGCAAAAGATTGCAATTGAACGCGCGCAACTAAGACTCGACAATCTACGCATACAGTGGCAGCGCAACAAAACTCTCTTTGATAAAAAGCTTATTGATCAGCATACCTATGACGCCATAGTGCTGGAGTTGGCCGCCGCCGAGCTGGAACTAAAATCCGGCCGTGAGGCATTGATTCAAGCGCAGGCCCAGCTGTCACAAGCCGAAACCAATCTCACCAAAACCCGCGTTTACTCACCCATTGATGGTGTAGTGACCTCGCTCAACATCAAAGTTGGTGAAACGGCTATTGCAGGAACGATGAATTACGCCGGCTCCAGCCTGATGACAATTGCCAACCCTGCGAGCCTTTATACCGAAGTCAACGTTGATGAAGCGGATATCGCGAATGTGGCGCTCGGGCAGCGCGCTGAAATTGTTGCCATTGCTCACCCGGATCAGGCCATCGCCGGTAGCGTAGATTTTATTGCAGAAACGGCCAAGGTTGCGCCGGGTCGCAATGGGCTGAGCTTTGCGATCAAAATCCGGTTTACCGATGTGAATAATCTCAAGCTCTGGCCGGGAATGTCGGCGCGCGCCGAAATTTTTACGCGCCCGGAAACAACAAAACTAGCGGTGCCGGTACAGGCTGTCGTTAATCAAAAAGACAACCGGGAAAAACCTGAACAAGAATCTGCCGAGGCCGATTTGGAGGGTACTTCAACAACCATCAACTATGTATTCTTGTATCGCAATGGCAAAGCACATAGGGTTCCCGTCACACTGGGCATCTCTGATGACGAATATCAGGAAGTAGAGGGTGAGCTTTCACTGGGTGATAGCGTTATTTTGGGTCCGGATCGAATACTGCGTCATTTAAAGCACGGTGACGAAGTGGTGATTGACCCAGATCTCAGTAAAGCAGGTGTTTAACAATGAGCATGATTGTGCTCGATGCTATTACCAAACATTACCAAATGGGACAAGAGACAGTGCGTGCCCTGGATGGTGTGAGCTTGACTATCGCCGCGAACGAGTACATTGCCTTTACCGGTTCCTCGGGTTCGGGAAAGTCCACCATGATGAACATTCTCGGCGCGCTCGATCAACCCAGCAGCGGGCATTATCAGCTCAATGGCCGCGATGTGAGCCAGCTCAATCAAAATGAGTTGGCAGAAATTCGCAATCGTGAAGTCGGATTTATTTTTCAAAGTTTTAACTTGCTGCCACGCATGTCGGCACTGGGTAACGTGATGCAGCCGTTAATCTATCGTGGGATTAGCGTGAAGTTGCGGGAACGCGCGGCAACTGAGGCGCTAATCCGCGTAGGCTTGGGTGATCGATTGCAGCACTTACCCAATCAGTTGTCGGGTGGACAGCGCCAGCGAGTAGCCATTGCCCGCGCTTTGGTAACCCAGCCGTCAATTTTATTGGCAGATGAGCCTACCGGTAACCTTGATTCGTCTACTACCGTTGAAATTATGAAATTGTTTGACGAATTGCATCGCGAGGGAAACACCATTGTGATGGTGACTCACGAACCGGAAATCGCCAGGCACTGTCATCGCGTGGTCCGATTACAAGATGGAAAAATCGCTGAGGATAGCCGCAATGTTCACGCTCATTGAGTGTTTGCGCTCGGCATTGATTTCCATTCGAGCGCACGGTTTCCGCAGTCTTTTAACAACCTTGGGTATTATCATCGGGGTAGCGTCAGTCATTGCTACTGTCGCTATTGTGCAGGGGCTCAGCTACAGCATTACCCAACAGCTTCAGGGATTGGGCGCCAATAGTTTATCGGTTTACTCCTATACTCCCTTCGAAGAGCAGATGAAGGGCCGCTTTGCGAAAATTACTCCCGTAGACTTGCAGTTAATTACCGATCGTGTTGAAGGAATTGAATCGATTACACCTATTCTTGCTTCGCATATTGCCAGCTCGATTCGCTACGGTTCCAAATCGACTTTTACGCGTGTGCAAGGTACCACCAAAAGTTTTCAGCAAGTTCAGCAACTCTACATGAAGTTTGGTCGCTTTCTGGCTGATAGCGACAATCAAACCAGGCGGCGTGTCTGCGTTATTGGTGAAGAGGTGCGCACTAATTTATCTCTGCCGGAAAATCCAGTTGGCGAATTTATTGAGATTAATGGTGAATGGGTAAAGATTGTTGGGCTTGTTGAAGCCAAGGGTGACTTGCTTGGATTTAAGCAAGATGACTTTGTGCTTTTGCCTTACGCCACTATGCGGAGCTTGAATGGCAACCAGGTAGAAGCAGATATTCAAATTCAATTAACGGTCGATCATATCGACATCATGGAAGATGTCACTGAAAAAATTCGCCGTCTGCTGCGCCAGGCGCATCAGATTACAGATGGTGAGGATGACTTTAAAATCCAATCGGCGGAACAATTAAAGTCTTCAATTTCCAAGGTAACTACATCCATTACTTTGGTCATGGGGGGGATTGTGAGTATTTCGCTGCTAGTGGGTGGCATTGGCATTATGAATATCATGCTGGTGTCCGTGACTGAGCGAACCCGCGAAATTGGTATTTGCAAGGCGATTGGTGCCAAGCGCCATCACATTCTGCTGCAATTTTTAATGGAGTCGCTCATGCTTTGTCTACTGGGTGGTTTGATCGGATTGGGGATCGGATATGCGCTTGGTATGGGATTGGCGCAGATGATCCCCGGTTTTCCTCCTGCCCATGTGCCCTGGGGGTCGATCAGTCTATCAGTAGGTTTCTCGGCAGCCATAGGCGTGATTTTTGGAATCGTTCCCGCTGCCAAGGCCGCCAATCTTGATCCAATTGATGCCTTGCGTTACGAATAGTCTGTACCTAAGACACCGCCGTGGGCTTTTCTGCACCCAACGTATACCAATCCACGCGTCGAGTCAGCGCCATAAATCCGCCCAACAACGCGAATATCAGCAACGAACCCATCAGCAACGCATAGTCTTCTGCACTCAAGAGTCCATACAGCAGCGCGTAGAGCAATGCCAAACCCCCGGTGAAGCCAGCGGCACGCGACAGGCTTTGCAGTACGTGGCTGACATAAAAACCAATCAGGCTGACACAGCCTATGGCGGAGATAAGATAAGCCAAGGCAAAACCGATATGTTCAGACAGGGATACCAATAACAAGTAAAAAATGGCCAGCGCCAAGCCCACCAAGCCGTATTGAATAGGATGTACTTGAAGTCGTTTAAGAATCTCAAACAGAAAGAATCCGGCAAAGGTAAGTGCGATAAACAAAAATCCGTACTTGATGGCGCGGTCACTTTTAACGTAATGATTTACCGGGTCAATCAGGCTGACACCGAAGCGCGCTTGATGATAGCTGTGGCATTCAACGCGTGCTGCACATTGGCGAAAGTGCTCTGCAAGGTTTGTTGAAAAATAGCTGGTTTGCCAGCGAGCGCTAAAGCCGTGCTGATCTACTTGGCGCTCTGCGGGCAGAAAGTCACCGACAAAACTCGGATGTGGCCAATCTGAGCTGAGACTGACATGGGTTTCGCGCCCGAGTGGTGCAATGCTCAATTGCTGGGTGCCGCGCAAGAGTAAATTCAGCGCAAAGGTGTAGTGTTGATCCGGTGTCAATTTGCCCAGTTTGATGTGCACGCCGTCTCCGAGAATGGCCAGACGGCTACCGGGCTCAGCGCTAAGGGTTTGTTTGTTCCACTCAAGATTGAGAGAGTTCTGGATACCGCGAATATCGCTCACACCCAAAGCCAGGTAAGCAGTCCCAAACTGATAATCCTGTAAATCTTCTTCGATGCCAAAATTGGCGGGCACCTGAAAATTGCCGTCGATGCGTGTATTTGCCTGATAGAGCTGAGCCTTGTAAATGCCGCGTTGGCGAAGTTCAGTTTTCATATCCCCATCGATGCGCAGTAAATGCGGGAGAAAATGCAGTTCGCCGCTGATTTCTTCTTCGTGGGCAATGCGCTCCTTGTCCTGGTTGAGCTTCCAGGTTCGTTTGATACGTGTGTAGGGTACCGTCAGCACTGGCCCGATAAGGGTTTGACTGTAGCTGGAGCTGCGCGCGATTTCCTGGATAACGGATTCGCTGTAAGCCTGACGCTCTTCAATGGAATTGCCAATCATGGCGAGGGGGATCAGCAGCACCAGCATCAGCGTACCAATGGCGAGCAGTTTGTAGAGCAAAGGACGTTTCATGGGATTCTCCGGTTGAGTAGTGACTAGAGTATCCTTGCAAAACAAGGTGGAAAGTGTGTGGGTGCTGTGTGGAGTTTATGTGGAGTTTTGGTGTGGAGTTTTAGTTTGGAAAGATAAGCTTCGCGCAAACGCCGTCAGGCTGGTTCGTCAGCACCAGCTGGCCCTGATGCAGCTCCATCACTTGCTGCACAAAGGCCAAGCCAAGGCCGGTACTTTTGCGACCGGTTGCGGGTCGAGGTAGGGAAAAAAAGCGCTCGCTCAGGCGTGGCAATGCAAAGTCGGGAATAGCAGGGCCTTGGTTGCACACCTGAAGGATAACCTCGTCGGACGTTTGGCTGAGACTAATCACTATGCATCCCTGAGGCGGTGTGAAGTCCAGTGCATTGTCCAACAGGTTGACCAGCGCCTGACGTACAAGAAAGGCTTCGCCGTGAATGAACGCTTGCGAGTCGAGGCGCAAATCAATCTGTAGCTGCTGTTGTGTGATAATCGCTGCCTTGGTTTGAACCAATTCCTCGACCACTTGCGCAAGTGATAAAGGCTCAGGGTTCTGCAAAGACGCCTGCTGTTCTACCAGTGCCAAATGCAGTAGTCGTTCGATCAGCTGCTGCAAGCGAAGGCTCTCACTATCGATAATCGCAAGAAACTTTTTGCGAGCGTTTTCTTCAATGGGTGATTGCAATAATTCGGTAGCGGCGCGAATGCCCGCCAGCGGGCTTTTGAGTTCGTGGGTGAGGGTTTGCACATAGTGCTCAACATAGGCCTTACCGTCCAGCTCCCGGCGCATGGATTCAAGCGCACTGGCCAGTTGCCGCAACTCGCCACTGGCAATGCGCGCGGGTGTCAGGCTGGCGCGCTCACCGCGACTGACACTGAGCGCGTATTCACGCAGGCGCTTTAACTCTCGGCTCAGCCACCAGGAAAAAGCCGCACCCGAAAACAAGCCAAAAACAATCAGGCCCGCACCTAGATAGCCCAGGCGTTTTTGGCTGCGATCAATATAGGGTTGCAGTGAGCGGTTGGGTTTGGAGACGGAAACCACACCAATAATTTTATTGTCGTGTTCTATCGGTGCCGCTACATATATAACGCTGGAACTTTGATCCCCCTCGAATTCCAACGTCGAGCGCGCGCCGTATTTACCTTGCAAAGTGAGATACACATCGTTCCAGCGGGAATAGTCCTGGCCCACAGCAATGTTTTGTGAATCCAGCAGCACTATGCCCTGATGATCGGTCACGTAAATACGGTGGTTGACTTGCTGCTTGGCGACGCCCCAAATATTGGCATTAGGCTGGCGCTGGCCATAGGCTGCGAGGATGCGCTGGATCCCCTCGGATTGCAGATCATTGTTTAACAGTGGCTCGCGCAAAAATTCGGCGAGCAAATTGGCGGTATCTACCAAAGTTTCTTCGGTAGATTGGCGCACGCCCGGACGAATTTCCTCCATCACTGTGTTAAACACAAAATAGCTACACAAACCAATAAACAGGATATAAGCGATAAAAATTCTGATGCTGAGCGACATACTCAGGCTTCCGCACAAAAAGCGTAGCCAAAGCCGCGCAGGGTTTTAATAAATTCGGTATCCGGTGCGGCTTTGCGCAGTTTTGCCCGCACACTTTTAATGTGGCTATCGATATTGCGGTCATAACCGGCGTCGGCGTTGATACCCAGGGCATCGAGCAACTGCTCGCGACTGAAAACTCTTTCCGGCTGGCTCGCCAGGGTCTGCAAAAGAACAAACTCCACACGTGTGAGGTTCAGCGGCTGACCGCCATAGGCAACCGATTTGCGCACACTGTCAATCAACAGCGCCGCAGACGCTTTGGGATCTTGAAGTGTAGTTTGGGGAGTGATTTGAGTACGTTTGAGAATGGCTTTAACGCGTGCCGCCAGTTCGCGCGGGCTAAAGGGTTTGACGACATAGTCATCGGCGCCTATCTCCAACCCCACTACCCGATCCAACTCCGCGCCCCTCGCGGTTAAAAATATCACCGGCACCTCCGAAAAGCGCCGCAATTGCTTGCAAACCTCAAAGCCGCTCATGTCCGGCAGGCCAACATCCAGAATGACCAGGTCTGTCGGTTGCTGACGAAGATAGTCCAGCGCCTCGCCACCAAGCGTCAGCCAGCGGCAGGAAAAATTTTCTGATTCGAGCACGAACACCAGGCTCTCGGCGATGGAGGGTTCATCTTCGACAATCAGGATATGGGGCATGAGTTTCTCCTAGTGCTGGCAATCCACACAATACACCGTAGTGCGGTCATTCATCCGCACCTCCTTCAGCGCCTTGCCGCATTCAACACAGGGCTGACCGCCGCGCCCATATACCAGCAGCTGCTGCTGAAAATAACCCGGCTTGCCATCGCCGCCCACAAAATCCCGCAGCGTTGTACCGCCTTGGGTAATGGAGCGTTGCAACACAAAGCGAATGGCGTCCACAAACCTCACGCACTCGGCGCGGGTGAGCGAGCCCGCTTTGCGGATAGGCTTGATGCGCGACATAAACAGGGATTCGTTGGCGTAGATGTTGCCCACGCCCACTACGATTTTGCTATCCATAATAAACTGCTTGATCGCCTGGCTGCGTTTGCGCGAGCGCTGGTAGAGATAATCCGCCGTAAATTCCTCGCCCAGGGGTTCGGGGCCGAGATGATTGAGCAGCGGGTGCTGCTGGGCTTCACCCTCAATCCATAGCAGGCAACCAAAGCGACGTGGATCGCAGTAGCGCACCAGGGTGGTGCCAAACACCAGATCAAAATGATCGTGGGTCAAGGGCGGTGCCTTGGCGTCGGTTATGCGCAAACTGCCAGACATACCCAAATGAATCAGTGCTGTGCCTGTGGTGAATTCCAGCAACAGATATTTGCCGCGTCGGTAGGCATTCACCAGCTTTTGGCCGGTGATTTGTGCGCTGAGTTCATCAGGTATGGGCCAGCGCAGCCTGGGTTGGCGCACAACCAGTGCGCTCAGCTTGCGCCCCAGGACATGGGGCGCTATGCCGCGCAGGGTGGTTTCGACTTCGGGGAGTTCGGGCATTGGGCTGTCTGTGTTGAGAAAGAAATAGCTGGGCATTATAGCCATTGAAGGCGCCAGTATTCGATCCTAAATACCATCATTTAAATACGGCGTTGAGTCATAGCGTACAGAAACATGATAAGCGCAGCGAGCAAGCCGACAGCCAAGGCTGTGTAAGCAAAAATAAACATCGCAAATTTAAGTGCGGCAAAAGATGAGTAGAGTATGGCCAGATAACTCGAAAACTCGAGTGGATCTGCCAGCATCACGTAGGACACCAGATTCTCCAGTCCATCCGCTATAGGTGCCAAGGAAGAGATTAAGGCGCAAATAATTAACCCACGTCTCCAGCGTGACGCGCTAGGAAATAACCTTGAAACAAACAGCAGTGCAAAAAAGTGCAGCAAGAGTACAGACAGCATAAACAAATAATCAATGTGCTGTGTCTGTAGGTACTTGTCGAGGGTATTGTGCTCGATTAAAAATCCATACCACTCCTTGATGCGCTGTGCATCAAACGACAGTTGAGCTTCAAAATAGGGTACGGGAAAGAGTGACTCCTGATAGCTCCTGGTTAATAGGTCACTGGCATAGATGTTGAACGCATAAGATAGGATCAACAGTATCAACACGGCGACGGTGCTGGGTTGTCGCTTAGCTATTTCGATAATATTTTTCATGGTGTTTTATCCTTTCAAAAAAAATGATGGCCTTTTTATTCTATTGACGAGATGCGCTTACTCTTGCTGGGTGTGAAAGCGCATAAATTTGGAAAAATCCTTATTTTTGGCCCAGGCCGCCACATCATCTTTGAACTGTGTCAACTCTTCTGGTGTTAACACTTCCGCCAATTCCGATTCTTTTTGGCTCAGAAAAGCCGGAATCTCGTCTGTGCGACCACTCATGTAAAGAACCTTAATATGGCTATAAGAACGAAGAATTTCGTGAACCTTGTCCGCACGGTCTTGTTCCAGATTGAGGTTTTTGGTGAATCTATGCCCTTTCATGTTGTCAGCACCTTTTCCGGCGTAGGCGATTCCTGCAAAACTGGCAAATACCAGCACAACCACAATTAGCGTTTTCATAAATAATCCTCGTAATAGTTCGTCTGAGCTAGCGGTCAAAGCGCAATGCAAAATGTTGTTTAATTAGCCTAACCTCAGTGTCTTGTGATGCGCTGAGCCGTTCGTTGATTTGCGATTCAATGTTGGCTGTTTTGGCAGATAAGACGCGCAGGCTATCCTGGTCGATCTGATCCTGGTAAAGGCTCACAATCTCGGCGTAGGATTTGAGTAACAGCATCACCCGGTCGCTATCCACGTGGGCCAAGGGCTCGGCATGGGTAGAGTAAGCAAAGCTGCCAAGGGCGTTCACGATCAGGCAGATGGGAAGCAGGTTTTTCATTTGTCTATCCTCGGTGGTGGTTTAGTGAGGACAGGTTAAGGCTTAACTAAGAAAGGAAAATGCGAGGAATGTGAAAGGATTGTGTTAAAAACAC
>Ga0079224_100014197_pt1 | contig 11119 bp, 11 predicted proteins | sample Stecom2015_FD_80414 | JGI IMG/M metagenome (GOLD analysis project Ga0079224, IMG submission 80414) | Agricultural soil microbial communities from Utah to study Nitrogen management - Steer compost 2015 | ecosystem: Environmental > Terrestrial > Soil > Agricultural land | place: USA: Utah...
GAATTAATAGGAAGGTCAGTTATTTTGCTGGCCAGCAGCTGCGTATTGGCTTGAAGCTTTTCAAAAGCAGCAGCATATATTTCTTTCCCATTAATCATCGCATATAAAGCCGCCGGTGAGGCTGGAGATGCTCCCAAAAACATGGGGTGTTTCTTTAATTTTTCAATATAGAACGATTCCCCCATAATCACCCCCGCGTCCGTCCCCAGACCCTTCGCCAAGGATGCTAATACGAGGAAATGCAAATTAGGCGCCTCAATCAGTGATAAATTGATAGAAACACCATGTTTATGAACGACCCCTATTCCATGGGAATCATCTAAAATTAGCAAAAGCTGCTTGGTCTTATCCACCTTTTTAAAGATTGAAAAATCATAATAACGAGGTGTTAAATTATCCATAGCATTAGCAACGATAATAAATGCTGACTCAGTAGACTGATTAATCTCTTGCACCGTTTTTTCCGACCACAACTCAAAGGACTCCTGTACATCCGGCTCTCCATTGACCCATAAAGAAGGGTGCGAATTTGGAGCGTAAAACACACTATTTGAACCACATAAACTTCGTACAGTTAGTTGAGCCGCTAAGTATCCACTGGATAAAAGGGCAGCAGCCTCAAAACCAAAACGAGTAGCCAAATCTTCTTCAGCCTGCTCATAAATCCCCAATTGTACATTATTACTTCTGGAGGTTCCGTTATTTAGGCCGTACCGATCAATCCCTTCTTTGTAGAGCTCAATATATGCAGGATTACCTAACAAGCCTAAATAGGCTGTACCTCCAAAAAATAAGAATTCTTGGTTGTTATTTTTGATGGTTCGAATAGTAGCACGATGTAAATTCCTAAACGAATTCATAGGGACTTTGACAAGGATAAATTGATATATTAAAAATATGTATTAAATCTTTAGACGAAAATAAAGCTGTTTCTTAGGCCTTTTATAGGTGTAACTTCAGCGGGATGTTAACCCCAACACCAAAGGTAAACCCATCAATTGGTTTAAAGTCTTTTTTTGTCTGGATAGATGCGCCATAACCTGCTGAGAACTCCAGTAACGAAAATAAACTAACCCCTAATTTACCCGTGACCGTGTAGGGAGTTACTTCCGCTTTAATAAATGGCCATACCGCAACGTTATTTAAATAATAGCTTATCCCCAATTCAGGAATAATAGTGCTTTGATCCATCATCCAGGTCGCATTAGCACCGGCATCGATCTTCATATACTGCGATGGATTTAAGGCAAACAATCCCCAAGCGGATGCTTTTAAGAAATTCCCATTTTGATATTGATAGCCCACAGATGGTCCCCAAACCCAACCATCATGTTTCACGTGGCGCATTTGAGCTTGGCTAAATTGTCCATAGCATAAGGCAATCATCAAAACTGTTAATAAAAATAGTTTCTTCATGATCTTTAATCTCTTGGCAAGTTAAACAAACCAAATGAGAATTTTTCAAGCTAACTTTATTATCAAGCTTATATAGGAATTCTTCATAAGTCAAAATTTCAAATCATCTTAACAATAGGTTCATACGATTAACCTAGCTTTGAAAAAGAAAAAGGATTGAGTATAAATCTTTTAGCAAAAAACAAAATAAATCCGTTTTTAATACGTTATAGAAAAACCGGACCAACCGATTTGTGTAAAACAAGTTGGTTTTTAATCTTCAAACCATGAAAATAATTCGTGAAAGCAGGCAGGAATCCCCACAGAAGCATCCTTTATGCCCTCATTGTAAACAAGCTCATTTATACGCTAGGGTACGAAGACCTTGGTGGGTAAAAACATGTTTGTTTTTCGTCCCCTTAAGACGTTACAATTGTCATTTATGTCAAAAAACTACTTATATAATCGTGAATAGGGTAAACAAGCACCAGCACCAAACACAGTCTTAACCCTCTTTTGTTTGGTCGAAATAGCCTTTTTCATCAAATAAAAAGACTACGGAATGACTGCTAGCAAACAGCTTCCCTAGCCCGAATATTTGATTCAAAGGATTAAAACTCAATATCGTCAGCCACACCTGAAGTTCCATTTTCCTTGGAAAAACGTTCACTGTATTCTTTTTTCTTTTTATCCTGATAATCTATCATTTGAGCCATGATACCCATGTCGCTCATGTATTTCACACCGGCATTATTTACCTGAGAAACCGATAAGCCCAACTCATCAACTAACCATTGAGCGCCATCCATACCATTTGCGTATGCTGCCTCAAGTGCTCCTTGAATTTCGAAGAAGTAATGCTTATCTGTCTCCAATCTCTTCAACGTTTCTGCCGCCTGACCTTCAGGTACGGAAGTTTGTGGAGCATTAGCAGGCTTAAGGTCGCGTAATTTTTCATGCTCCTTTGCTATTCCAAAATACTTAGCGTATACATTCACCACATTAAAAGTCTGATCATCCCGCATACGGTTATTCCACATGGTTTTCGCCTCATCCCATAATGGTCGTTCAACGCCCAGTCTTGCCGCTATTTCATCATCTGTACATCCTTCGCCAATTTTAGCAGCCCCGGCAGCATAATCATAGATACTGATTCCATGTACCGGTTGCAATAATGGATCATTGGGATCTTCAGTTGCGGTATTTGGGGTTTTAACCCCTTTAGAGGCAGCGCCAGCATCAAATATTTTCTGCATATCCCCTTGGCCAAAGCTCTCCATTTGATTAGCTTGATCGCCAGATGGGATATTCATTTTTTCTGCCATCATATCTTTGGCCACGTCTGTAATGTTCTCCGTTAGATTCTTAAATAATTTTTTAAACATAATAGTAAATTTATAGGTGTAAGATTTAATTACCAGGCCACATGAAAGTTGTGGAAATCCTTCAGTAATCGATCATAAAAATTTTGATTTTGCGCTTCATTCCCAGGCAATATTTCATCCATTTCTTTCTTTATTGCCTGTGCATATAGCTCGTATTCGGGTGTTGCGGCTTTCTGACCAACTGCTTCCTTTTTCTGACGATATTGCTCATATTGGTCTTTACTGCGTGCCCTAGCTAAGGGAATGGCCATATGTTCGACTAACCTTGCTTGACTTCCTGGGTCGAACATATTTTGGCTTTGACAGAAACCACAGGTTATATAAGTCGCGGTATAATAAAACTTGTTTATCGCTAAATCGGCCCCGCACTGCTTACATTGGAACCCATCCTTAGTTTGGTTATATCCTGCCATGATTTCCTGGTATTCCTTTTCCAAATTTCGTTCCTGTATGCCTTCAAAAGAATCTTCCATCATTTTTAAGAGGTTCGTCTGCCAAGCGGTATAAAGTTGGCTTAAAGGCAACATCGTAGCAAAGTTAGCCTTAGGCAAAATTTGCGAATGATATGTTTGTGTTCCTTTATCGATCATCCCGGTGAACTGTGCAATGATGGCAGACTTAAACTGTAAATAGCTTCTTTTATACGGATCTTGATCTGCATCGGCAATCAATTGTCCAGATTCTTTTACTTCTGCTACTAACTCCTTTGCCCGTTGCTCCATTTTTTCGAAAAAAAGCTTAGCGCGTTCTAAGGTGTCTGAAGAATCCTTTGCTGCCTCCTTTGGCTGTTCATCCGAGGAGAATAAATTTTTCCAAAACATAATTTATATTTTAATTACCATCCTTTATTTTGAATTATCTTCTTTTTGAATATGAATTCCATCCGTTAGCTTTACCTCCAAAAATTCAAACCCGCAATAAGCGCATTTCGTCAACCCATCCAGTTTGCCTCTTGGTGCGCCACAATTTGTACAACTTCTCACCGATGAATCTGCTGACGTTTTTATCAGCTTTTCTCTTTTTTGTTGCAACGCGATTTCTTTTAATCGTTCTACGACAGAACTTGGTTTATTTTTTTCCATATGGCCTATTATAATCTCGCTAGGAGCTCTGTCTTCTTTTGTTTATATTCTTCTTCTTCAATAAGCCCCCCTTCAAAAAGGGACTTTAGCTGCGTTAATTTAGCCGTGATATTTTCTTTATCACCAGCGGTAGCCGATTCTTTTGGGGCCGGATCTGGATTAGCATGCCCTTGTTGTTGATTCATCCCATTAACCAACATTCCCATAGCAATACCCTGCTGCGCTCCCGATGAGACAGCTCCATCCTTACTTAGGGCAATAGCGGTATTAAAATGTTGAAATTTATCCAAATCATTACCTACCATATTCATTCCTGTAACCTTATCATAATACCCCGTAACCTCCTCTGGTAAATTAAAGGAGCTCACGGTAAACTGCGTGATAGCAATACCAAATTCTTCAAAATAGGGCGTAATAAGAGGCTCAATACTTTGATTCAATAGCGATAAATTGCGGGAAATATCCAGTAATGGAAGATTCAATAACGCCAATGCCTCTCCAAATTTTGGCGCAATAAAGTCCCTGATTTGATGCTGAAATTCATGAATATTCAATTCAGGATAGGTACCTGCATATTCCTTGAAAAACCGGGGTAAGTCAACGATACGAACGCTATAAGAACCAAAAGCTCGGATACGAACTTGACCAAATTGCGGATCCCTTAATATAATTGGACTAGGGGTACCCCATTTTAGGTTCGTGAACTGTTTGGTAGAGAAAAAGTATACATCTGCTTTAAAGGGACTCTCAAAACCATACTTCCATCCTTTAATTCTACTTAGAATAGGAATATTTTGTGTCGTTAAAGTATGGGTTCCTGCTTGAAAAACATCCGCAAAAGTTCCCTCGTTTAGGAGTATAGCCTGTTGGCTTTCCCGAACAATTAATTTTGCGCCATTTTTAATTTCTTTATCCCCATCAGGGACTTTCCACATCATAATATTTGGATGATGCTCGACCCATTCGATAATCTCTAAGAATGGTATATTAGAAGTTGGTGAACTCATAAGCTTTGCCTTTTTATACGATCTTTTACTGATACTAAAAATACGCAATCAAAGCTTCCCTTATTATACTTTAGGCGACTACAAACAGACTACAAAAATCACAATTAACTGTATATCAGAAAATTAATAACTCATTCAGTCAGCTATTTAAAAACAAATGTATTGGAAAAACAGGTTAGGAATCCAAGAGAGTTTGTAAAAAATTGTCCAAATCAACTTCCTTATCCAGCTGTAATTTTTGTTTGATTCGGTATTTACTAACACGCACACTTTTGGGTTCAATGTGAAAGGCTGCCGCAATTTCTTTAGTAGATAATTTCAGGTGAATATGTGCGCAATGTTTCAATTCCAAGGTGCTTAATTTATCGCTGGAGATCTCTTTTAATTTTTGAAAGAATTCCGGATGTATATTTTTAAACTCTTTAACTGATTGACTTACTTTTTCATCCAACACCATCTCCTGTCGAATCATGCGGTCGATGAAACCCACATTTTCTTGAGTCTCTAAATCTTTAAGCTTATCCTTAAGTCGCAATAATAATCTATTTTTTCTTTCAATTTGCAGGGAATCAGCTAAGGATTCCTTTTGCATCTGATCCATCTGAATATTAAGGAGCTTCTGCTCAGAAAGCAAGCGGAATTCTTGCTCCTTCTGTAATGTTAATTGCAATTCTGCCTGTAGCTCCATGTCCAACTTTTGCTGCTGTAAACGCAGATTACGTTCTTCTTGTAGTTTATTCTTGTTCTTGAAGGAATTTCGGACCAAAATCAAAATAATGATAAGAAAAATACACACACCTGTTAATAGAATCAATTGAATCATACGATTAAGTGCCTTCTGTCTGGTTTCCTGTATATCATTCAATAATCGCTTATTCTCAAACTGAGCTTCCAGTTTATTTGCTTGTTGCATCTCTGCCTGATCAAATTCCTTTTGTGTATATTCTTCCTTCTTTTTCTGGTAAAACAACGCTTGCCGATAATCGCCCATTTGGCTAAATAAATCACTTAGCCCTTGGGCCACGTTACTCAGGCTGTAATAGGAAGGAATCTCTGCCTTATTTAAATTTTCGTATGAATCCAACAAATATTCCTGAGCAAGAGCAGTATTCTCATTCAATAAGGCCACCTCTGCATACAAGCCATTCACATTAGCCATAATCTGATAACTCCGATCAAACTTTTCATAGACTTTCTTGGCTTGTTCAACATGCTGGAGTAATTGTTGCTGAATCTTAGGATTCTTAATATCCTGGTATTGAAAAATAGCATTTGCCATATTTATATTGGCAATCGCATAGGTCCTAACAGACACTTGCGTTGGAAAACGCTCATAAACTTGCATAGATCGGCGTAAGTAATGCCTAGTACTATCTAAATATTTATCCTCCTTCGTTTTTTTATACTTCAATTCTGCCACATAAGCCTTTGCACTTAAGCTATTTGCTAATAATTCATAATCTTCAGCCAAATTAGCTGCATCTGTCGCCCTTTGAGCATATTTATCACAAAGTTCTAAATTATCCCAGCCAGCATAAACCCCATATAAAATATAATTCGCACGAGCAGATAAACCATGATCAGGATGATCTTTTAACATTTCGATAGATTTTTGGGCATTTTCTATGGCGGATTCACCCAAGTCCATGATATTATAGTAAGTCGCCAAAGTTAGCAAGGAATAAGCCTTGACGATCGAGGCATCGCTCTTTTGGGCATACTGAGATAATTCTTCTATGTAGTATTTTGCTGAATCAAATTCATTCATCACTAGAAAATGCTTTCCCAGTTCCATAAAAAGCTGCGCACGTTCCTTCGGTGTACCTTCACTTTGTTTTAACGACAGCGCTTTTTTTAGATAAAGAATATTATTGGTGTAATCTGATTTCAAACGTGCCTGGTAAGCAAGTTCTAATTGTTTGGCGAAGGTAGATTGTCCTTTACAAATAATTGGAAAAGAGCAAAACAGCAGGCAAAATACAGTGGAATATAATAGCTTCATTCAAAAAACAAAAAAGTTTATTTACCCCCTTTATCTGTCGCTGAGGCAAGACTTGTTGTGTAAGTTGAACTAAAGATAAAAAAATTAACTAATATATGATAATGGCTAGCAGGTCAACTTCTATCCCAGACGGGATGCAATTAACTTAAATCATCTAACGCATTTTTGGGTAAGTAATCCTCGGCTACTCCCACATTATTAGGATTATCTGGATCGTATAAAATATGGACATGGTCATGCCCTAAGCGGTGGAGATTAATTAATCGAACTATCTTTTTGAAACGGACAACATGGACCTCTCCCGAATAATCCATATATTCCACCGTGAACTTTATTTGTGGCTGATCATTTATCGTCAGCCCTGTATGATCCGCCTCCAAGACTTCCGCGCTGGTAAATAAACCTCTAAAGATTAAGAACGCATCTTTTGTTACTCGGGAATTTAACCCCCCATAGGGTTCCTCCAAAGGAAGTAAAAGTATTACCCCTCCCAGCAAAAGTCCCCAAAACGGAATGGTAACCCAAGGATGCCAAAAATGTAAAAAACGCCATCCAAATCCGTCATTCTGTAACCAATAAGAGAAAATCAAATAAAGAACACTGAAAGCAATCAAGGCAAAAAAATAGTATAAATAACCTTGCATTGCTTCGCTCTTGCCTAATTTAATATCCTCATGCAACATAACTGGTGCCCTAAGTTTAGGATCAACCCGCATTTTAATAAATTCTCCTACCTCATACCTTTTTAGTTCCGGATTTCTATCATAGATTGTAAAAGGAACCTGAACCAAGGTATTGCTTAAGTTTTTAAAGCTAATCTGAAGATCCAATACTTGGCCACCCTTTTTCTCTTTATCCAAAATCTTACGCTCCACATGTGCCGTAATAGGTAATCCCCTTTCTAAGATGGACGCCATATTCTTAAATTTCTTTTTATTCGGTTTAACATATACCCGATAAAAAGCTGCGATTAACATACTCCAAGCGAGAGTCCCTAAACATAGATATATGATTGCCGTCAAGGGAGAGGTCAGCAAAACATAACCACCTTCTCCAGAAGCAAGCATGGGTATGTATTCAAATATCATTGGAAAAATGAAAATGAAAAATAATACGTAGGCTATCCAGAATTTATTACTCATCGTGTTTGTGTTTAATTACGGTTAATCAAAGCGTAAGTTGCTGCCATCTGCGTCCGCCCAAATGCTAAAGGATTCACGATCCCCACTAATTGAACCTCGCCATTCAATTTGCTTATCATAGGAACTATAAGTGATGTAAATATGAGTAAGCTCTTTTGCTCCCTGGGTTTGGGCTACCTTTTGATTAATTTTTTCACAGAGCCCAACCAGTGTTCTAAAATCAATTTTTGAGAGTGGAAATCTACCCCGTAACATTTGTTGTTCCTCCACACTCTGCCTGGGTTTGGGTTCCTCCCATTTTCCTTTCCGATACGAGTACTCATCCAAATAGGTGGGTTTATTGGGGTCTAGCAAATCCACATTAATCCGGCCGTCATCATAAAAGTGAATGGAAGAATAACAAAATAGTTCCTTGTCCTGGAATTGAGGTAGTGAAAGGAGTTCCCTTTGGGCTTTCTCGTAATAGCTACTATCTTGAAATGGATCCTTCTTTTTCTCAAAGATGGAGGGATCCTCTTCCTCCCTTTTTGCTACCTGTCGATCTGTATCGTTTGATGCATTTGAGGAATTGATTTCCGCAGCCGAGCTTGCTTCCTTTTTTGCTTTTTCTACCTCTTCTTCTGGCTTAAAAGTATCTTTAATACTCTTTTTAAACTGTTCACAAGAACTGACAAGCAGTGTAATCAATAAAGCTGTAAAAATTGTTAAAAAATGATATACTTTTTTATTTGACATAGCCACTCATATTATATTAAATCTTGTTTATTGGTTGCTCCCAAAGATAATTAGAAATGTAGATTACCTGGAATAATGGACGGCTACAAATTGACTACAAAGGAAAAAAAGTGGATTTAAAGCTTATAGAATGACTTTATCCCTTTTTTAAAAGAATTTACTTACATGATTATGAACAAATAGCGGGATGTAGTAGCCCTTCTACATTGAGTAGAGACGCTATAAAAGCCATAAAAGCTAATCATTAAAATTGTGAAATCGGGTAAAGCGTGGATCTTAATTTACCTATCCTAAAAGGCTTTTGGGATAAGCTGGACATGCGCCCTCACAAGATGCAACAAATCCACTAATTTTAGAAGCATGAGCCAGTGCTTCTTCTAAGGAATTACCTTGCAGCTTTTTTGCTAAAAAGGCAGCCAGAAATGAATCTCCTGCTCCCACGGTATCCATTACCGAAACTTTACAGGCCTTAACTGGATAAGATACTTCTCTATTCTGGTAATAAGCCCCTGATGCTCCTTTGGTTAAAATAACCTCCTGCAACAAGGGAAACTGTTGCAACAATAACCCCGGGTATTCTGCTATATGATGCTTTGTATACCTTAACCAATTCCCAATCAACACCAACTCTTCTTCGTTGACTTTCAAAGTTTTTGTTACTTCAATTAAGCTTATGATTAAATCCTTTGAAAAGTAATGTTGTCGTAAATTCACATCGAATACGGTCCAAGGACTATAAGGCAAATATTGCAATAAGGTTTCGCGCGTTTTTTTATTCCGGGTGGCAAGAGATCCAAAAACAAAAATTGATGATTCTTGCACTATTTCGGCAATTTCAGGACGAAAGGCTATGTAATCCCAGGCCACATCCGCTATAATTTCATAACTCACTTGGCCATGCTCGTGTAGGCATACCTCAACCACAGAAGTAGCATGTGCGGTATCATCATCTACAAAATGATCCTTAATATTTAAAGCTTTTATCTCCTGACGAAGTTCTATTCCGAGTTGATCTACCCCAACTTGGCTGATCATCTCACCGACTATTCCGTGCTGATTAATATGATAACATACATTTAGGGGAGCTCCGCCAATACGTTTACCAGTTGGTAAGTTGTCCCATAGAACTTCACCAAAACAGATTACTCGATGACTTTTACTTTTATCCATCATTGAATTTAAGGAAATAATTTCAGCTTCCCCTCGAGTAAAGCCTGGTTGAATTGTGCAATTTTTGTTTTATGCAATAAAATAGATAGGTCTCCTCTAATTTTTTTAAAATCTTCGTGCAAAGGACATGGATCGGTATGTGAGCATTCTTTAAGTCCCAAACCGCAACCCTCGAAAATACTCGGACCGTCCAAAACCCCAATAATATCAGCTAAGGTAAATTCCATTTCCTTTTCGGTTATATAGAATCCCCCGGAAGGTCCTCGGGTAGAAAGGATTAATTCATTTTTTGTAAGTGTTTGCAAAATTTTTCCAAGAAAAGCCTCTGGAGATCCAGTATGCTTGGCAATTTCAGCTATACCGACTTTCTTTCCTTCATTGGAAACACTAGCAATATAAAAAACAGCCCTCAAAGCATATTCCGTTGTTTTCGAAAAAATTCCCATAAAACAAAATTAGAAAAATTTATGAGTCTTTCTGTTTTGTTTTATAATCTGTCAAATGACTCCCTAACAAGCATTTATTAAATTGGTAAACCGTAATTTTCAAATAAAAGATAAAAATATCTTTTATTTGAAATATTGTCTATACCTTTGTCAAACTACCCCGGAGCAACCCATAGCAATTTCTTTGGGGCCTATTTTTAAAACAGTCACTAATCTGATGGGACTATGAAGAATTTAGCAGAAAGTACCTCCACTAAAGCTCAAAAGCTTGAATCCTCCCCTTTTCATATGGGACATCACCTAATTAATTCCTTGTGTCGTCGCATGCGACTAGGACAAGAAACAAAAATAAGTCCTACAAGAATATACCATTACGTACAATCTACTTGGAAAAAGCAGCTACTACCCTATTTTCTTTTCGAACAAAATTGGATCTTCCCTCAAATCGCTAATCCAGAGGATACCCAGCTACTCATTCGACAGCATGAGAAAATTCAACGCATGATCCAGCAGCAAGATTTTGATCTTAAAACCTTAAACCGGCTTGAGGAATATCTGGAAAAGCATGTTCGGTTTGAATCTAATATACAAGTCAAGCTTAGCCAAAGCGAGATGGTAGAAATTAAACAACACCTTCCACCAGTAATGATGCAGAATTGGACAGATAAATTCTGGCTAATCAACAATACAAAAGACTGAAACAAGTAAATAAATCAACGTTAAATATAATTGGAATGACAGAAGAACAAAAACAA
>Ga0079224_100014198_pt1 | contig 11119 bp, 11 predicted proteins | sample Stecom2015_FD_80414 | JGI IMG/M metagenome (GOLD analysis project Ga0079224, IMG submission 80414) | Agricultural soil microbial communities from Utah to study Nitrogen management - Steer compost 2015 | ecosystem: Environmental > Terrestrial > Soil > Agricultural land | place: USA: Utah...
CGACAGTGACGGCGGTCGAGTCGCGGCGCGGCTGGGCGCGGCGCAGCACCTCGCCCTCGACGCCCTCCTCGACCTCCCCGGCGACATCGACCAGTAGCGCGTAGGCAACGTCGCGCGGCTCATCCGGCGGGCGGCGGCTCAACGCGGCATGGCAGCCGTCGAGCAGCGCCGCGCGCTCGGGCGGGAAGAGCCGGCCGTCGCCGTCGAGTTCCTCCAACTCGTATTCGGTGCGGATGAACGGGTGGCGCTCGCCCAGCGCCGCGATCTGGCCGCGGACGTAGTCGCCGTAAGCGGGCAGGTACGCAGCCACTTCCTGCCAGGCGACCTTGAAGACGCGCCGGCGGCCGTCGACCGCTTCCCGCTCGCGAAGCAGGCGCATCTGGCGCGCCAGGAGCGTGTCGCTAGTCCAGGTGGTGCCCATGAACAGCGTCGTCGCGTTGGCCGAGGCCGCCATCGGCGCGAAGACAGCGTCCCAAACGTCCGGCTCGATGTCCTGTGCCTCGTTGGCGACCAGCAGCAGGCTGGCCGTGTTGCCGCGGCTATTGGCCGCCGGCGCGGCCGAGAGGTAGCGCGCGCTGGCGCGGCCCAGCTCGACGATCGTGCCCTCGCGCACGCGCATCATCCCGCGAGCCAGCGGGGTGCGCAGGCGCGCCAGCAGGCGATCGCGGGCGATGATCCCCTGTGGCCGCAGCGTCGGCGCGGCGATGATGATGCTGCCGCCGGCCATGCGCTGCCGGTGGAGCAGCCAGCACACCAGTTGCGCCAGCGCCTCGTCCTTGCCGGACTGCCGGCTGAAGACGGCCGCGAAGCTCTCCCCGCGCCGCTCGACCACGCTGTTGGCGACCGCCCGGACAAACTCGACCTGATAGGGCCGCAGCGCGCGAGCCGGGTAGAGCGCCCGGCTGAAGGCGCCGACATCGGCGACCGCCCCGCGCAGCCCGGCCTCGATCGCCGGCCGCGTGCGCGCGTCGATCATGGGAATGCTCCTCTCTTCTCTCGATGGAACGGGAAATCGCGCCAAACACCCCTGTAGGAACATCACCCAGGAGGTGACGTCCCTACAGGGGTTCGGTGTGAGGTCCTGGCCGGTTCGCGAGACGGATGCAGAAGCCGGAAACAGCCCCCACTCCGTGGGTCCTCTACGAACCCGGTCGGTTATGTCTGGTGCTGTGTGGATGGCCGGCCGGTCAGCCGGCGAAGAAGCGGGAGACGGTCTCGGCGATGATGGCCGAGATGACCATGAAGATCAGGGCGTCGAGGCGCCGGCGCAGCGAGCGCACGTCCTCCTCCACCCGCTCGACCATCCGGCGGGTCGTCTCCTCGTAGCTGTCGGGCGGGCCATGCCGCGTCGTGGACGCGGCGCGGCGCCCCAGCATGGCGATCAGGCGCTCGGTCCCACGGGTGCTCATTGCTCGTCTCCCAATCCCATCTCGATCAGCACCGTCGTCAGCGCGTCGGCCAGATCGTCGGCCAGCGTCCCGGAGAGGGCGCGTTGCATCTTGACCGCCCGGGTAATCGAGTCGACCAGCCGGGCGACGGTCATAGCGGTCGCCGCAGGGTCGCCATCCAGGCCATCCATCGCGATGACCCGGTTCAGGACGATCCGCAGCGCGCCGATCTCCTGCTCGAGCGAAGCCTCGGCCCCGACCTGGCCGATCACCTCCCGGACGGTCTCCTCGATCATGTCGTGGACATGACCGGAGCGGACCGCGCGGGCAAAGGCCGCCGAGCGCTCCCGGCGTCCCTGACCGGCGGCTGCGTCGTCATTCCGATGGGCGTAGCAAAAGGCAGCGCCCCGCATGGCCCAGGCACGGCAGCCTGGGCGAGCGCATTTCTGAGGCATATCTCGACTCCTTTGCCGTGCTGCGTCGTGATGCAGTGCGAGTCCTTAACAGGTGAGCCCATCGGGGATAGTGAATCGTCGGGGTTTTGGGACATGAATCGGATGATTCGAGCGAAACAGGGGTTAAAAGGATGCGGGGCCTGTGCAGGCCCCGCGCCGAATCTTGGCTGGATGGCAGAAGAGTAAAGAGGAAGTAGAAGTTACCGCCTATGGAAGGAAAACTGAGGCCGATCAGGGGCGGTACCTGCACGGCCGATCGCGACCGGGTCGTTAGACCACTGTTTGGCCGCGATTCGATCGAAGCTGATCGATTTGAGGTTGTAAGCAGCTCCTCTGCCACCACCATTACAGTGTCATACGGGCAGAGTATAACCGACTTGCCCTGATAACGCAATATCGTGATGAAGTGATATGACGGAAGTCCCCGGGCTCGTCGCGCGTGTCGGGGAATCAGGCACAATTAGCCCTGTGACGAGCAGTCGCCGGAATCGCCGGCCCGGAACGGACAAGTGCCTGTGAGCGTCATACGTTACGCCAAATTCGCGGCCTTCATGGGCGGCGTCGTCGGCCTGGGCATTGAGCTCGCCGCCGAGCGCCTGCTCGCGCCCGCCTTTGGCACGACCCTTGACCTCTGGTCGCTGATCATCGGCCTGACCTTCGCCGCCCTCTCGCTGGGCTACGCGCTGGGCGGGCGCTACATCGACCGCAACCCGAGCCCCCGCTTCCTGGGCCTGTGCCTCTTCGGCGCCGGTGTCTGGTCGCTCGGCATCGCCGCCTTCGGCCGCTCGATCGCCTTCAAGATTCAGGAATGGACCTTTGACTTCGGCGGCGTGACGCTGGGGATCTTCCTGGCGGTGCTGGCGCTCATCACCGTGCCGCCCTTCCTGCTCGGCATGGTCACCCCGGCGGCCATCCGCCTGACCGTCCCGGCGGTCGGCACGGCAGGCTCGTCGGCCGGCACCATCTTCGGCCTGAGCACGATCGGCTCGCTGATCGGCAACTTCGTGCCGGTCCTGCTGCTGATCCCGCTACTGGGCGTGCAAGTCACCTTCATCCTGGTCGGGCTGGTCGGCATCCTGGCAGCAGTCCCTGGGCTGACCGGCATGGCCGGCGGCCTCGAACCGGCCGACGCCGATGGCCCAGCGCCCGCCCCAGCCCGATCCTCCAGCACCAGCTGATGCTCCCGGCGGGGCGCTCCTTCGTCAGACCGTCACCATGCCGTAGCGCATGGCGATAGCGACCGCCTCGGAGCGGCTGGCCGCGCCCAGCTTGCCCAGCACCGAGCCAACGTGGAACTTGACGGTGTGCTCGCTGATGCCCAACTCCAGCGCGATCGCCTTGTTCGGGTAGCCCCGGGCGATCAGGTTGAGTACCTCGATCTCGCGCGGACTGAGCTGATCGACCTGCTCGCGCCCGTCCGGCTCCGGAGCGCGGCCGACCAGCGGCAGGATGCGCGGGTCGATGACAGCTAGGCCAGCCACCAGCGCGCGCAGCCCGGCCTGAATCTCGTCCACCCCGCTGTCGCGCAGCAACACCCCGCGGAAGCCCTCGCTGAGCGCCGCAGCGCCCGCCTCCTCGCCCTCGGCCAGCAGCAGCACCGGCGGCAGCACGGCTAGCCCGCCGGCCTCTTCGAGATCCTCCGGCGTCCAGTCGATGTCAGCCAGGATCGCGTCGACCTCACGCCCTTCCAGCGCGTCGGGCAGGGCGGACCACTCGGACGCGTCGCCCGCATGCTCGGCCAGATCATCGGCTTCGAGCGCGGCGCGCAGCCCGTAGCTGATCGTCGGGTAGGCAGCCAGTGTCAGGACGCGCAGGGTCGACATGGGCCAGCGCTCCCTGCGACTCTCCTGGTCACTCGCCCCCGTCCCCGAGCCGGGACGAAGCACACCTCCGTCATCGCACCCCTGTCCATCTGCTCCGCTTTCCGACGGGATAGATGATTACACGGCGGGGGAAAGACGGCAGTGGGAAGGAGTTTGTAATTTGTAGGCTGCAGGGAAGGCCCTCAACCCCGGCCCCTCTCCCGGGTACCCTCTGGGTGATTGGGCGGGGTGTCCTCTGGGCCGCGGTCGGGGATGAGGGCCTTCTTCTACAACCTAATCCCTCACTTCCCATTTCAGCGCGTGCTGGCGCTCGAGGACGCGGGCGGCGCGAAGGAGGAGGGGTTCCTGCCAGGGGCGGGCGATGATCTGGAAGCCGATCGGGAGGTTGTTAAGCGGGGAGATGCCGACGGGCACGCTGATGGCCGGCCAGCCGTTTTGGTCCCAGAGCGAGGTGAAGCGCACCAGCGGGATCAACGATTCGCCGGACGCCGGCGGGTGGAGCGCCAGCGTCGGGCTGACGGCCAGGTCGTAGCCGGCCAGCGCGCGCTCGACCCGGTGAAGCAGCGCGTCGCGCCAGCGGAGTTCGGCCATCACCTGGGCGCCGGTCACCTCGCGGCCACGCTCCAGCGCCTGGCGCACGTAAGGGCTGAGCAGGTCGGCGTGCTCGTCGAGCAGCGCGCTGTAGTGGTCATAGACCTCGGCGTAATACATCGCGCCGCCGATATCCAGCTCGCGCATGAAGGAGAGATCGACCTTCTCGACATGCGCGCCGGCCGCTTCGAGCGTTCGCAGACCCGACTGAAATGCTGTCAGGATGTCATCTTCCACCGGGGAGCCGCCGTCGGAGTCGAACGCGGCCACCCGGAGCCCGGCAATGCCATCTTCGAGGCCCACGGCATAGTCAGGCACCGGCGCGTCGCGGCTGTGCGGCTCGTCGGGGTCGAAGCCGGCCAGGGCGCCCATCAGCAACGCGGCATCGCGGACGGTGCGCGCCATCGGGCCGACGTGATCGAGCGAGGCCGCCAGCGGCAAGACGCCCTTGATGCTGACCCGTCCATACGTGGGCTTGAGGCCGACCAATCCGCAGGCCGCCGCGGGCATGCGGATTGAACCGCCGGTGTCCGTGCCGGGGCCGCACCAGGCCATCCCGGACGCGATCGCCGCGGCCGTCCCGCTGCTGGAGCCGGCCGTGTCCAGTTCGGGATTCCAGGGGTTGCGGACCCCACCGTAGGTCGGATTGATCGAGGTCGGCTCCTCGGCGAACTCCGGCATGTTCGTCTTGCCGATCGAGATCGCCCCCGCCTCGGCCAGCCGCCGCACGACCGTGGCGTCCTCCTCCGGCACGCGCTCGCGATAGACGGCCGAGCCGCCGGTGGTGGGCACGCCGGCGGTATCAAGGTTGTCCTTGAGGACGATCGGGATGCCATGCAGCGGCCCCCGGTCGACCCCATTCGCCAGCTCCGCGTCGCGTTCCCGGGCGATGGCCCGGGCCTGCTCGGCAGTCAGCGTGATGAATGGGTTCAGCCGCTCGCCCTGGGCATCGACCCGCACGAGCGCCGCCTCAACCAGTTCGACGCAGGAGACCTCGCGCCGCCGCAACAAGCCCGCGACCAGGTACATCGGCTCAAAGACGACATCCGGCATACCACCGCTCCCTCCTGGCTCTCACACTCGCCGCAAGCAATGCAGCCATCGTACGACAGGAAGCTTGGCGAAACTGGGCAGAACCGCGCCCGGATAATCAGGCGCTGCCAACTGTATCCCGGTTAGAACCCTAGGGCAGATACCGATAGATTGACCCTCAACGCCCCAATTTCCAGACTGTTGCTACGTTCGCCGCACACGGCGCGGAGCCGGGCGTGGCGGAAAGGAGAAAAGCATGGCGACTGACCTTCTTACTGTTGGCGATTTGATGCACGACGCAGACAACTTGATCATGGCAGACGAGCCGGTCGGGAATGCGCGGCCACAATTCAAGCTGGAAACGACGCGCTCGCTCATCCTGGTCGATACCGATGGGCCAGTAGGCCTGCTGACACGCCGGCGCGTCAATGAACTGGGCGAAGAAGACCTCGAGCGGCCGGCGCGCGATTTCGTCGAGCATGTCCCGATGTTCCCGGTCGATATGCCGGTGACTCAGGCGCGCGCGGAACTCGAGAACGTCAGCTTCGACGCCGACCGCATCCCGGTCGTGAACGAGGAAGGCCGCCTGGCGGGCGTCGTGCTGCGCGAAACGCTGATGCGCGAGGCGGAGACGGTGCACGCCGACCAGGGCGTCGCCCGCTTGCGCGACGACCGCGTAGTGGAGATCCACGCCGGCATGGAAGTGCGCGGCGCGGACGGCGACAAACTCGGCAAGGTGGATGACATCGTCATCGAGGGCGACACCGTCGCCTCGTTCACCGTCAGCCACGGCCTGCTGGGGCGCAACCACAAGCGCGTCACCGCCGAGCACATCACCGAGGTCGATGAGGATAAGGTCCATCTCGACTTCGGCAAGCAGGAATTTGGCTTCCTCCCGGACATCAAGGACATTGAGGACGAAGAGTCGCGCACCGCGCTGACATCCTAGGTGTTCTCATGGACGGGCATTGCGGAACGAGACCGAACACGACAGGGGGCTGACGATGGCGCGGCAAGGCATGGGAGAGCTCCGGACTGATATGGAGGTCTACACCAGCGATGCCGTTCACGTCGGCCGGGTCAAAGAGATCCGCGGCGGCGACGTCCTGATTGACCGAAGCCAGCAGCGCGATATCTACGTGCCGCTACAACTTGTCGGGCAGGTGCTCCCCGAGGAGGGGCGCGTCGAGCTAGAGATATCCGACGACATGCTCCAGAACACCGAGTGGGAGCACCCGCCCATCTTCTAACTCACGATCACATCAGCTCCGCAGCTCGCTCGGCAGCAGCGCAGACGCTGAAGTGAAGGTTGGCGCGCGGTCCGAACGGGAAGATCGAGGCATCAACGACACGAATCTGAGCCAATCCTCGCACCCGGCATTGACTATCCACCACCGCCAACGGATCGCGCGCCGGTCCCATCTTGCACGTGGAAGAAGGGTGGTAGGTCGTCCCGACTTCCGCCCTCACCGCGTTTCTCAAGGCCTCGCGATCGCGCAGGTGCGGCCGCGGGCGTAGCGGTCCTGCCAGCATGTCTCGCGGCGGTGGCGTGTCGACAAGCCGCAGCAGCAGCTCGTAACCGTCACAGATCGCCTCCAGGTCGCGGGGGTCGCTGAAGTAATTGTGGTCGATCTCCAGCTCAGCCTCCGGATCGGCCGAGGTCAGGCGCAGCGTGCCCAGCGAGCGGGCATACTGCAGGCTCACCCCGAAGGCGAGCGTCCAGGCCCCCGCGCGCTCGTCATATGCCTCGCCTGGATAGAAGTGGATATCGATCTCCGACTCGCTCTGGCTGCTGCGCGCCTTGAGCATCGTGTTGATGAAAGTCATCCGCTCGGGCGTGTATTCCGGCCGGATGATGAAGGAGGTCAGCCCGCTCTGACGCGCGACCTGGGGGTGGTCCATCAAGTTGCGGCCGACGCCCGGCAGATCGACGACCGGCTCGATGCCCAACTCGGCCAGCTCCTCGGCCGGCCCGACGCCCGAGCGCAGCAGCACCGCTGGCGAACCGTATGCGCCGCAGCACAGCACCGTCTCGTCGCCGTGGAACTCCCGGCCATCCGCCGCCCGCACGCCTCGCACCGTCCGGCCCTCGATGATCAGCCGGTCGACCAGCACATCGCAGACGATCTCCAGGTTGGGCCGCTCCCGGGCCAGTGCCAGGTAGCTGAGGGCGCTGTTCTGGCGATAGCCGCCGGTCAGGTTCTTCGGCGTTGCGCCGATGCAGGGGAACTGCTCCTCAGCGCCATTGATGTCGTCGACGTAGGGGAAACCCAGTTCCTGGGCCGTCTCCAGGAAGGCGCAGTCGAGCGGCGAAAGCTCCTCCGGGTCCGCCCGGCAGATGGTGACCGGGCCGTCGGAGCCGTGCAGCGGCCCGCCGAGCGGATCCGACTCCACCCGCTTGAAGGCCGGCAGCAGCGAAGCGGCGTCCCAGCCGGGGTTGCCGCGCGCCGCCCAGTCGTCGTAATCGGCCGCCGAGCCGCGAATCCACATCGCGCCGTTGACCGTCGTCGAGCCGCCCAGCACCTTCGCCCGCGGGAGCTGTAAGCGCCTCCCGTTGGCATCTTCCAGGTGAAAGTAGCCCCAGGAGTGGCTATCCGCCCGCAGCCCGACCGGGTCGAGGATGTCAGCCGGCCAGCTCTCGATATCCGGGCCGTAATCGGGCCCGGCCTCGAGCAGCAGCACTCGGCGCCGCGGGTCTTCGCTCAACCGCGCGGCCAGCACGCAACCGGCCGGACCGCCACCGACGATGATGACCTGATAGCTGCTCGTCCCCATTGCGTTGTCCTTTCAGGCACATCATATCCGCATGACCGCCGGCCTGGGCAACCGGGACCGCTGGTTATGCCTGGCCGCGCCGCATCGGCGGTATGATCGAGCCCGCTGGGTGATGGCTTCGTGAGGACGGCGACGTGGGACAGGGCAACGAGCGACAACGTATCTTCAGTGACGCCGAGTACCGGCGGCGCTGGGCGACGCTGCGCGCGAACATGGCGGCTCAGCGCAGCGAGCTGGCCGTCATCGTGGATGCCGACACGATTTTCTACCTGACCGGCTTCACTGGCGCGACGACGACCTTCCAGGCGCTGGTCGTCCCCGTCGAGGGCGAGCCGACCCACCTGCTGCGCTATGCCGAGCGGGCCAGCTTCGAGGCCAGCTCCTGGCTGGCTCAAGCGCGCTACTACGACGATATCGACGACCCCGTCTTCACGCTCGCCAACCTGATCGACGAGCTGGCGCCGACGGCGCTGCGGATCGGCGTCGAGAAGGCCTCGCCGCAGCTCTCGGTCGCCCGCTTTGAGCTGCTCTCGGCAGCGCTCTTCAACCGCACCTTCATCGACCTCTCGCTGGAGATCGGCTGGCAGCGGCTGATCCGCTCGGCCGAGGAGATCGCCATGCACCGCCGCGCAGTTGGCGTGATCGAGCGCGCCCTGGCGGCCGGCATCGAAGCGACCCGGCCCGGCGCGAGCGAGCGCGACATCGGCGCGGCCGTGGCCTGCGAGCTGATCCGCGCCGGGGCCGACAGCCCGCGGGTTGGCGTCATCGCCTCCGGCGAGCGGCTGGGCGAGGTCCACGGCAGCCTCAGCGACCGGGTGCTGGAGCGCGGCGACCTGGTGCGCCTGGAGATGAGCAACAGCGTCAATCGCTACTGGGCGCGGATCATGCGCATGGTTTCGCTGGGCGAGCCTGCCCCTGAAGACCGCGCGCTCTACGAGCATCTGCGCTGCCTGCAGGACGCGCAGCTGGCCCGGATGCGACCCGGCGCGATCCCGCTGGAGCTCGACGCCCTGGTGCGCGAACAGTTGCCCCCGGAGTCCTGGGCCATGCAACTGACCGGCTACGCCCTGGCCTTCCACGAGCCAGCCGTCATCGGCAACGACATCGACCGCTTCCGCATCGCCGCCGACGAGACCCGCCCGTTGGAGGCCGGCATGGTCCTGCACGTCTACGTCTCCTGCGACCACCTGAGCATCAGCGAGACAGTCGCCATCACCGACGCCGGCGCCCAACGCCTAACGACCTACCCCCGCGACCTCATCATCCGCTGACCCTACCAGCCGATCCCCGTCCCCACCTCGCCATCCCAAGAATCGGTCATTCACGGCTCGGATGCTCATAAGGCACCGCGGCGTAACCCCACGTATCCCGAGCCCGTCGAGGGAGCTAGCCGACAGCTACGGTGGTGACCAATTCCATCCCTACACAATCGTTGGCCGTGCCAATCATCAAGAATCCGGGCGGAATGCGGCCCGGGGGCGGGCCTTGCGGCAAGAGGTGTATACTGCACTGTTGCCATTCGGGCTGGTATCCGGCCTGAGGCTGGATTGGAACTGGAGTTGGCCTACCAGGTGCGTGAGCAACTGCGTGCAGGGGCGTTTGCCATCCTGATCATCGGTGTGCTCCTGACACTCGTCTCGGTCTTCGCCGATCCGCTCGCCCTGGGGCTGCCGCACTCCGGCTTCGGCTGGAAACAGACCCTCGGCACGATCGTCGGCCTCGCTATCGCCGCGCTGGGCCTCTGGCTCACACTGCGCATCGGCGACGAAGAGCCCGACGACTGACGCTCGCACGACGGCCATGACGCGCCGCCGGGGCTGGGGTTCCCCGCTGGCGCGGAGCTCGACAAGCAAGGGGGGAAGCATTGAAGGGCATCATCTTGGCCGGTGGTCTGGGCAGCAGGCTCTACCCGCTCACCTACGCGACCAACAAGCACCTCCTGCCGGTCTATGACCAGCCGATGATCTACTACCCGATCCAGACGCTCGTCTCGGCCGGCATCGACGAGATCATGATCGTCACCGGCGGACCACACGCCGGCGACTTCATCCCGGTGCTCCGCAATGGCCGCGAATTCGGCATCCGCCAGCTCGAATACGCCTATCAGGAAGACAACGGTGGCATCGCCGAAGCGCTCAGCTTCGCCGAGTCCTTCGCCGACGGTGAGTCGATCTGCGTCATCCTCGGCGACAACACCACCGACGCCGACATCCGCCCGGCCGTCGAGAATTTCCGCGACGGCGCGATGATCTTCCTCAAGGAAGTGCCGGATCCCCACCGCTTCGGCTGCCCGGTCTTCGCGCCCGACGACCCGACGCGCGTCATCGAGATCCAGGAGAAGCCGCGCCACCCGCAGAGCAAGTACGCTGTCACCGGCCTCTACCTCTATGACTCAACCGTCTTCGACTATATCCGCACGCTGGAGCCATCCGACCGCGGCGAGCTGGAGATCACCGACGTCAACAACTGCTACCTGCGCGACGGCCGGCTCTACTGGCACGAGCTAGACGGCTTCTGGAGCGACGCCGGCACCTTCGAGAGCCTCTACCGCACCAACCGCTACTGGGCCGAGAAAAAGCTCGGCAAGGGCACGGCCGAACTGATCGCCGCCGGCATGTTCGCCAGCGGCTACTAGCCCACCCGCAGCCAGACCGCCCGAGCGAGTCCGGCATCCCGACGCATGGAACAATAGAGACTGTCGGGGTAGGAAACTGGCGCTCGTTCCCCGCGCCATCCAGACGCATAGACCGCAGGAGACGCTCACGGTGACCCTTCGTCGCGCCCGGTTCAGGATGTTCCCGATATTGACCTTCTTCGCGGCCCTCGTCTCACTGCTTCTGGCGCTCGCGCCCGGCACGGCGCTGGCCCAGGATCTGCACTGGGACCGCTACGACGTCACGATCGACATCCGGCCCGACGGTAGCCTGCGCGTCACCGAAGATCAGGACATCTCCTTCGATTCCGGCTCGTTCGGCGAAGGCTTCGCCGTCATCCCGCTCGGCCGCGTCGAGGAGATCACCAACATCGAACTCAGCGAGAACGGCGTGCCCTACCA
>Ga0079224_100014199_pt1 | contig 11119 bp, 9 predicted proteins | sample Stecom2015_FD_80414 | JGI IMG/M metagenome (GOLD analysis project Ga0079224, IMG submission 80414) | Agricultural soil microbial communities from Utah to study Nitrogen management - Steer compost 2015 | ecosystem: Environmental > Terrestrial > Soil > Agricultural land | place: USA: Utah...
CATCTCAAAAGTAAATAATTCCTGTAACATTCCAGAGGCATATCTGTCGGCTATGCCGAGGCTACGTCAACAAAGTCGTTTCTGCCAAAAGAATTTGACTTAAATACGTACGAAATTGGCGTATTTACGCAGAATTTCTGCGTATGACGGCACTTCCCAACTGCCGATATTTGCTCCCGTTCTAGTTGGATTCGGCGGTTTACCATCCTGCCCGCAGGCCGTGGCTATGAGGAGTCGCCGTGCGGCTTAGACAGATACATATTTTATGATCACAAACATGACGTTTACGCGTATTTTATCGATTTTGATACCACACAGGCTGATCCTGTTGTGTGGCTTGGTCACCTTCGCTTTACCCGCTTCTTTCGGAACCGCCATGGCCCAGCGACAGGGCCCCGGCGCCATAACGGTACAGGGTACAATCGTAGATGCCGCGACCCTTGAGCCGCTGGCCGGAGCTTCCGTGGAACTGTCGGGAACCAGCCAGCGTGCACGCACGGGCAACCGGGGTACCTTCGGCTTCACCACTGAGCAACCGCTTCCGTACCGCTTGCGGGTGACGTATGTCGGCTACGAAGCAGTCGACACGACCGTAAACAGCAATACGGTGGTGATCCCGTTGACACCGCAGGCGACTCTGCTGAACGATGTCGTGGTAGTCGGTTACGGCACGCAATCCCGTCGCGACCTGATTGGCTCCGTGGCTAAGATCAATGCGGATGAGACCAAGCGGATACCAACGGGCAGTTTCGACGCCCAATTGCAGGGGAAAGCATCGGGCCTGCAGATTTCATCCAACACGGGCGTCCCCGGAGAAGGTATCTTCATCCGGGTACGCGGTACCACGTCCATCAATGCCAGCAACGATCCGCTGTATATCGTGGACGGTATTTTTCTGAATAACACCAGTTTGCAGACAGTGAGTACCGGCGGCAAGGCCACATCGCCCATCGCTGACATCAACCCGTCGGACATCGAGAGCATCGAGGTGCTGAAAGATGCCAATGCAACGGCCATCTATGGTGCCCGGGGTGCCAACGGGGTGGTGATCGTCACGACCAAACGGGGGAAGTTCAACACCGCACCTGTGGTTGGTTTCAACGCTTCCCACGGTTGGGCAAGCGCACCGAAATTGTGGGATATCGCCTCCGGCCCGGTGAATGCGGAACTTCATAACGAATATTGGATCAACTCGGGCATCGACGACCCGTCGTTGAAGAGGACCTATGAAAACCGGCCTTTCCGCCCGGTGGAAGAAGGGGGGCGCGGACTGCCGGAGGAGCAACCGACCTTCGACCGGCTGAGCGACGCCTTCCGCACGGCACAGCTGCAAAACTATGACCTGACGCTGCAGGGCGGAAACAACAGCACCCGCTATTACATCGGCACCGGTTTTAATAGGCAGGAATCCATCCTGCGCCCGGTATTTTTTGAGCGCTCCAGCTTCAAACTGAACCTCGACCAGAAAATCAACGACCGTATCCAGATCGGATTGAGCAATGGAGTGTCGCGGACGTTCAGAAACCAGGCGCGCGCCGGCGACGGCCCGCAGGGTGGCATGCTTCAAACGGCATTGCTGGTGGCCACCTACCTGCCCAAGAACAATCCGGACGGCACACCGGCGAAGTGGGGGCCCTGGGACAACCTGGATGTCCTGCTCAACAACTACGATGTGACAACGGCCAACCTCCGCTATATCGGCAACGTGCATGCAGATGTCGAAATCCTGCCGGAACTACGCTTCCGCTCCAGCTTCGGAATCGATTATAACAACTATGAAGAATCGGAATACTGGAACAGCCTGACCCTGATCGGGGCGCCTCCCACCAACGGAAGGGCAACCTCGGCGATCACCCAGAACAGTACCTGGCTGGCGGAGCAGACGCTTACATACCGGAAAAACTGGGGGCAGCATCACTTTGGCGCGCTGGCGGGCAATTCGCTGCAGGGCGATGTGCGGAAAACCACCTCGGCGGAAGGGACGGACTTTGCCAACGATTCGTTCAAGCTGATTTCTTCAGCGGCTAACCGCATCAGCTCCCAGTTCTGGACGCAATCGAAACTGGCGTCGTTCTTCTCCCGGATCGACTATAACTACGCCGAAAAATATTACATCGAGCTGGCCGCACGGGCCGACGGCTCCTCGCGGTTCGGTGAAAACAGCCGCTGGGGATATTTCCCGTCGGTCGGCGTCTCCTGGCGGGCCAAAGAAGAATCTTTCCTGAAAGACGTGGATGCCATCAACGACCTCAAGTTGCGGGCTAGCTACGGCCTTACCGGAAACCAAAGCATCGGCGATTTCGCCGCCCGCGGGCTTTGGTCGGGAGGCGCAGGCTATCCGGACGTCGTCGGCGGTGGAGACAAACCGGGAACCTTGCCGCAACAGCTGGCAAACCGCGACCTCAAGTGGGAGAGGACCCAACAAATCAACGTGGGCCTGGATGCCAGCCTGCTGCGCGATCGCCTCAATGTCGAACTCAACTTCTACCGGAAATACACCAAGGATGCACTGCTCCAATTGCCGCTGCCCAACACCACGGGCTTCGGCAGCTATTATAGCAATGCGGGCATCATCAGCAACAAGGGGTATGAGCTGAGCATCAACTCGTTCAATATCCGTAAGGAGGATTTCCAGTGGCAAACCAGCTTCAATATCTCGGGCAATGCCAACCGCATCGAAAAGCTGAATGCGCCAATCAACGTGTATAGCCGGGATTGGATCCGGATGGAGGAAGGATATCCGATGTATTCGTTCTGGCTCTACAAACAGCTTTATGTGGACCCCCAGAATGGCAATGCCGTTTTTGAGGATGTCAACGGCGATAACCAGATCAACGTGGCCGACCGGCAGATCATGGGCAATGCAATGCCGGATTTCTACGGCGGGATCACCAATAACTTTTCCTACAAATCGTGGGACCTCGGTGTGCTTTTCACCTTCCAATACGGCAATGATGTATATAACCTGAACGAATTTTTCGACATGTATGGGGGGATGCGCCCCGATCGTTTTGCAATGGCCAACTCGGTGAACCGTTGGCATGAGGTCGGACAGATCACGGATGTTCCCCGCTTCACCACGGTAGGCAACAACTACCGGCTGGAACAGAACAGCCGCCTGCTGGAAGATGGCTCTTTCCTGCGCCTGCAATCGGCAACACTGGGGTACACCCTGCCGGAAAACGTAGCCCGGAAACTGAAATTCAAATCGTTACGGATGTATTTGATGGGAACCAACCTGTGGCTGCTGTCCCGCTATTCCGGGCCGGACCCGGAATCAAACGTGTCAAACGGCCAGAATGTTCAGGGGCTCGACTTCGGTACACCGCCGCAACCGCGCAGCTTGCAATTTGGCCTTCAGTTGTCGATTTAATCACATAAAACGAACCATCCGATGAAGAGAATCAATTATATCGCATACGCTTTGTGGTCACTGTCGTTGCTCTCCTGCAACGCTTTCCTTGATGTGGAACCCAGGCAGTCCATATCGGACGAAGCCACCATCACCAACGGTACATCCGCCGCTACAGCGGTGAGAGGAATGTACCGCAACCTGGCCTCGGGAAATTATTATGGCACTACGTTCCAGTCGATCGGCTACCTGTCGGGCGACAACATCGAGTGGACGGGCTCTCAGGCCATTGCCGGACAGTTTGTCAACCACGAGGTCCGGTCAGACAATGCTTCCGTAGCCGCCGTATGGGCTGCTATTTACAGCACCATCAACCAGGCGAACCACATTATTGAAAAGGTGGCTGCCTTGCCGCTGGAGCCGTCGTTCAGCCAGGAGACGAAAGACCAATACCTCGGGGAGGCCTACTTCGTGCGCGCATTATGCTACTTCGACCTTGTCCGGTTATGGGGCGGGGTGCCGATCTATCTACAGCCCACGGCTACCGCTACGGACAACCGCGGGCGTCCGCGTAGCAGCGTGGATGAAACGTATGCGCAGGTGCTGAGCGACCTGGAGCAGGCGGAAGCGCTGCTCCCGGAGACAACCAACCGCATCCGGGCTACCCGAAAAACGGCATGGGCCCTGAAAGCGCGTTATTACCTGTACCGCGGAAACTGGGAGCAGGCGGAGGTGTACGCTTCCCGGATCATTGCCAATCAGGCAAATTATCAACTGCTGCAGCCGTATGGCGCATTCTTCCAGAATAACGTGGTGGCCACGGCCGAGTCGGTCTTTGAGCTGTCTTACAGCCCGACGAATACCAACGGACACCGCAACAACTGGCAGCCGCCCCAGAATGGCGGTACCCGGCAGTGGGCCCCCAACAGCGAATTCGTGGCGCTGGTGACCGACCCGGAGATCGGTGGAAACCGAAACGTATTGGTCGCCAGCACGGCCGACGGCCGCTGGTACGGCAATCTGTATTACCGGAGCCCCGCTACCGATCCTGCTTATGTGATACGCATGGCCGAACTTTACCTGACACGGGCCGAAGCCAGGGCCAGGCAGGGCGGTGCCGACAAGCTCGCTGGCGCCAAAGACGACCTGCAGGCGGTACGCAGCCGGGCCGGATTGGGGCCCGCCGGAGCATCCACCCAGGATGAATTGCTGTTGGCCATTGAAAACGAGCGTCGGATGGAGTTTGCTTTTGAGCCGCATCGGTGGTTCGACCTCGTACGGACGGGGCGCGCAGCGGCCGTCCTGGGGTTGACCGACAGCAGACGGTATGTGCTGCCTATCCCGTCCGACCAGCTGCGGGTGGATGATGCACTGACGCAGAACGAAGGTTATAACTAATTCCTGAATACGTCGACATATGCTATTCCGTTTCGGTTTTCTGTTTTTGGTATCACAGGTCGTTCTATTCGCCCTGAACGTTCTCTGGGTTACCGTAACCGGTGGCCTTACCCTGCATTTCAGCGCGTTTTTTGACCTGGCCAATTATGTCCCTTCCCTGTGGCTTTCGCTGGGAATAGGCATAGCGGGTACGGTGGCTTGGTCGTATCTCGGTAAGGGGCGGACCGACCGCCAAGCGTTGTATTACCTGCTCCGGGCATTGCTGCGTTTCCGGTTGGCCATCACCCTGTTTGCCTATGGTTTCCTTAAATGGTTCCCGTTGCAGATGCCTGCGCCTACGCTCAGCGACCTCAATACGGCTTACGGCGATTTCCTGCCGTGGAAGATTTACTGGCTAACGGTAGGAGCGGCCTCGGCCGGATATCAATCGGCATTGGGACTGCTGGAAATCGTTGCCGGTAGTTTGCTGCTGTTCCGGATTACGGCCCCGCTGGGCGCACTCCTGGGCCTGTTGACATTGAGCAATGCGCTGAGCGTCAATATCGCCTACCAGACGGGACAATATGCTTACAGCCTCTATCCCTTGCTGCTGGCCGTGTTGGTGATCAGTGAAGACGTGCCCCGGCTATTCCGGCTGGTGGTGCTGGAGAAGCCGGCCAGGGCAAACCGGTATCCGGGGATGGCATGGACGGGGAAGCAGCGACTCCTCAAAAAAGGCCTTAAAATCACCTTTGCGCTGGCGATAGCCGCGTACGGCTACCTCGTATATGTTGATTACCGTTCCGGCTCCTACCTGCTGCCGCAGGGCAGGGGCGTGCCACAGCTCCAGGGCTATTATGAGGTGACGGAGTTTCGCCTGAACGGGCAGCCGTTGCCCTACCAGCCGGTGGACGCCAACCGGTGGCAGAACGTCGTTTTCGAGCCGTGGGCCACCATGAGTGTCAAGCGGGCGATGCCGGTGCAACTGGACCGGACGAAGTACGGCTTTGGGACAGCCGATGATATCGACCGTAACTACGAGTCGGCGGGCACCGTAGGACGCCACTATTTTAGTTACTCCGCAGATACAGTCAGCCAAAAGCTGCACCTGCAGAATAAAAACAAGCAGCAGCGTACCGAACAGTGGGACCTTCATTATGAAACAGCTCCCAACGGCGCATTGACCCTGTCAGGCCTTCGGAACCAAACCGATTCGGTGTATATCGTACTGGAAAAAATAGACAAAAAATATTTATTAAAGGAAGGAAGGCGCAAGCCGATCCGGCTTTCGGCTTTCCAATAAACCATTCCGCTATGTCTGTACCTACCGCAAATACCGCCGGGGCATGGAAACCCATTGAACGGTTTATTTTCAGGGTTGCCTGCCTGTTCTTCGTAACCATGAGTGTTCCCTTAAGCTGGAGCTATTACGAGCGGCTGTTTACGCTGAACTGGCTGAGCCTGAACTACCGCGACATCACCAACATGGGCCGTTTCAGTCCCAGCCTGATCACCATTCCTACCGAAAGCGGGAGGTGGGGGTTGGCGAGCTATGCAGATTGGGGAGTGATCTTACTGGCAGCGCTCGTCGGCGCACTGTTGTGGTCGCTGTTCGATAAACGTAAGGAATATCGAAAACTGTACTACTGGCTGCGGGTCGTGGTGCGCTACCGGGTTGCCGTCGGAATGATCGAATTCGGCTTTGTGAAAGTGTTCCTGGTACAGATGCCCTTTCCGCCCATCAGCACGCTCCATACCCATTTCGGTGACATCACCGCGCAGAAACTCTACTGGCTGTCCGTAGGCATTGTGCCAACGTATGAAATTTTCCTCGGTTTTGTGGAGGTGATTGCGGGCTTCCTGCTGTTCTTCCGGAAAACCGCTACCATCGGGGCATTCCTGACGGCCTGTGCGTCGGCCAACATTGTCTATATTAACCACGCTTATGACGGCGGTGTGCACGTATACAGCGCGTATTTTGTGTTGTTATGCCTGTTTTTGCTCTGGCAGGATATTCCGCGGATTGGGAAATTACTGATCCGTGAACAGGATGTGGTGCCCGTCAGCTATTACCCGGCCTTCGCCGGTCTGTGGGCCAAGTGCCTCCGGTATGGGGTGAAGGCAGGGTTGATTTTCCTGTTTGTGGTCCTCCTCTCTGTCCTGCATTGGCGCAACCTCCATCACGACCGCTATGTAAAACTCCCCGCCACACCCGGACTGCCCGGCGCGGCCGGATATTATCAGGTGACGGAATTCCGGCACAATGGAGAGCTGCTCCCTTATTCGCCGTTCGATTCCGTCAGGTGGCAGGATGCCATCTTTGAGGAACATTCAACATTGACGTTCAAAGTGAATGAACCCATCCAGATCAGCCTGTCTAACGGTGTGCCCCGCATAGGCGATGTGTTGCGGGATTGGGAGCTGGCCGGAACAGCCGGAGGCAGGCACTTTTATTATTACGACGCAGACACCGTGAATCAGGTGCTGAGGCTGGAAAATAAGCACATCCCCGCTGGCCGCGAAAGTCGGGGTGGGGGTAACCGAAGCCGGGGAAAAGACAGAGCCAATCAGCAGCCGAGGTCAGAATTTGTCCTGCATTATGACCGCCCGGATCGTTCCCGTATTGTTCTGGATGGCGTTACGGAAAAAGCCGATTCCATCCACGTTGTGCTGGATAAAGTGGAACGTCGCTATCCATTGGACGATCTTACTATCTACCAACGGGCAAAAAAAACATGGTAATGTAGTGATTGAAATGCGGAATTACAGTGAGATTTATTTGACCAGATTCAGTTGCTGTTTTTTCAGCTGATAATGCAATTGAACGGTATGGGCATTCAGTTTTTTCATGTCCAGCAGGGTTAGTGGGGTTTCCAGTTTGTCAATACCTTTATCAATGGGAGGCCGCTTCCGAACAGCACCGGCTCGACCACGAAATAAATATCATCTACCAAACCCGCTTCCATGAACATGCTCATCGTGATGGCACCTCCGATGATAACCGATTCCATATGGCCCCTTTCTGCCAGAAGGCTTACGATTTCCGCTGCTGCTTGCTTCGTGAAAATTACCGTAGGGTTCTCAGATCGGAGCTGCTCGTCGGTAGTAAGTACCACCAACGTTCCTTAAATCCCTCTCCATATTCCGGCGACAGCCAGTCGGGCACGTTTCTCGGATTTGAAATCATTCCGTTGGGTGTGATGGCGATGTAAATGCTGATTTTCATGGTGTTCCGATTAAGTTAATTTCACATATTATCCATCAGCAATACGTTGAATTTATGCCCATCCGGATCGCTGAAAGCAAACCCATAGTAGCCATCTTCGTCCCTGCGTAATTCCTGAAAGATCGTACCGCCGGCTTTTCTTACTTTCGCTTCAAATTCCTTCACCTCGTCTTCTGTCTCTGCGGAAAGCGTAAAAATAATTTCATCCGTTTTGGAGCCGTATGGGAAATATTTATCTATTCCGGTGCCCTGTTCAAAAAAATGAATCACAAAATTATTTTCCGAAAAAAGGAAACTGGCAAGCTCAGGGTGGTTCTGTAGCGAGCCGTTGGGGGTAAAACCCAATTGCCGGTAAAATGCATCAGTCCGCTTGGCATCTTTTACGCTGTAATTTGCCCAGATTAATTTCGATTTCATACCGCGTTAATTTTGATGTCTACGGATGGCCGGGCGCAGATTAGCGCAAAACCCGGTACCTAATATGTATAACCTTACTGCTTCCCCCTGTATCCATGGGCTCCAGCCTGATGTTGCTTCCCCCTTCAAAAAGCCTGCCAAGAATCACCGGCGCTACATGCAGCCACAATTCGTCAATGAGACCGGCCGCCAGATACTGATTAACCGTGCTTGCTCCTCCCATTATCTTAACATCCCGATCTCCCGCCGCTTCTTTTGCTCTGTCGAGCGCCGATTGAATGCCGTCTGTCACAAAATGGAATACCGTTCCACCTTCCATTTCCACCGGATCACGTTCCCGGTGAGAAAGTACGAAAACCGGTGCGTGATAAGGCGGGTTCATGCCCCACCATCCTTTCCATTCCGGTTTTTCCCTTCTGTCTTTTGGGCCAAACATATTACTGCCCATGATAAACGCCCCCGCATCAAGAATTCCATCGATCTCCTTTTTATGCTTGTGCCTTTCCGGTTCGGCAAACATCCAGCAATCCAGCAAGTCCGGATCGAAATGATCCCCAAAAGGTTTTTCAAAGGTCTGATTGTGGCCGGCGGCAAATCCGTCGAGCGTGACCGTTAATCCGCTCGTCACTTTCGTATTTTTCATAACCGTATAATTTCAATCGGTAGTTAGCAAAGATAACGGTCCGAAGCTGGATAATACTTGTCCAAAAGTTGGATTAATCGGTTAATTTCACCGCTTTTTGGGTATCCCGGTATTGCGAAGGCGTCATTCCCGCCGCTTTTTTAAAGAATTTACAAAAGTTGGCCGAGTCAGAAAACCCCAACCGATACCTGATTTCCGAAACATCCAGATGCGTATACCGGAGCAGGGACTTTGCCTCCCGCAACAACCTATCCGAAATAAACGACAGCGCATTTCGGTGAGATACTGCCTTGATCGACTGGGAGAGGTAGTTTGGTGTTACCGAAAGCAGCTCCGCATACTCCTTCACCGTTCGTTTATTAATGTAATGGCTATCCACCAAACGAAGGTATTTATCCAGGAGAATCCGCCCGGGTGAAGTAACCGGTATGGGATCGCATTTTGTGTTCACCACTTCCTTAACGCGATACAGCAAGGCGAGTAGTTTTAACCTCGCCTCCATATGTTCACCATTCGTGTCTCTTGCGTATGTGGCACACACCTCATCAAATTGAGGCGCCAAACGATGATACATCTCCCCGTTTAGCGTAAACAAATTAAGGTGGAGGCGGGAAAAAAAGGGAAATTCTTCATGGAAGCCCGGCTTGAAGAACGAGAAACATTCCGGTTTAAAATAGAAAATGTAGCATTCCAACGCATTGCTTTTTGAAAAGCTGCTGATCAACTCCGGCGAATGGCAAATGAGATAGGCTTCAGGGTTATCGACCGTTTTGTCGTCATACCTAATCCGGTTTTTATTTGAATTGAGGAACAACCCGAAAAAATAGAAGGATCTTTTGAACGGAGGCTGATAAATTTCCTGTTGAGGGTCAAGGTTCTTCAGGCGCATACAGTAAAACAACGGATTGGTCGTTCGTCCAGTGACGGGAAGGGCCTCTAAAAAGTCGTTGATTTCTTCATAGTGCGGAATGTATGTTTTTGATGGTTTCATCACCTTCCTTTTTTTGTGATAGGTATTCGGGCTTACCGGGTTTCCCGGTTAAAATACCGCAAACTGTTAAAATTCCGATCGCCACGGACGCATCCGGAAAATTAAAACCCCCTTGTGCCGCCATGCTCAGTGGTATCATCACAATATACCTCAATACCCTGGGGGCATCGCACCGTTTGCCAGGTAGCTATGCACAAAAGCCGCCATAATATCTCATAAGTTCTCTTTCCGCGCATAGTTCTTCAAAATTACTTCAATTATAGCAAGTTTCGGATGTTGTGACAGCGATATAGTTCTGATATTTGCATTACACCATTCCGCAGAATCAACAATATCAGCAAGGAAATCATCGGCAGACCTTGCCGATAAGCCGAATGACGCCAGGTAGTCCTTTGGAAATCTTTCAGGTTGTTGGTCACGATAATGTTGGCATTTACCTTGATAGCTGCGGCTAATACATGGCGATCTTTTTCGTCCGGTAGATCGATGGTACTTATCAACGATTCATAGTTGGTTACAAGTGCATCCGGAAATGCTTGGTTAGCGATGTTAGATCTTCTCTTTGCCTCCTGTTCACTTATGCCTTTCCTCGCCATGACCTCTTCCCATTCGTCGAAAATATGCTTGCTCCATTTGGGCGTAAACAACTCAAAGTGCGCAAACCAAAACAAGAGATCCCTGATTTCTATTGGGTAGATCACATTGGTATCAAGTACGCATGTAAACGTACACTATGCACCATAGAGTCCGAGTTCTTCGTCCGACTTCATAATTTCCGACAGCAAATCTTCCCTTTTCTTTTGCGATTCCCTTTTGTATCCCATCACGTCTTCAAACCGCACCCTTCTGTGCCTACCCACCATCGTGAAGGGTATTTCGCCTTCTTCGAGCAATTTGACCAAGTGGGGCCGGGAGCATCCCAGCAATTCGGCTGCCGCCTGTGTAGTCATTTCGGTAGCGATGGGAACCAGGGAGACCGGTTTTCCCTGGCTGGTGGCTTTGAGAATCTCGGCCAGCAATTTAAGCGCTTTCAAGGGTACCTTTATCTTTTCGGCAGTTTCTTCGATCTCAATCTCGGGGTTTTCCGTACGGAGCTTTCCCAAAGTAGCAGCA
>Ga0079224_100014200_pt1 | contig 11118 bp, 13 predicted proteins | sample Stecom2015_FD_80414 | JGI IMG/M metagenome (GOLD analysis project Ga0079224, IMG submission 80414) | Agricultural soil microbial communities from Utah to study Nitrogen management - Steer compost 2015 | ecosystem: Environmental > Terrestrial > Soil > Agricultural land | place: USA: Utah...
CGGTGCATCTGGCGGAAACCGGAACCGCCGGCATCTTCAACGCTACCGGCCCCGCCGAACCGCTGACATTTGGCGGGATGCTCGCAACGGCGCGGGCGGTCGCCGAAAGTGACGCCAATTTTGTGTGGGTAAGCGACGACTTCCTGACCAGGCATGAAGTTGCGCCCTGGTCCGAAATTCCGATGTGGATTCCGGGGGCCTTCTGGGCAACAGTCAAAATCAGCCGGGCGCTGGACGCCGGGTTAACCTTCCGTCCGCTGGCCGCGACCACCCGCGATACCCTGGCGTGGGCGCAGCATGAACTCAGCTTTGATTCGCTGGAGGCCGGCCTGAAGCCCGAACGCGAAGCTGAACTGCTGGCGGCGTGGCGGGCGCAGCAGTAACCAATTAGCCTGAAATTCGCGCCTGATAAGCCGCGACGTTGGCCTGCGTAATCACCGACAGCGGCGCAGGCAGGTTATCCAGCGGGAACCAGCCAATCGCGGCGCACTTCTCCGGTTCCATGATGCGCGGTTCGCCGGAAATGTGCCGGGCGATGTAGGTCGGCGAAACCCAGTGCTGGCCCTCGTCCGGCAGGATGTGATCGTCCACACTCAGCAGCTCGTCGATAGCGATCACCATGCCGTACTCTTCGAGAAACTCGCGCCGGATAGCATCGACCAGTTTTTCGCCATATTCAACGCTGCCGCCGGGGAATTCCCACGCGCCGCGCTCGTTTTTGGCTTTTGGCCCGCGCTGCGCCAGGAATACCTCGCCCCGTTCGTTGAACACCATCGCGCCTACCCCGACGCCGATCACATCAAAACCGATCCTGACCATCGAAGTTCTCAATTCTGACTACCGCTGGCGAACAGGGTCATATCCGATCTACCTTCGCCGCGACTGCGAACACTTCGCGCTCGAAGAACCAGCGAAACGGCGGCAGGCCGAACGCCACCTTGCGCAGCGCGGCCATGATGGCCGATTCAGCGCGGTTCTGCGGCGGGCTGTCCAGCCAGACCTTGCCCCGGAAGCCGGCTTTACGCAGGGCGCGATTCAGACTCAGAATCGACTGCTCGTTGACGTGAACATGCTCGTTGACATCAACCAGAAACTGGCGCGGGTCCTTCGGATACTTGTGGCCTTCGCCCAGCAGCGTGCGTACCAACCGCACCAGTGGATAGGCATAGCGGTCATACCAGACATTGGGCGCGGTGTGGATGATGAAGCGGCCATCTGGTTTGAGGACGCGCCAGACTTCCAGCATGGCCTGATGCAGCTCCCAGGGATGCAGATGCTCCACCACGTCGAACATCAGCACGCGGTCAAAGTGGCCGGTCGGGAATGGCAGCGCCTTGGCGTCCGCCTGAGCCACCGCCGTTCTGCCGGGGGTGATTCCCTTCAGCGGCTGCACCACCCGCTGCGACATACTTACAGCCACCGCCGCATAGTCGATGCCATAGGCGTCCGCGCCAAGCTGGGCGCAGTGCCTCAGAATCTCCCCGCGCCCACAGCCAACGTCCAGCACCGTCATACCGGGTGTAACCTCGGCCAGTTCAAAGGCCGCTGCCAGCCGGCGAGATAGCTGCTCGCCTTCGCTGGCGTTAAATTCGTCGTACCCTTCGCAGGCTGTCCGAAAGTATTCCTCCGTGTACAGCGTGGAAGGGACAGGTTGCTGCTCACGTTCTTTTTCCGCCACGTGCCGCCTGCCAGAATCAAAGGGGTATGTACTGTGTGGATTATACTCTCTACAGCGATGAGAACAAGGTTAGCCCGCCCGTGAATACAGGGTAACAGCGACCCGGCCTCGCCCTCACAGGCCCAGCCGCTGCATGAAGGCCGCCAGATGAGCCGCCGCCCCGCCTACGATTGGCTGACCATGCCCAAAGAGCATAATATCTGGCTGGAACGAAGCCAGTTTTTGCACCGAGCGCCGGTTTTCATCCATGTCCACCGTTGCCATCGCCAGCGGCAGCGTCATACGGTTGAACAGGTAGAAGATCACATCACCCACGATCATCAGCCGCCGTTCGGGATGCCAGAAGGACACATGGCCGGGGGCGTGGCCGGGTGTTTCGATCACCTGCAAGCCGCCCAGAACCGGCAGCGTTTCATCCTGGACAAAGGTCCGGCTGACCGTGACATGATCGGCCTTCTGCGACGGGAAGCGCAAACTGCTTGGGGGGCGGGGTATGGGAACGTCACCCTCGATCACCGGCTTTTCGAGGGGATGACACCAGACTTCGGCCCCGGTGGCCTGCTGCACCACCTGCAGCGACCCGACATGATCGGGGTGGGCGTGGGTTATCAGGATACACCTGACATCTGCCGGCGAATGCCCGGCATCGCTGATCTGACGGAGGATTCTGCCGCCGACACCCTTCAGGCCGGCGTCCACCAGCGTGAGCGCATCCTCATCCTGCAAAAGATAGACACGCCCCATCAGTAAACCGGTGAAGGTGTGAACACCAGGCACAATCTGCTGCATCTTCTCACCCCTTTTCGACTCGCGGGCTAACTCGATAGCTGTGTCGCCCCGCCAATAGGCGGAGTCGGTGTGGCAGTGAGCGTGGGCGTGCTGGTTGGCGTAGGAGTCGGGGTTGGAGTCGGTGTCGGAGTCGGCGTCCGGGTGGGTACACGCACCGCAATCACCTCAAGATTCGCACAATCGCCAGCCAGCCGGGTCACGCTGGCAGCGACCCATCCCTCGAGGCCGTTCACCACGATCCGATACCAGTCTCCCGGATTATCGCGTCCGGTCACGGCGAAACTTTCCCCCGGCGACAGCGCGGCGAAGGCACGGAACACCGTCGATGGCCCTTCGCGCACATTGACGGGCAGGGTGGTATCCGACATGACGACACAGCCGGCATCCGGCGGCGCGGTGATGTCGATTGCGGGGGTAAAAGCTGGCGGAGTCGGCCCGGTGTCTGCTGGCGCTGTGGCTCCGCTGGTCAGGTCCTCCATCAGCAGGATGATCTGGCCCGCTACACCATCTGTGCTCCATAATTCCAGCCGGTAGCTGCCAGTGAGAGGGGCGATCACAACTGCTTCCAGCGACGTGCTGCGGGCAGGATTGCCCACATACTGGAGGATTTCCTCATCCGCCGTATAGATCGTCAGAATGGGAAACAGGGTATCGGTGATGCTGACCAGTTGCAGACTCAGCCTTTGGCCAGCTTCTGCCGCAAAAATCAGACTCGGCGCGGGTGAGTCGGCGTCGATGATAACCGCTGTCGGTTGGCCCGGCACGAGGGTAATCCCCTGGGCCTGCGCAGCCAATGAGCCGGTCAGCAGCATCAGAATAAACAGCAGGTGCCTCAACATAAACCCCTCTGGATTCAGCCGGACGCATTCTACCATACCATGCGCCGGCACGGTTGTCTAAAACTCGCGCACCTGGCAGCCAACCACCGGGGACCGGGCGTTATAACTTCCTATCCCGACATTAACGCCCTCACGCCGCCCGACAGAGTATGATAAAACTAGCGCCTGTGTCAGAATAGAATCACCCCGTATCCTTTTAGCAGTGTCAGCGGTAATCATGGTAACGCGACCGTCACAGACCCGATCCCGCAGGAGATGCCCCGGTGAACCGCGCTGAGGAACAGCGTCTGCTGCGACAGGCGCAGCGTGGCGACGCGGAGGCTTTCGCAACATTGTATCGCGCCTATGTGCAGGTGATTTACCGTTACGTCGCGCATCGGGTCAACGATTCCCAGCTTGCCGAGGACCTGACCGCCGATGTATTCACGAAGGCGCTGCAAGGTCTGAGCCGCTATCAGGATCAGGGGAAACCGTTTGTGGCCTGGCTCTACCGGATCGCGCGGGCGCGGGTGATCGACCATTATCGCAGGACAGACCGGCGGCCTGTGGAGAGCGACCTGGAAGCTGAGCCGCTCGCGGTGGACACGAATATGGATGCGCCCATGATCCGGCGGCAGGCAGCCAAAATCCTGCGAGCCGCAATTGCCGATCTGACCGACGACCAGCAGCAGGTGCTCATCCTGCGCTTCGTGGAAGGCCAGCGGACTGAGGCGATTGCCAGACTGATGGGCAAACAGCCCAATGCGATCAAGGCGCTGCAACATCGGGCGCTGCGCGCGCTGGCGAGCCGGTTAGAACGCGCCGGGTTTGACATCGAGGCGATATTATCGGAAATCTCATGAGTGACAGCAGTTACGAAATTATCCTCGATGAATGCCTCGATGCTGTGCTGGCCGGCGAGCGCACCATCTCTGATTGTCTGGCACAGTACCCCGAACACGCCGCCGAACTCAAACCTGCGCTGCAAATGGGCCTGCTGGTTGCCCGGCTGAAAAAACCGGAACTGGACGCCGGTCAGGTCGACGCGCTGGAGATGCGCCTGCGCGGTCAGATGCTGGCGGCCCAACGTCCGGCCCAATCCCGCACCTGGGCTGCGGCGCTGGGCAAACTGGCGGCGATGGTGGCGCTGGCGCTGCTGCTGACTCTGGGCGCGGGCGGCGGGGTCGTGGCCGCCTCCGCCAACAGCCTCCCCGGCGACCCCCTGTACGGAGTCAAGCGCCTGTGGGAAACGATTGTGCTGGCGCTGGCTGCGTTGTTCAACAGCGGCGATGATGTCTGGCTGCATCTGGCGCGGACCCGTCTGGATGAAGCCGAAGACCTGGCCCGCCGCGGCCTCCTGAATCGCGATATTCTGTTCGATGTGTACGACGCAACCGAACAGGCGATGAATCTGGCGGATGCGCAGACCGCGCCAGAAGTGGCCGCTTTTCTGAACGAGGCGGAAGCCCGTCTGCGCAGTCTGCCGACAACCGCCGCTACCGAACCGGTGCGGGCTGACCTGCTGGCGCTGGTGATACCGGGACCCGATGGCCGCCTGCGTGTGCCCGCCCTGCAGGAATCGCCGGAGACCGACAGCGCGCCACCCACCGCATCGCCGACCCATACACCGACTTTCGAGCCGACTGACACGCCTGCGCCGACCATCACCGCCTCACCGTCACCGACGGCTACCTCAACTGCATCGCCCACGTCGCGCGTTCCGGCGACTGCCACGCGCACGCCTTCGCCCACCGTGACGCCGACACCGACGATCACCCCTTCAGCTACGCCAACGGCAACCTGGACCCCGCTGCCGCTGCCGTTTATGCCAACCCAAACAGGCGGAACATCGTCGTCATCTGGTGGCGGGAGCAGCTCACGTCCCACCAGCACACCTGTGCCGCCCACCGTCGATGTGACTGCCACCATCCGCTACCGCGACACACAGGCCGCCGTCTACGCCACCCAGACTGCTCAGGCCGCCATCGAGACCGAAGAGCCAGCGCCTTAGCGCAGCTACGGTACTAGGATTCCGCCAGCGCGGGTGCGGCTTCCTTTTCCGCCATCCAGTTCGCCATGACCTCCAGCGCCAGGCCGAAGTTGCCAACCTGACAGTGATTGTGTCCCTGGTCGGCGCGGGTGAAAATGCGCTCGGTGATCGAACGCGCGTGGGTCAGCGCCGCGACCTGCTTGTGATGAATCTTCAGCGGAATGAAGTGATCCTCCGCGCCGGTCAGGATCAGGACATCCTGCGTAACCTGATCGGATTTCAGATTGGCCTCATTAAATTCCAGCATTCTGAGGGAGCCATCTCTGGGGTTGTCAGTCCGCGTGATGTACATCAGGTTTTCCACGCCCCACCGCTGCTCCGGCAGTTTCTGCATTTTCCAGCCGGCTATCGTGTTCATCAGGCGCGGAAAGCGGAGCAGCCAGCGCGCAAAATCGGCGACTGGCTTCGGCGGGATTTGCATGTAGTCGAAGGCGACACTCGATGCGATGACGCGGCTGATACGCGGTTCATGAGCCGCCGCCCGGAAACACATCCAGCCGCCCATCGAGATGCCCAGCCAGGTGACATCCTCCAGCCTGAACGCATCGAGGATCGCTTTCGCCGGTCTCTCCCAGCGGTAATCCAGCGCCAGGCCGGATTTTCTGAGCGCACCGCCCTGACCCGGCCCCTCGAACAGCACAACTTCGTAACCACGCCGGGCAAAATAGGTCGCCAGCGAGTAAAACTCCTCGATGAGCGAATCAAAACCGCCGTGAATGACGATAGTGCCGCGCGGGCTGTCCGTCTGGGCCGGAACCCGCAGCGCCGGCAGAAAGCCGCCTTCGTAGGGCACTTGATGGCGCTCGATGGGTTCATCGACGCACAACTGGTTATAGAACAGGTCGATAAACCGGTCGTACAGCGCCATTTTGTCCGGGTCGCCGGGCGCGGTAAAAAATTCGGCAGCCCGGTAGAAGAACGTGCCGTTCAGCAGCCGGCCTTCCGCCAGCGCCTTTTCCGCCTGGCGAATCATCTCGCCTTTCCAGTCGTCCAGTGTGCGAATACGGGCTGCCGCATCGCGCATATCTTCCAGACGCGCATAACCCAGCGAATGCCAGCGGTTCAACTGGTAGTCAATTATCTTCGTCCTGTGCAGCCGATGATAGCCCACCGGAAAATCGAACGTCATCATTGCCCCATCTCCCTTTTTCATGTGGCGTATGGCATGAACCTGTCGCGTTGTACAACTAATTCGCAAAACCTCGCATCAATTCTGTTTTCCTAACCCTGACCGGATAAATTCAATCAGGTGGTCCAGTTCATCTTCATAGGCATCGGCGCGGTTCAGGTCTACAATCTCGGCAGCGTGCGTGAACAGGTGACCAATCACCCGCTTGATAAACGGCAGGGGTAGGTCAGGGCGAAAATCACCGCGCTGATAGGCCATTTCGATCAACTGCTCAATCGCGTCGTTATCCTCAAAGTTGTACAGCTCCAGTGCCTTTTTATAGATGGTGCTTCCCATCTTCCCTTCCCGGATGAAACTCTCCGAAAAGCGATTGATGGCCGGGTAGGCGCGGGCGAAGGCCACGCCGCAGCGCATCTGCGCCTTGAAGATGCTAAAAATGTCCTGCTGAAGTTCCTCCGGCCTCAGTGCCTGTTGGAGAAAAGCCCGCTTCTTGTCAAGCAGCACACCGATCAGCGCCAGATACAGGGCCTGTTTGTTCTCGAAATGATAATAGAACTGCCCCTTGCTCATGCCCGCCGCTTGCAGAATCGTGTTGATCGAGGCCCGTTCGTAGCCCTTGTCGATAAACTCCGCCAGCGCCGCGTTGAACAACGCCTCCCTGTGTTCGAAATCTCTGGAAAAGCTCATCACCTGCTGCAAAACTCCCCGTTATTGATGAATACAATTATAGACCAGCTAGTCTAGACCGTCAAGTCTAATCTGCCGCATGGTTCCAATCCGCATTCTGTTGTACGCTCGCTTCGGTAATCTTCAGCCTGCCGACGCCGGATTCAGGTCATAATGAATGGTGTTGCTCGAACTGGCCCAAATGGAATGCGTCTGTTGACTCACCCCCCGACCCCCACCATCACCCGCCGCGAATGGCTGCGCGTGTTGCTTTACACGGCGCTGCTGCTGCTGGCGGTCTCGCTGCCTTACGCGCTGGCATGGGCGCAGCCGGGCGCAGATGGCGTGTTCAGCGGTTTTTTGTTCGGCGTGGATGATGGCAACTCCTATCTGGGCAAAATGCGGCTGGGCGCGCAGGGCGAATGGAATTTCAGCCTGTTCTACACCGCCGAGGTTCATGACAGCGCCGGCCTGCTGTTCCTGCCCTATATCCTGCCGGGGCAGATCGTCGGCCTGTTTTTTGACTCCACCGACCCGGCCCTGACTCCGGCGCTGCTCGGCGTGTTTCATCTGATGCGCATCGGCTTCGGCGCGCTCCTGATTATCGTGACGTACCGCTTCATCGCGGCATTTATCGAGCAGGCCGGGCTGCGGCTGCTGGCGCTGGTGCTGGCGACCCTCGGCGGCGGCTTTGGCTGGCTGCTGCTCGTCACCGGTTCAGGCCAACCACCGCCGGAGTTTTTCATCCCCGAAGGTTTCACCCTGCAAATCCTGCTCGGTCTGCCGCATCTGGCGCTGGCGCGTTCGGCGCTGCTGGGTGGTCTGCTGCTGGTCATGAGCAGCCTCAGTGCGCCACGCTGGACGGCCCGGGCCGGGCTGGCCGGTTTGTGCTGGCTGATCGTGGGGCTGGCTGTGCCCTTCTATCTGGCGACTCTCTATGCCATTCTGGGCGCGTGGGGGCTGGCGGCGTGGATACAATTGAGACGCTTTCCATTCGGACTGTTTCGCAGTGCAGCGCTGGCGGCTGGAATCACGCTGCCGCTGTTCGTCTACAACTTCACCGTGTTCAGCGCCAACCCGGCCTTTGCCCGGTGGTCGGCTCAGAATATCCTTGAGTCGCCGCCGCCGCTGCATTATCTGCTGGCCTATCTGCCACTGGGTGTGCTGGCGGTCATCGGCGGGCGATGGGCATGGAGCCAGCGAACGGTGCGCCATACCCTGCTGGTCGGCTGGCCGCTGGTCGTCCCACTGCTGGTCTATCTGCCCATCAATGTGCAGCGCCGCCTGGCCGAAGCGGTGATCGTGCCGCTGGCGGCGCTGGCTGTCGCCGGGGTGGAGGCGCTGGCGCAGCGGTTCCCGCGCCGGCTGGTCGCCGGGCTGACTCTGGCGGCTGTGCTGCCCGCCAGCCTGATTCTGCTGCTGGGTGGCTATATCACCGCGCTGACCGGCCCGCCGCAGACCGTCTATCCCGCCGGGCAGGTCGCGGCCTTTAACTGGCTCAACCAGCACGCTGAACCCGGCGCGGTCGTGCTGGCTGCCTTTGCCACCGGCAACCGTATCCCGGCGTACACCAACCTGCGCGTCCATATCGGGCACGGCCCGGAAACCCTCGATGCTGCCGCCAAAGAAGCCGAAGTCGAACGGTTTTTCAGCGGGGCAATGACCGCCGCCGAACGTGCCTCCCTGTACCAATCGATGGGTATTCGTTATGTGTTCTATGGCCCGGACGAGCGCGCTCTGGCCGCGACTGCCGCATCAGACTGGCAGGCCGGCCTGACCCGTATCTACGCCGCTGACGGCTACGAAATTTTTGCGGTTGGGGCCGATTAGGCAGCCGCTGCCTATTCAGATTCAGGACCTGCTGGCCCACCGGCGAGCAGTGCGTCGATCACCTGCCCGACATCCGCCGCGCTGATGAAGCCGTACCAGCGATGCACAATGTTATCATCGGCATCGACCAGCACGTACTGCGAACGATCCGTGATACTGTATTTCGCCCGTTCTTCATCCAGATTGCGATCATCAAAATCGAGCATGACAAATTCGACCCGGTCACCGTACTGCTGCTTCAGCCCATTCACGATGGGCGCATTCCGCTGGCAGGTCGTTCACCAGTCCGCAAACGAATCGATGAATTTGGGTCTGGCCGGGCCGGTATGCGCTGCCGGAACATTTTCCGCGCCCGGCGTCGCCATGATCGGGCTATTCGATGCTGCCGGAGAACAGGCTGTCGCCAGCACCACAAACAGGCTCATCAACAACAGTTGCAGCAAGACTTTCATAATCCACGCTTCCGAAATCCAACTGTACGTACCGTTCACCTTACCCTAAAATGCTTATGAACGGATTAACGTTGGCGAATAGCCGGGCGACATGATGAAGGCATGATGAAACGGCGCACATTTCTCGCTGCGGCTGTGGCGGCTGCCGGGGGTTTGCTGCTGGCTGCCAGCCGCGCCCTTCATTACTGGCAGTCGCGCCAGCAGGCGGCGGCCCTCAGCGGCCTCCCCCGGCTCCCGGTCATGCCGACACCGATCCCGCGCCACGCCTGGGACGCCCGCCCGGTCAATCACGAAGCGATCAATGAGTACGGCTTTGCCAGCGACACCAACCCGTTCGGCTGGTACGTCTATCCCGGCGACCTGAGCGATCATTACCATACTGTCGTCGTGCATCACAGCGCGCTGGCCCTGCACAGCGGCGAGACCATGCGCTCGATTCAGGATTTGCACATGGATACGCGCGGCTGGGCAGACATCGGCTATCACTTCGGCATTGATGCCGAAGGCGCAATCTATGCCGGGCGCGATCTGCGCGCGCGGGGGGCATCGGTGGCGCGGGGCAACACCGGCGTGATTGGCGTGGTGGTGATGGGCAATTTTGAGTGGGAAGCGCCGACTCTGGCGCAGTTAACCGCGCTGCAAACCCTCATCGACTGGCTGGTGCAAACCTACGCCCTGACTCATCTGGCGGCGCACAGCGAACTGAACGCCGGCACAGTCTGTCCGGGCCGCTACATGATCCTGTATCTCGATCTGCTGGCGCAGGGCGCGGGGCTGGCCCGCGTCTGATCCATCGCTACTTTTTGAGCTTGCGCTGCACAAACGCATAAAACGGATACGCCAGGCTGGCTGAATTCACCTGTGCTACCGCCAGAAAAGATTGGTTGGCAACTTCAAAGTCGTGATGCAGGCGCTGAATCTCGCGGATTTGCAGCGGCGATGGTTCATTACGGAAAATCGTGACCACCGTGGTGTGCGCCTCGACCGCGTAAAGCAGCCAGCGCCGGTCTTCAATGCGTTCGGCACGCGGGCGAATCAGTTTTCCCTCGTCCATCATCCGGCGCAGGTCCGTCAGCACCGGCGAAATCACAAAAGCCGATACGTCAAAATCACCCAGCGTTTCGATCACCGCAGCCGTCTGGTTATGGTAGATGCGCAGGCCAAGCGCCTTGCCCATGTGCTGATCCTTGATGGCGACGGTGGATTGTTCGCCTTGCGCCTCGCGCAGCACCCGTTCGTCGCCGGTCAGCATCGCCTGCTGTGCAATCAGCCGCTGGCTGGAATATCGCTCGTACAGCATATGAAATTGTTCGCTGTTGAGCTTGCCCTCAGAGTATTCGCGCAGCAGTGCCCGAATCTTTTGCTCTACCTGCGACATGAAGGTTTCCGCCCGCTGAATGGTGTGCAATGCCATGAACGCCTCCGAATAAGTCCGCTGGTTTGATAATCTTAACCTATCATACAACAGGAAGTTTTTGCGGCGGATTGACAAGCGCACGAATCAGGCATTTTTTCACAACTGATTCAGTTTATAATGGGTCGCTGATCGTTGATGTGGTATTATTGTGCCGCCTTTCACAAGCTATAACCCCCGGTGAGGAGAAACGCAGCATGACCAAAAACAGCCACCCAAGACTGGTCATTCCCGGCCCGGTCGAGGTTCGCCCGGAGATTCTGGAAGCCCAGACCGAATGGATGATCGGCCA
>Ga0079224_100014201_pt1 | contig 11118 bp, 9 predicted proteins | sample Stecom2015_FD_80414 | JGI IMG/M metagenome (GOLD analysis project Ga0079224, IMG submission 80414) | Agricultural soil microbial communities from Utah to study Nitrogen management - Steer compost 2015 | ecosystem: Environmental > Terrestrial > Soil > Agricultural land | place: USA: Utah...
ACGGCATCGTGTTCATCGCCGACGAGGTGCAGACCGGCTTCGCGCGCACCGGCCGGATGTTCGCCTGCGACCACGAGGGCGTGGTGCCCGACCTGATCACCACCGCCAAGGGCATCGCCGGCGGCCTGCCGCTGGCCGCGGTCACCGGCCGCGCCGAGCTGATGGACGCGGTGCACGGCGGCGGCCTGGGCGGCACCTACGGCGGCAACCCGGCCGCCTGCGCCGCCGCGCTCGCCACCATCGAGGCCATCGAGGCCGACGGGCTGGCCGAGCGGGCCGCCGCGATCGGCGAGCAGATGCTGGGCCGGCTGCGCGCCCTGGCCGCCAAGCACGACATCATCGGCGACGTGCGCGGCCGCGGCGCGATGATCGCCATCGAGCTGGTCCAGGGCGGCGGCGACAAGACGCCGAACACCGAGGCGATGGCCGAGGTCGTGAAGTACTGCCACGCCCAGGGCCTGATCCTGCTGACCGCCGGCACCTACGGCAACGTGATCCGGATGCTGCCGCCGCTGGTCATCGGGGACGACCTGATCGACGAAGGGCTGTCCATCCTGGAAGAGGCCTTCGCCCGCCTGTAGCCGCCGGCGCCCCGGCCGCCCCGGGGCCGACCGGACCGACCGGGCCCGCACTCCGCTGGGGTGCGGGCCCGTCCGCGTCCCCGGGCGGCCGCCGCTGGGCCGGGGTGCGGCAGCATGGGTGCGCACGGTCGTGCCGGAAGCGTGTTGGAAGAAGAAGCGGTGGGAGGCGGGCCATGGTGGCGGTCGCGGTCGGGCAGTTCGCGCCCGGCGAGGACAAGGAGGAGAACCTGGCGGCGGTGCGCGGCCTGGTGGCCGAGGCGGCCGGGAAGGGCGCCCGGGTGGTGCTGCTGCCGGAATACGCGATGTTCACCGCGCCGCGCACCGACGAGCGGTTCGTCGCGGCGGCCGAGCCGCTGGACGGCCCGTTCGGCTCCGGTCTGGCGGCGCTCGCCGGCGAGTACGGCGTGCACGTGGTGGCCGGGGTGAACGAGTTCCTGCCCGAGGCGCCGGACCGGTTCTCCAACACCCTGGTCGCCTTCGGTCCGGACGGGGAGCCGGAGGCCCGCTACCGCAAGCTGCACCTCTACGACGCGTTCGGGGTGACCGAATCCGCGGTCGTCGCTCCCGGGCCGATCGCCGAGCCGGAGACGTTCGAGGTGGAGGGCGTGCTCTTCGGCCTGCAGACCTGCTACGACCTGCGTTTTCCCGAGGTGACCCGGCGGATCGCCGACGCCGGTGCGCACGTGCTGCTGCTGGCCGCGGAGTGGGTGCCCGGACCGCTCAAGGAGGACCACTGGGCGACACTGCTGCGGGCGCGGGCCATCGAGAACACGATCTATGTGGCGGCCGCCGGGCAGAACGCGCCGACGGGGTCGGGCAACAGCATGGTGGTCGATCCGATGGGCACGCGCATCGTCGCCCTGGGTGAGCAGACCGGGGTAGCGGTCGGCCGTATCGACCTGGCCCGTATCGCCGAGGTCCGGGAGAAGAACCCCGCGCTCCGGCTGCGGCGGTTCACCGTCGTGCCCCGCTAGCGCAGCCAAGCGTCACCAACAAAGCGGACAAAATATCCCATCACCCCTGAGACTTGACCGAGGTATTCCCTGGATGACTACCAAGAGTTAAGATGCATGGGCTTAGAGTCACATGAAACGGGCTGAGCCATTCCCGTCGCAGACCGTTTCTGGTTCAATAAGAGCCGATCTCTATAGGTCCGCCAGACTGTCCTAAACCACGGGGGGAGCAGGGACGTTGAGCGGTCTGAGCATATTGCCGTATGCGGGCACCGACGACGAAACGACCGATATCCACATCTTCAGTCCCGAGCTGTTGAGCGACGCGCAGTGCATGGGGGATGCCTGCGCAATCTGCCACGCACGCTGGCCGCGCCCGAGGCACCCGCTGGGCGTGCTGCCCGACGGCGGCTGCGTCTTCGGGTGCGCGGAGTGCAGCGGCATCGTCGCCGCCTACGACGCGCGCAGCGAGGCACCCGAGTTCGCCGTCCGCTGAGGGTCCGCCCGCCGCGGCGGGCGAGCGGTGGAGCGAGCGGAGCGGGAGAAGAGAAGAGCGAAGAAGAGGGGGTGCCCCGGGCTCAGGGGGAGAACGGGCCCGGTGGCACCCCCTCGACGCGCCCGCTTCCGTGGGGAGGAGGGGAAATGAGCGCGTCTTCCGGTTAGGTCGGCGGTCGCTCGCACGGCACCGCACCACCGGGGCACCGCACGGCGAACCGGTCCCCACGATACTGCCCGTAGCCGCGCTCCGACCCCTGGTAGGCCAATCCCATCCGGAATTACCGCGTCCGGAACCCCCTCCGGGGCGCCCCCGCGGTCAGCCGTTGGTCGGGAAGCCCAGCTCCACCCCGCCGTGCGACGGGTCCAGCCAGCGCGCGGTGACCGCCTTGGTGCGGGTGTAGAAGTGCACCCCCTCCATGCCGTGCGCGTGGGTGTCGCCGAACAGCGACTTCTTCCAGCCGCCGAAGGAGTAGTAGGCCATCGGCACCGGGATCGGCACGTTGATGCCGACCATGCCGACCTCCACCTCGTTCTGGAAGCGCCGGGCCGCACCTCCGTCGTTGGTGAAGATCGCGGTGCCGTTGCCGTAGGGGTTGGCGTTGACCAGGTCCAGCGCCTCGGTGTAGCCGGAGACCCTGAGCAGCGAGAGCACCGGGCCGAAGATCTCGTCGGTGTAGCAGCTCATCTCCGGGGTCACGTCGTCGAGCAGCGACGGGCCGAGCCAGAACCCGTCGGCGGCGCCGCCCAGCACCGGGTGCACCCGGCCGTCGATGGCCAGGGTCGCCCCCTGGCGCACCCCGCTCTCCAGGTAGGAGGCGACCTTGTCCCGGTGGGCCCGGGTGACCAGCGGCCCCATCTCGCTGCGCTCGTCGTCGCCCGGCCCCACCCGGAGCTCGGCGACCCGGGCGCGGATCCGCTCCAGCAGGTCGTCGGCGATGGCGTCCACGGCGACCACCGCGGAGATCGCCATGCACCGCTCCCCCGCCGAGCCGAAGCCGGCCGAGACCGCGGCGTCGGCGGCCAGGTCCAGGTCGGCGTCGGGCAGCACCACCATGTGGTTCTTGGCCCCGCCCAGCGCCTGCACCCGCTTGCCGTGCCGCGCCGCCGTCTCGTAGACGTAGTGCGCGATCGGGGTCGAGCCGACGAAGCTGACCGCCTTGACGTCCTCGTGCTCCAGCAGGCCGTCCACGGCGGCCTTGTCGCCGTGCAGCACGTTGAAGACGCCCTCGGGGAGCCCGGCCTCGGCCCACAGCTCGGCGATGCGCACCGACGCCGAGGGGTCCTTCTCGCTGGGCTTGAGGATGAAGGTGTTGCCGCAGGCGATCGCGACGGGGAACATCCACATCGGCACCATGGCCGGGAAGTTGAACGGGGAGATCCCCGCGACGACGCCCAGCGGCTGCAGGATGGAGTAGGCGTCCACGCCGGTGGAGACGTTCTCCGAGTAGCCGCCCTTGAGCAGGTGCGGGATGCCGCAGGCGAACTCGACGACCTCCAGGCCGCGGGCGACCTCGCCGGCCGCGTCCGAGCGGACCTTGCCGTGCTCGGCGCTGATCAGCTCGGCCAGCTCCGGCGCGTGCTGCTTGAGCAGCTCGCGGAAGCGGAACAGCACCGCGACCCGCTTGGTCAGCGAGGTGTCGCGCCAGCCGGGGAAGGCGGCCTTGGCCGCCGCCACCGCGGCGTCGACGTCGGCCGGGGAGGCGAAGTCGACGGTGCCGGTGACCTTGCCGGTGGCCGGGTTGTAGATGTCCCCCCGGCGCTCTGCGGCGCCCGCGGCGGGCTTGCCGCCGATCCAGTGGGTGACGTGCTTGGACATGCTGATGGACCTCTCGGCTCGGTGGACTCGCGTCGGTCCCGGTGCTGTCGCCGCCTCGGCCGGAATCGGCACGGGGCGCCGAGACCGGCGCGAGAAGAAAAGTGGGCGGGGCGGGCGGGCCCGCTCGGCCCGCCGCCCCGGCGGATCCGGCTAGCGGGCCGCCGCGTCGACCGCGCGGACGGCCTCGACCAGGGCGTCCCGGCCCTCGCGGGCCTCCTCCTCGGTGAGGGTGAGCGGCGGTGCCACGCGCAGCACGTTGCCGCGCAGCCCGCCCTTTCCGATGAGCAGCCCCCGGCGGCGGGTCTCCTCCAGCACCGCGCCGGCCAGCTTCGGCGACGGCGCCCCGGTGCCCGGGTCGACCATGTCGACGGCGAACATCAGGCCCTTGCCGCGGACCCCGCCCACGGTGGGCAGCGAGGCCAGCGGGGTCAGCCCGTCGAGCACGACCGGACCGAGCCGGGCCGCGTTGGCCTGCAGGTCGTGGTCGAGCACGTAGTCCAGGGTGGCGTTGGCCGCCGCGGTGGAGACCGGGTTGCCGCCGAAGGTGGACACCCCGTTGGCGGTGAGGCCGTCCATCAGGTCGCCCCGGGCCACCACGCCGCCGATCGCGAAGCCGTTGCCGATGCCCTTGGCGAAGGTCAGCGCATCCGGCACGACGCCGTGGTTGCCGATGCCCCAGAACGAGGAGCCGGTGCGCCCCCAGCCGGTCTGCACCTCGTCGGAGATGAACAGGATGCCGTGCTCGTCCAGCACCTCCTTGTAGGCGGCGAGCAGGCCGTCGGGCGCCATGGTGAACCCGCCGACGCCCTGCACCGGCTCGGCGATCAGGCAGGCGGCGTCGTCGGTGACCGCGGTGGCCAGCACGTCCCGGAGGTCGGCGACGCAGGCCTCGATGCAGGCGGCGTCGTCCATCCCGCGGAAGGCCGGCAGCTCCCGGTCGGTGCCGTGCAGGTAGTGCACGTTGAGCGGGGAGAGCGAGGAGTTCTTCCACCCCTTGTTGCCGGTGACGGCGATGGTGCCGAAGGACCGGCCGTGGTAGCTGCCCCGCATGGCCAGCACCTCGTCGGACCGGCGCGCGACGGTGGCCAGCAGCAGAGCGGTCTCGTTGGCCTCGGTGCCGGAGTTGGTGAAGAAGACCTTGGCGCCGGGGATGCCGGACAGCCGGGCGATCTTCTCCGCCAGCTCGACCTGCCCGCGCAGCAGGTACAGCGTGGAGGTGTGCACGACGCCCTTGGCGAGCTGCCGCTCCACGGCCTCGCGCACCTCGGCCACGTCGTAGCCGATCATGTTGGTCAGGATGCCGGCGAAGAAGTCCAGGTAGGTCTCGCCGGCGGCGTCGGTGACGCGGTTCCCCTTGCCGCCGGTGATCTCGATCGGTTCGTCGTAGTAGAGGGACAGCCACGAAGGCATGACAGCTCGGTGACGCTCGTGCAGTTCCGACATGACCTCAGTCTCACTCCGCCGGGCCCCCGCCCGCCAGCGCCACTATGGAGTTTCCGGCCCTACGGATCTGACACTTTGTAAGGGATTTTCCCGGGTTTCCGCCATCACCCTGTAAATCGGTCACCGCTCGCGTTTGACACATAGCAGGAGCCTGCGCCGTAGAATCGCAGTGTGCTCCCCACCCTCGCCGAGATCCTCCGCATCCCCGTCGTGCAGCGGGCGCGCCCGCGCGTGGTCGTCGGCGAGGACCTGCTCGACGTCGCCGTCCGCTGGGTCCACATCGCCGAGGTCACCGACCTGGCCCATCTGCTGCGCGGCGGCGAGCTGGTGCTGACCACCGGCATCGCCATGCCGGACTCCGCCGAGGAGCTCCGCCGCTACGTGCAGGACCTGGCCTCGGTCGGGGTCAGCGGGATCGCCGTCGAGCTGGGCCGCAAGTACGGCGCCGAATCGGAGCTGCCGCGCGCCCTGCTGGAGGCCGCCCTCGACGCCCGCATCCCGGTGATCTCCCTGGAGCGGGAGACCCGCTTCGTGGAGATCACCGAGGCGGTGCACGTCCGGGTGGTTAACGAGCAGCTGGAGGAGTCCCGCGAGTCCGAGCGGCTGCACGAGGTGTTCACCCGGCTCTCGGTGGAGGGCGCCCGCCCGGAGCGGGTGCTGCACGAGGTCGCCCGGCTGTCCGGCTGCCCGGTGGTGCTGGAGAACCTCAGCCACCAGGTGCTCCTCTGCGAGCTCGGCGGGGAGGACCCGGAGGCGGTGCTGGCCTCCTGGGAGTCGCGCTCGCGCACCCTGCGCTCGGACACCCGCACCGTGCACGACACCTCGATGGGCTGGCTGGCGACCACGGTCGGGGCGCGCGGGCAGGACTGGGGCCGGCTGATCCTGATCTGCGGTGCCGCCCTCTCGCCCCGGCACACGATGCTGCTGGAGCGCGCCGCCACCACGCTGGCCCTGGGCCGGCTGCTGGAGCGGCACCAGGAGAGCCTGGAGCGCCAGACGCACCGCACCATCATCGCGGGCATCGTGGACCGGTCCTACTCCGACCCGCAGGAGGCGCTGGTGCGCGCCCGCGCGGTCGGGGTTCCGCTGGACGGCCGGTCGCTGAGCGGGCTGGTGCTGCGGCTGCCGGACGGCGGCACCGGGCTCAGCGCGGAGGCCCGGCTGGCCGACGGGGCCGAGGCGGTCGCCCGGGCCTGCCGCGAGGTCCGGCTGCCGGCGCTGGTCGGGTCGCTGGACGACGTCCGGGTCGGCGTGCTGCTGGCGCTGCCCCGCGGACGCGACCCCGAACCCCAGCTCCAGCGGCTCGCCGAGCGGGTCCGCGAGCTGGTCGGCACCGGGCCGGTACTGGCCGTCGGCTCGCCCACCGACGACATCCGCGAGGTCCGCCGCTCGTTCCTGGAGGCCCGGCAGGTGGGCGACGTGGCGCTGCGCCAGCCCGGCCGGCTGCTGTACCGCCTGCCCGACCTGCACCTGCGCGGCCTGCTGCACCTGTTCCGGGACGACGAGCGGCTGCAGACCTACGTGGAGCGGGAGCTGGGCGCGCTGCTGGCCTACGACGCCCGGCACGGCAGCGACCTGACCGAGATGCTCCGCTGCTACCTGGAGGCCGGCCGGAACAAGGCGCTGGCCGCCTCCACCGCGCACCTGTCCCGGCCCGCCTTCTACGAGCGGCTGCGCCGCATCTCCCGGGTGCTCGGCGCCGACCTCGACTCGGTGGAGACCTGCGTGTCGCTGCACGTGGCGCTGCTCTCCCTGGACGCGGTCCGGGACCGCCTCGGACCGGTGGACGGCTGAGCGCGCGTTCCCGCGACGGCCGCCCGTACCGTGCAGTAGTTTTGTTTCCGTCGTCCGACCCACCCCGAACGGCCGATTCCGTGCCCGCCACCCCGGGCACCGGCCTTCTCTCCCCGCGGAGGAGCATGTGACCGAGCAGGAGGGCAAGTCCCCGGCGCCCCGGCGGAACCACGCCGCGCCGGTGCTCGATGAGACCGCCAAGCGCATCATCGAGCAGCTCCAGGAGGACGGCCGGCGCTCCTACGCCGCGATCGGCAAGGCCGTGGGGCTCTCCGAGGCCGCCGTGCGGCAGCGCGTGCAGCGGCTGCTGGAGACCGGGGTGGTGCAGGTCGTCGGGGTCACCGACCCGATGATGCTGGGCTTCAGCCGGCAGGCGATGATCGGGGTGCGCTGCGACGGCGACCTGACCACGGTGGCCGACACCATCGCCGAGCTGGACGGCTGCGAGTACGTGGTGGTCACCGCCGGCTCCTTCGACGTGCTGGTCGAGGTGGTCGCGGAGAACGACGAGCGGCTGCTGCAGATCCTCGGTGCGATCCGCGCCGTGGAGGGCGTCCGCTCCACGGAGAGCTTCCTCTACCTCAAGCTCCGCAAGCAGGCCTACGCCTGGGGGACCCGCTGAGCCCGACCGGCGGCGCACCCGTTCGGCGCTCCCGGCGCGGCGCCCGACGGGGGACGGGCCGTCACCACGGCGTCCCGGAGACGGCGGCGACGGCCCCGGGCGCGTAGATCAGCACCAGGAACCGGGCGGCGCGGGTGGCCATGGTCACCGAGGCGAACACGCTCAGCCGCATCCGCACCGCCCCGGCCAGCACGCAGACCACCATCAGCGGCGGGATGCTCACCAGCGACGACAGCGCCAGCAGTCCGGCGCCCCACCAGGGCTGCTCCTCGGCCCGGCGCCGCCACCGCCCGGCCCGCTCGGCCCACCGGCCGGGCGGGCGCTCCGCCTTCCGCTTCAGCCAGCGGACGTTCAGCGCGCCCATGCCGGCGTAGTAGAACGCGATCTTGCCCAGGGTCTGCCCGGCCGCGGCGGCCAGCGCGACGGCGACCCGCAGCGCGTCGTCGCCGAGGACCGCCGCGCCCAGCAGGTAGACCTCGATGTTGATCAGCGGGACGAGCCCGGCCACGACCCCCACCGCGAAGGCGAGGAGCGTCTCCGCCATCCGCCCCGCCCCGGGGTCAGTTCTCGGCGGCGGCGAGCTGGCCGCAGGCACCGTCGATCTCCTGGCCCCGGGTGTCGCGCACGGTGACCGGGACGCCGTGCGACTCCAGGCGGCGGACGAACTCCCGCTCGTCCTCGGGCCGGGAGGCGGTCCACTTCGACCCGGGGGTGGGGTTGAGCGGGATCAGGTTGACGTGCACCAGGTGGCCCTTGAGCAGGCGGCCGAGCAGGTCGGCGCGCCAGGCCTGGTCGTTGATGTCGCGGATGAGCGCGTACTCGATGGAGACCCGGCGGCCGGTGGTGCCGGCGTAGCGCCAGGCCGCGTCGAGCACCTCGTCGATCTTCCACCGGTTGTTGACCGGGACCAGCTCGTCGCGGAGCTCGTCGTCGGGGGCGTGCAGCGAGATGGCCAGCCGGACCTGCATCCGCTCGGCGATCAGCCTGTCGATCGCGGGCACCAGGCCGACCGTGGACACGGTGACGCCGCGCTGGGAGATGCCCAGCCCGCCCGGGACCGGGTCGGTCATCCGGCGGACCGACTCCAGCACCCGCTTGTAGTTGGCGAGCGGCTCGCCCATGCCCATGAAGACGATGTTGCTGATCCGCCCGGGGCCGCCGGCGACCTCGCCGCGGGCCAGGTCGCGGGCGACGGAGACCACCTGGTCGACGATCTCGCCGGTGGACAGGTTCCGGGTCAGCCCGTTCTGGCCGGTGGCGCAGAACGGGCAGTTCATCCCGCAGCCGGCCTGGGAGGAGACGCAGAGCGTGGCGCGGTCGGGGTAGCGCATCAGCACCGACTCGAACAGCACCCCGTCGAAGGCGCGCCACAGGGTCTTGCGGGTCATCCCCTCGTCGCAGGTGATGTGCCGGACCGGGGTGAGCAGTTCCGGCAGCAGCGCCTCGCCGAGGCGCTCCCGGGAGGCCTCGGGCAGGTCCGTCATCGCCGAGGTGTCGGACTCCAGGTGGCCGAAGTAGTGCTGGGCGAGCTGCTTGGCGCGGAACGGCTTCTCGCCGAGTCCGGTGACGACGGCCCGCCGCTCCTCGGGGGTGAGGTCGGCGAGGTGCCGCGGCGGCTTGGCGCGGCGGGGAGCGGCGAAGGTGAGCTCGGCAGGCATGAGGAATCCACTACGACGACGGAAGAGACAGCGTCCGGGGCGGCCGGCTGCGGACGAGAACCTTGAGGACCGATAACGCTCTTGCTCGCGCTAGTGCGGTGCAGCCGGACGGGCACTACGGTTCATACTATGCGCCCCCCGGAGGACGCGGCACGCCGAAGACCCGCGGCCGCACACCCCGTCCCCGTACCGGTCCCCTCCCCGCTCGGCGCCGGCCCGCACCGCCGGGCCGCCGGGACCGCCCGGCCCGCGGAGCCGCGGGCCCCGCTCCCGGAGGGCGCCGACGGCAGCCGGGCGGCGCCCGGCGAGCACAGAAGGGAGCCAGGGTGGCCGGAACGCGCGTGCTGCTCGACGAGTTCAGCCCCTACCGGAGCCGCCGTGTCGTCGTCGAGCACGACTCCCGCACCACCGCCGCCTACCTGCTGGACGCCCGGGGCCGGATCCGGGTGCCGGTGTGGCTGGCCAACCACGAGCCCGCGCCGGAGACCGGCGACCCCGCGGGGCTGTACCGGGGCCGGGCCCCGCTGATGCCCGCCGCCTACACCCGCCACCCCCAGGGCAGGGCGCCGTTCGACGCGGCGGCGCTGCGCGCGGTCTGGTTCGAGGAGGGCGACGGGGTGGCGCTGCTGGAAGGGGAGGAGCTGCTGGCGATCATCCCCGGCTGGGCCGAGGCCGACAGCGGACTGCCCGGCTACGCCCGCGAGGCGATCGGGCGCAGCCCCTACGCCTGGGCGCTGGACCCGGTGCGCGCCCAGCTGTGGCCGCGGGTGGTGCACGCCGAGGCGTACTGGTCCTGGCGGGACGCGCCGAACGCCTGGCGCACCGTGCAGCGGACCGTCTTCAACCACCTGACCCGCGCCATCGGCCCCCCGGGGCACTACTGGGACGTCTCCGACGGGCACGCCCCGCTGATCCGGGTGACCGAGCGCCCGCCCGCGGCGGACCGCCCCTACACGGTGCTGAGCACGGTGGGCATGTGCGGGCAGCGGATGCCGACCCTGGACCGCTACATGGCCGACACCTCCGAGTACGCCCGGATCGAGCTGGCGATGGCGACGACGCTGCCGGCGCACGCGGCGGCCCGGGTCTTCCGCTGGATCGGCGCCTTCCCCTGGCGCGCGGTCACCTGGTTCGGCCCGGGGCACAGCGTGAAGTGGCTGGACAACCCGGAGGACCGGCTGGTGCGCCGGGACAGCGCGGCGATGCTGCTGGTCTCCGACCCGGCGGCGCTGGCCGGCGAGGGCCCTCCGCCGCCGGACACCGCGGGGCTGACCTTCCACGGCGACCCGGTGCGCTGGCTGTGGCTGGTGCCGATCACCCGCCCCGAGCACCTGTTCGCCAAGGAGCACGACGCGGCCACCCTCATCGACAAGCTCGCCGCGGAAGGCCGCAGCTGGATCCTGGGCTGACCCGCCTGCCCGGGCCTCTCGGGCCGCCTTCCCCCGCCCCTCCGAAGACTCCGAGGACCCCGTGCCGGACGCCGTCTCCCCCTGGTACTACACGCTCATCGTCCTACTCTCCCTGGTCAGCCTCTTCTACCTGGTGCTGGTGTTCCGACCGCGGCTCTCCTGGGAGCTGACCAAGTGGCGCTACCGCGACCCCGACGCGGTCGAGCCGAGCCGCCTGGCGTTCAACCTGCGCCGGGTCCGGGCGCTGCTGGGCTTCCTGGTCTTCGGCGCCGTCGCGGTGCTGCTGGTCGCGGCGCGCGAAGGCATCGCCGACGCGGCCTCCGCACTCGCCCCGCTGCTCCGCT